>MDTG01191852.1_pt1 | contig 38636 bp, 47 predicted proteins | sample 811421 | NCBI WGS metagenome assembly MDTG01 (sample SAMN05326645, study PRJNA326480) | marine metagenome | isolation source: seawater | place: Pacific Ocean: South East | collected 2011
AAAGTCCTCTGTAAAGGTCTCAGCACAATATAAAAACAAGAAAATTTATTATAAAGTAACAAAATAAAATAAACGATTGAAAAAGATTTGTTTTCAATACCCTCAGGTGGTCCAAAACATTAAAAGTTTCGTTTATTTGTATGGTAACATTTACAGTCATAGATACTTTAGCTTCATCTTTTGTAGTGATGGTAGCAGTCGCAAGCATTATTTAACAAAGATCGCAAAGCCTAATTAAAAAAAGATTTGAACCATCTCCGGAATTTTCTAACTATTAGCCTTTGCAGCTTACGAAGTTGGTGTGTGCCACCAAACCGTATTTTATTTGTTAACTAAACAAAGCCGAGATCTAGCACAACTATTTATTAGTAACTAAATTTAAGTGTATGATGGTTTACGATTAATTCGACTCGACGTATCCGTGTCATATACTTTAGATTTTAAGTTCTTAACTTTCGTTTTCGAAATGATAATGATCGACCGAACTTGCTAAAAAAACATTAAAATTTGGAAAATCACAGTGAAGACGGAATGGCTTTTCACGTCGTTTTATTGTGAAGGTTAATAGACCAAGAATAATTCAGTAAAGGTAACTGATTTTATATCTTGTAACTCTAGCCCGCCATGTTATGAACCTAGAGGTTTCAGTTTAATTAAACAACTAAAAACTAATGCTAGTAATCTTCTTTAACATCAATCACTTTTCGTCCACGATACATACCTGTCTTGAGGTCAATGTGATGAGGTCTATGAAACTCACCAGTGTCAGAATTTTCAACATATTTATCAGGTTTTATTGCATGATGAGACCGCCTCATATTTCTCTTTGATCGTGAAGTTTTTTTCTTAGGAACTGCCATTGCAAAATACCTGTCTCATAAAATGATACAGGTAGCAATAATTGATTACTCCGTTCTAGGCAAGTAAAATCCAAAATCTTTTTGCAAAGATTGCCTCTTAAAGAAAACTTAACATGTATTCACAAAGCAATTTAATTTTAAATCGGAACAGAGAAAAAACGAACAATATCTGAAATGTACCAAAATTATAGCTTTTTGGTCATTTTATCATTATTATTCAAGCCACATTAAAAATGCATTTTAATATTTTTTTACTAATTTGAAAAAATTTTATAAAATTTTCACCGCTGTGCTTTGTGTATTTACTATCTTCGGTTGCTCTCTTTCAATGAAGACTCAAAAAGAAGTTGATTTAAGAAAATTAGATAGAACCGGGCATCCAAATGATTGGATGGCATGTTCGCGAAATATTTGTTTGGGTGATTTAAATACTGAAATACCAATATTTGCAATCTCAAAACAAAAACTAATTCAATTAACTAAGAGGTTATTTATAGAGAAACCTAGAACAAAATTTATCAGATTTGTACCAAAACTTGATCAACTAATATTTGTACAAAGGTCTAAATTCTTAAGATTTCCTGACACAGTCTGGATACAGTTTTTTGAACTCGAAACGGGTACATCTCTTATCATCTATAGTCGTTCGAATTATGGCTACTATGATTTTGGTGTAAACAGGAAAAGAGTGAATTCTTGGATTAAATCTCTTGAGGCTGTAACCCAGAAATAATTGTACAGGTTGTGCCAAATAGACATAAATTGATCTACAGAGCATATTTTTTCAAAGGCAATTCAATCTCTCAAATTTTTCCATTCTTACGCAAAACTTTCAATGTCTCTGCTATACTTTCTTTTAAACCAATTTTTGGACGCCAATTGAGCATTTCGTGACTTTTGCTTCCATCAAAAATGAGATCTTTTCCGCGCAATGTTTTTTCTAATGCATAACTAATTGTGCGTGGATAACCAAATAATTTAGAATTAACAAAATCAAATAGTGGTAAAATCGGTTGAATGCACCTTGGCAATACCTTTAAGCCTATTTTTCCTTCCACACCGATGCTTTTTATGGTCTTCGCAATCTCGTGAATGCTATAGTTATTCTCAACGGCAAGATAACGTTCCCCGCGAACACCACGTTCGAAACATAATCGGTGCACTGTTGCAACATCTCGAACATCAACAGTTGCAAGTGTAATGTCAGGAACACCAAAAGCCATTGCGCCTTTAGCTATAGCCTCTATGTTGTCAACAGAGGGAGTATTTTTTTGAAAAAAAGGACCGAGTATTACTCCTGGACAAATTGTTATTACATCCAAATTAATTTCTTTGGCCAAATCAATCGCCATCTGCTCTCCAATGGTTTTCTGATAAAAATACGGGACAGAAAAATCTTTGTTCCAGTTTTTTTCAGTAGCCGGATGACTGCCTTTTTTTGTTGCACCAATCGCTACGACTGAAGATGTAAAGATTACCCGACTCACCCTGGCTTTAAGAGAAGCTTGTAAAATATTTTTCACACCGATAGTTCCGGTTTGAACCATGTTTTCAACATCTGAAGGTTTACAAAATTGGTATACCGACGCTAGTTGGAACACCCCATCACATCCTTCACATGCAAGATCAAGAGAACCTTTTTCGAGCAAATCAGCGTAAACAATTTCTACATTGAGATTTGTTAAGCCACACAGTTTTTTTCTATCATTTAAATCGCGAACAGCTGCACGAACCTCAAACCCATTCTCCTTCAGATCTCGAACACAAGCTTGACCTAAATGACCATTTGCACCGGTAACTAAAATTTTCTTTTTTTTATACACCGATTTCCACCCTATTCTTTTTGAAGTATTACTTGGTACAAAAATATACAGTTGAAAAATCCATCGTACAAATTCAAACGTACTTATGTTCCTAAATTAAATTACAGAATTTCGAACGGAGACAGGTATGAAACACATAACAAAGTTTTGTTTAATCGGGATGATATTATTATCAGTGCCAGCGATTGCTGTTGCTGGAGGGCACGAACCCAAAAAAGATTTAATTGGTGTGGCTGTTGGCAATGAAGCATTTAGTACACTCGTTAAAGCAATTAAAGCGGCGGGCCTTGTCTCACCTCTCAAATCTAAGGGTCCGTTTACAGTATTTGCACCAACTGATAAAGCATTTGCGGCATTGCCTGAAGGGACATTAAAAGCGTTACTAAAACCTGAAAACAAGAAAAAATTAGAAGCCATTTTGAAACATCATGTATTACCGGGTGCTGTATTTTCAAAATCAATTGTAGGAAAAAAATTAGAGCCAAAAACACTTAATGGAACAACTTTAAAGATTGATGCTACTGCTGGTATCACCGTAAGCGGCTCAAGGGTTGTTACGACTGACATCAAAGCAAGAAACGGTGTCATACACGTAATAGATAAAGTGTTATTGCCCTAAATTTTAATAAAAAGTGGCTTTTTGGGCTGGGGGATTTGGTTCCCCCTATCTCTACCAGAAAAGCATTTTTTACCCAATTCGTGCATAAGCGTTTGCACAAAATTTAGTCTTTGCGGTCGGATACTGTAGGCTGTTCAAATGAATTTTACTCAAGCGCGTTTTGACAACGTTTATACTCAATGCTGGCGTTGTATTTCTTTCCGGAGTGTGCAGCTAGAACTGCCTGTCCCAAAGACTCAGAGAATCTGGGTCTTTTAAACTTCTCGCACAACGGTTTTCTATGCCCGTTTAGTCGTATCAGATGTCCAATTTCATGAGCAATAGTGCTAGCATACTGTGCTTTATCATTAGAAAAGTACTTCGGGCACAGGTAAATTGTTTTTCCTTTAAATACAGGTATCACCTTTCCAAAGGTCATTCTACCATCTTTTTTTACTTCACACATTTTCCGACCAGTCTTACAAACAAATTTTAACTTTTTTGATAATTTTTTTTGGAACTTTTTGCGCGAGTTACCGGGCCAATTCATCAAACCTCTCTTGCCCATTTCCCTATCAATTTTTTTTATATTATTTTTTAGCCATTTGACTGCGGTTTTGATCTCGGACTTTTCAGTTTTTGAACAATTTGAAAAGCTAAGTTTTGCAGCATGAGAACCTGAGACACCTACAATAAATGAAAACAAAATAATTAACATGCCAACACGAATACTCATGGTATAACCTACTTTATGATTGGTTTTAAGTTAATTGCATTTTACGAGACCAATTTAAAAACCCCGTGTCAAGCTCTAAGTACTAAAAAGACGAGAGATAAACGTTCTTCATTCTCTATGTACAAACAACCGCGGAAAGGCCACAGAGCGCGTAGCCGCGGGAACGTTTTGTTGCCGCTAGTAAAGCCGGGTATTAAATTTAATATAACGAAATGTAACATTTGAAGGATGGCAAGTTACAAATTTCTGAATCATCATTTGAAAACCACACATGTCTGCATGAATTCGAACCATCGGTCACAAAAATAAAAGCACAATAAACAAAAATACATGCCGACTTTTTCGTTGGAAAACGTTGCCCGTAGATAAGAAATAAGTGTTATGTGCGGTCAATAAGCAGCGCCAATCATACAACTCGTGATTGGCTCATTTGCGTTGTACATTTACCGAATAAAACACTAGATAATGCCCCGGCTATAGCCGTCGCATACATCTTGGAGTATTACTTTAGATGCAAGGTTTGATAAATTTATTCCTACTTTAACAAGTAACGGGTTAGCAACCTTTGTATTTCTTACGATAACATTCTAGGGAGAGCTTATTTGCATCTGCAATTTGAGATGGAATCATTCTCTTCTTACAAAACGCCATCAACTCGGCACCCTTGCTATTGCTATTTTCATTAAATGCACCGAGACTTGCCCACATAAGGGCATAGACATAATCTTGTATCACCCCTTTACCATTTGCATACATCGAACCCAAATTGGTCTGGGCGTTAGCATGTCCCTGTTCGGCTGCAAGTTTGTACCACTTCACTGCAGCCTTATCATTCTGTGGAATACCTATTCCTTGGTGGTACATAGAACCAATTAAGTACTGGGCCTCTTTATTTCCCTGTTTAGCGAGAGGCGTCCATTCACGCAAAGCAGTTACGTAATCGCCACTTTTGACAGCAGTAGCGCCCTTTTGGAGATTACCACTCTCACTAATTCCAGAGTTTCCAATAAACACAGAAATGGTTAGGCAAAATATTGCGGTGAGTTTTCTCATAGTGAAATCTTGACATAGAATTTCGGTTCTGGCTAGAGAGTGAGCTCGCAGAGAAACGGTTATTTTCTCAACATCCTTTGTAGTTCTTACGGACACATTCTCGGGCAAGTTTCTGTGCGGCAGCGAAGTCGGCAGGAGTTAACTCTTTAGCAACGGCGTTTCGATTTTTGAGCACATCCTTTTGTCCATTTGATACGGCAATATTAAACCACATATGGGCGTAAACTTTATCTTTCACCACCCCATACCCTTGTGCGTACATCCAACCCAGGATGGACTGGGATTTTGCATGTCCCTGTTCAGCAGCAAGTCTGTACCAATTCACTGCGGTCTTGTGATCCTGTGGAACACCTTGTCCTTTGCTGTACATGTTACCCAGATGGAGCTGGGCACGTGCAAATCCCTGTTTAGCGGCAAGTTTGAACCACTGTACCGCAGTCTTATAATCCTGCGGAACTCCCTTCCCTTTTCTGGACATCCAACCCAGGATGAACTGGGATTTTGCATGTCCCTGTTTGGCAGCAAGTATATACCACTTCACCGCAGATTTATAATCCTGTGGAACACCTTGTCCTTTTTCATACATAAAACCTAGGTTGTACTGGGCGTATGCAAATCCCTGTTTGGCAGAAAGTCTGTACCACTGTACCGCAGTCTTATGATCCCGGGGAACTCCCTTCCCTTTTCTGTACATCACACCCAGGTTGTTCTGGGCAACTTTATTCCCTCGTTTGGCAAGCGGTGTCCATTCACGCAAAGCGGTTGCATAATTTCCACTCTTATATGCACTTAAACCCCTTTTAAGGGCACCACTCATACTAATCGAAACACTTCCAAGAAGCACGGCAAGCGTTAGGCAGAATGTTGCGGCAAGTTTTCTCATAGTAAATTTTACACAAAAATATTTTTTATATTAAGAAAAATTGGTCGGGGTGGAGAGATTTGAACTCCCGACCCTCTGCTCCCAAAGCAGATGCGCTACCAGACTGCGCTACACCCCGATCGCAGTTTTCTGAGCTTCTTTAACATTAAGGTCAAGTCAAAAGTGAAAAATAACTACACAAAAAGAAAAAAAGATACATAGTTCCACCGTGTCTTCGCACTTATATTTTCTGTTCACTTTTTTCAGCGAAGAAACTAGGTAACGTACGCTTGGGTAATAAGTTAGTCGCTAAGAGTGTGGGTAGCGCTTTTGGACGCTCAATAAATAAAATTAAGGGAGCGTAATAGGTCTCCTATTTTAGACTGGTGATCCAAAATTTTATGATGTTGGTAAACATAGTGTTTCGAGTGTCTATCCAACCCCCCTTGGATTGCAGACACAGAAACGTAACTATAATCCCCGGAGCGGTCATTGCTTCGGGGGTTTTTTGTTTCACTTATCTTTTAATAGAACGATGCCGCGCTTATGCACAATTTGTAATTTAGTATTAGGTTGGTTTCTCATTACCGATGACTGTCTGATCAGCAATATGCGACCTCATAGCTCACCTCCGATAGGATACAGCTTATTCTTTGAGTATGCACGAAAAAATTCTACCCTAAAGCAGTTAAAACTGAATGTTGATACTAAGCACAATGCGTTAAATGAAAGAGGTGGTTTTTCTCTAACAAAAGGCGAACAGATGACGATAATTGGATTGTCAAAAGTGTTCGGATTAAACGTAACCAGTAAGAGAGACTTCGCAAACTTCTTATAAGCTATCGTGGTTAAGAATAAAAACTAATCGGGGTCAAGAAATTTGAATTTCCAAATGTCAACTTCACGAGAAGATGAGCAACTAAACTAAATTTATCAATGGTAAATTAGTGCTTATTTTAGTAATATTTCAAGTTCAACACTCAATATAGAATGGAGGTAAAACACCTTTTTCCGGAATACCAATCTCATTTAATTTCCAAATCAGGAAATACAATAGTATCGCCTATGTTAATATTTAGACGCGATACTGTACCCCCGTTCACCTCTAGTACAGCGACTGCCATACTTTTAGAACGTATTATTTTATTAGAATGAGGAACAGCTTTCTCATAAATATCAACTATTTTACCTTGTCTTCCGATAAATATCATATCCAAGGAAATATACGTATTTTTCATCCACATTTGAATAATTGAAAAATAACTTTTTACAAACAACATTCCCTGATCTGCAGCTAAATTCCGTCGAAACATTAGTCCGGTTTGCTGGTCACTTGCTGTTTTTGCAAGTTCTACCCTAAACTTATGCTTGTTGTTTTTAGTAACTATCCAAAGGTCATTTAAGTCAGAAACGCTGCTAAATGTATGCGCTTGAGACGTTTGAAAGAACAACAAAATAAAAATCAACAACCCGAATGCACCCGCCTTGAGTGCCAATTTGTAACTGCTGCAAACACATGTGATAATCATATTTACCAGCTATACTCTTAGCCATTTTCTTCTTGTTATTATTGAAATTATTTATTTGTTTTTGTAAATAACTCTTTTTAAACCTCTGTAAAATTTTAGTTCGTTAATGTAAAAAAATATTTTTTTAGTGATATTAGTCATAAAAACATATCCTTCGAAATAACATGACTATAAAAAAATTAGAAAAACTGGTGGAAATTCTTTTAAGACAAGAATAAATTCATTAACGTGTTAATTATGCTAACTATTAAATCGATTAATCGAGCGAATGCTAAAGATGAATAAAAAGAATCTTATCCATACACTATCGATAGGTGCAATTTTGCTCAGCGCCTGGTTTTTACTTTCGGGGCATTACAATACCTTGATAAATACTCTTGGTGTACTCTCGTGCGCAGCCGTTGTATGGATCACTTTAAGAATGGATATAGTTGATCATGAGGGACATCCACTGCATCTGACCTGGCGTGCTCTGGGCTACTGGACCTGGCTCACTATTGAAATAATAAAAGCAAACATTGACGTAATAAAATCAGTTTTATCTCCAAAATTAAACATTTCTCCTACTATGCTGCGCATTCGCGCCTCACAGAAAAGCGATCTTGGGCAAGTGATTTTTGCCAACTCTATAACCTTAACCCCAGGAACACTCTCGGTTGATGTTGCTAATAATGAAATATTGGTGCACGCATTGTCTAAAAGTGGGGCAGATGACCTTTTGTCAGGAAAGATGAATAGACGAGTAACACAAATGACTGGTGAATAGACAATATGACTGGTGAATAGACAATATGATGTTTGCAGCAGCTACTCTCGCACTTCTTGTGACAATTTTTATAGCATTAATTAGAGCTTTTTTAGGTCCGTCTATTTATGACCGTATTTTGGCCGTAAATATGGTAGGAACAAAAATTGTTCTACTAATTGCTGTTATTGGATTTTTGATGGGGCGTCCTGAATTTATGGACATCGCCCTCGTGTACGCTCTTATAAACTTCGTAGGGGTAATTGCTGTTTTAAAGGTTTTGAAGTATGGGGATTTAGCTCGCTCCGGCGAAGATGAGAGGCCACTTTAGAATGGAAATTGTGCTTCAAATTATTTCATGGGTTTTGATTTCAATAGGGGCTTTCGCTCTTATTTGTGGCGCAGTAGGAGTAATACGGTTTCCGGACATTTACACCCGAATGCATGCGGCGAGTATAACAGATACATTGGGAAGCGCCTCAATACTACTAGCATTAATTTTCCAGTCAGGCGCTAGTCTTGTTTCCGCAAAACTGGCTCTAATTATAATTTTTATATTCGTGACGAGTCCTACATCAAGTTTTTCTCTCGTGCATGCGGCATTAAGCAGTGGTGTCGAACCTGACCTTGAGCATGATTTGAGAGACCAACATCCCAAGGAACAAAATAAAAGTCAGACGGAGAATTGAAGGAGAACTGAAATAGAAACTCTTGTAAACATTGTTTTGTTATCCTTTATGGCATTGACTGTGCTTGCGATAGTCAAAATTCGAAATCTTTTTGCTGTTGTTATGCTTGGTAGCATCTATAGCTTACTAGCCGCAGCAATGTTTGTTGTTTTAGATGCAGTGGATGTTGCATTCACTGAAGCAGCAGTTGGCGCTGGCATTTCTACCGTTTTAGCTCTTGGAACTTTAGCGTTGACCACAGATCGAGAAAAACAGCCTATGCACACAAAAATTGTACCGCTTTGTGTTGTGTTTTTGACTGGCGCCGCTTTGATTTATGGAACACTTGACCTTGCTCCCTTTGGTTCGCCTCAGGCACCAGTTCATAATCATGTGGCACCTACTTACCTTTTAGAAGCACAGGATAAAACTACAGTTCCAAATATTGTAACTGCCGTGTTAGCTAGTTACCGTGGATATGACACTCTCGGCGAAGTAACAGTAGTTTTCATAGCTGGTATTGGGGTAATTCTGTTGCTCGGAAATTGGCGCCGTGAAAGATTACCAGAGGACGACCGAAATGCGTAGTTATCTGGTTTTAAGAGTAGTGGCTAAGTTGCTAATGCCTTTTATTCTGGTTTTTGCACTTTATGTTCAATTCCATGGTGATTACGGTCCAGGTGGAGGGTTTCAAGCCGGTGTAATTTTTGCCTCAGGATTTATCTTATACTCACTGATTTTTGGAATACAGGCGGCAGGAGCAGTAATGTCAAGGGGAATTTTAAGATTCGCAACCGCAATGGGACTACTTCTTTATGCTGGAGTTGGATTTTATACCATGTTGCTGGGAGGTAATTACCTCGAATACGATGTTATCGCGGCTGATCCCACAAAAGGCCAACATATTGGAATTCTTGTAATAGAAGCCGGTGTGGGTATTACTGTTGCCTCTGTAATGATTGCGATTTTCTTTACCTTCGCAGGGCGAAGGAAGGCAGATCAAGCGTGATAAACTTGATATTAGATTATTACAACTACTGGATTGTAATATTTCTTATGATGGCAGGATTTTACATTGTCATTGCCCACGACAACCTTATCAAAAAAATAGTTGGGTTAAATATTTTCCAAGCTGCGGTTTTTGTTATGTATATAAGCTTTGGAAAGGTAGCAGGAGGCACTGCACCAATAATTGCTGAAGGATTTAGTGCATATTCTAATCCTTTGCCGCATGTTCTAATCTTAACCGCTATAGTTGTTGGAGTTGCAACAACAGCCCTAGGATTAGCACTAGTAGTCCGCATAAATGAGGAATACGGAACGATAGAGGACGACGAAATCCAAGCGGCAGATGACGAGCAGCCCCAATGATTGCTCAGTTACCAGCATTAATAGTAGTAATACCCCTGATTGGGGCTCCATTATGCATGCTCGTGCGTTACCGCGATTGGTCATGGACAGTTGCAACACTTTGCACATGGGCCTCATTCGTGTGCGCATGGATTATTTTGCAACAAGCAACAAGTGGAAATACAATAAGCTACCAAATGGGTGGGTGGGCCCCTCCCTTGGGTATTGAGTATAGAATTGACCTTACAAATGCTTTTGTTTTGTTAGTTGTCACAGGTATTGGCTCAATAATTATGCCCTACGCAAGAGAAAGTATAAGATCAGAATTTGGAACAAGAAGAATATATTTCTTCTACACTGCTTATCTATTGTGTTTTTGTGGGCTTCTCGGTGTAACCATCACAGGTGATGCTTTCAACCTGTTTGTATTTTTGGAGATCAATTCGCTTGCAACCTATGTTCTGATTGCGATGGGCAAAAATCGGCGGGCCCTTACTGCTGCATATCAATATCTTATTTTAGGGACAATAGGAGCAACCTTCATAGTCATCGGAATTGGTCTATTATATGCTGAAACTGGAACTCTTAACATGTACGATCTGTCAAATCGTATTGCGGAAGTTGGGGCCAGCAGAACAATAGGTGCTGCGTTTGCCTTTCTGGTGGTTGGTATTTCTTTGAAGTTAGCTTTATTTCCACTTCATCTTTGGCTGCCCAATTCATACACCTACGCCCCCTCAATGATAAGTGCCTTTTTAGCGGCAACTGCAACCAAAGTTGCGGTTTATGTACTATTACGCTTTTTGTTTACTGTTTTTAATTACGAACTAACATTTGATGCATTACCGTTAGATTACATCCTCGCGTGTCTAGCACTCATTGCTATGTTTGCAGCCTCAACTGTAGCAATTTTTCAACAAAATTTAAAGCGTATGCTCGCATATTCGAGCATCGCACAAATAGGATATATCGTTTTGGGTATAAGCTTCGCTAGCTCGGCTGGTGTAACCGCTGGAATGGTACACCTATTCAACCATGCCATGATAAAAGGAGGTATGTTTCTTGCTCTAGGCTGTATCATGTATCGTGTTGGCACTGTAAATATTAATAAATTAGATGGAATTGGTAAACGTATGCCACTGACGACTGCAGCACTGATACTCGGAGGCTTTGGTCTTATTGGGGTTCCGCTTACAGCAGGTTTTATAAGTAAATGGTATTTGGTCACTGCAGCCCTTGAACGCGGCTGGTGGCCACTAGGTTTTCTAATTCTATTGAGCTCTTTGCTCGCTGTAATTTATGTATGGAGACTTGTAGAAGCGGCCTATATGAAACCAGTTCCTGAAAATGCTAAAGTGGTTGAAGAAGCTCCTGGATCCCTCCTGTTTCCAACATGGTTTTTAATAGGGGCTAGCATTTATTTTGGGATTGAAACCAACTTAACTGTGGGCGTAGCGATGGACGCAGCTAAGCAATTACTTGGGGGTTTAGGATGACACCCAACGATGCTATTGCTTTTTCTATCGGGCTTCCCCTTTTAGCCACTCTCTTAATTCTTTTAAACCGACGTTATCCGAATATACGTGAGTTCGTTACACTTGTTACAGCAGCAGGTTTATTTTTAACCGTACTTAGTATTCTTCCCTATGTTATGCAGGGTGAACGCCCGTCACTGAAATTCTTAGAGTTTATTCCCGGGATATATTTAGGGTTTGAAGTTGAACCATTGGGCATGTTGTTTGCGCTAATTGCATCTGGCCTTTGGATTGTCACAACTTTTTACTCTATTGGCTACATGAGAGGCCATCATGAAAAAAATCAATCACGTTTTTATGCATGTTTTGCCATAGCTATATCAAGCACGATGGGAATATGTTTTTCCGGAAACATGCTGACCCTATTTATTTTTTATGAAATGCTGACTCTTTCAACCTACCCACTTGTCGCGCATCATCAAACTAAAGAAGCAAAAAACGCTGGAAGGGTATACCTTGGTATTTTAATAAGTACATCCATTGGTTTTTTGCTATTGGCGATACTTTGGACTTGGCACCTCACTGGAACTCTCGATTTCCAAATTGGCGGTATTCTCTCAGGTAAAGTTGATGGCCCAATTGCTGGTATACTTTTATTTTTATACATGTACGGTATTGGCAAAGCTGCCCTAATGCCTATTCATCGGTGGCTGCCAGCAGCAATGGTTGCTCCAACGCCAGTAAGTGCTCTTCTTCACGCGGTGGCGGTTGTGAAAGCTGGTGTGTTTTCGGTGGTAAAGGTTCTAGTTTACATTTTTGGAACAGATTTCCTAACTAATATTAAACAAGACGACTGGCTGATGTACATTGCAGCCTTTACACTGATCTCTGCATCCTGTGTTGCAATTAAAAAAGACAATCTGAAAGCGCGCCTTGCTTATTCTACAATAAGCCAGCTAGCTTATATCGTTTTGGGTGCTGCTCTTGCAACAAGTGCTGGCATTTTGGGAAGCGGGCTCCACATTGCGATGCACGCTTTTGGGAAGATAACACTTTTTTTCTGTGCTGGTGCTATATTAGTTGCGGCGCATAAAACTGAAATTTCAGAAATGGACGGTCTTGGTCGGCGTATGCCTTTTACATTTATTGCATTTTTAATCGGTTCGATGAGTGTAATAGGATTGCCACCGATGGGTGGAGCCTGGAGTAAATGGTATTTAATGATCGGTTCTGTCGAAGCTGGTTATATAATTTTCATTTTAGTATTGGCAGTGAGTTCACTTTTAAATGTTGCTTATCTGCTACCGATTGTAGGAAGAGGATTTTTTCGTCCATTAACGTCAACAGAATACATGGATAATAATAAAGATGAAGGCGTAATCAAGGAGGCCCCAGGTTTCTGCCTGCTAGCCATGGGGATTACATCATTAGGCTGTATAGTTTTGTTTTTTTATGCTGACACTATTGTGAGACTTATTGAACCTGTAGTCTTAACAACGGGACAATGAACAACGAGATGAAAGAAACTAGTAAAATCACGGACAAGAGAACCGTCTTAAAAGGTGATTACCGGAAAAATATTATGCTCTGGTGTCTTTTTACAGCAGCAATTATTTTTTTGGTTTTGGATTTGTTTTTTTACAGACATTCAGGTTTTGAACCAGGAAGTTTAGGCGCTCGAATTGAGGGATTTGCTGGCGCTTACAGCTTAATTGGATTAGCTAGTATGATATTTTTGATATTTGTTTCAAAAATCATTAAAAAAGTCATAGCGCGGAATTTGGACTATTATGGAGATAAGGATGTATAGCCTGACCTCTATTCCTCCCGGTTTGTTCATTATTCTTGGCGCACTACTAATCCCAATATTCAGCGGTCGTACGCGGAATGTTTTTATGCTTGTTTTACCTACAATCGGTTTAGCCGGATTGCTACAATTTGATGTTGGAATTTATTGGGAAACAAAAATATTCAATCAAAACTTAACACCCGTAAGAATTGACGATTTAAGCTTGGTATTTGGTTATATTTTTCATTTGGCTGCAATTATAAGTGTTATTTATGCATTTCACATCCGTGATACAATTCAACAAGTCGCATCTTTAGTGTATTCAGGTAGCGCAATCGGTGCAGTATTTGCCGGGGACTTAATTACGCTTTTTGTTTATTGGGAGATAACAGCTATTTCCTCGGTATTTCTAATTTGGGCAAACCGAACAGAACGGTCATATCGTTCAGGCATGCGCTACCTTGTTGTTCAAGTGGCATCAGGCGTTTTACTTCTATCTGGTTCTGTAATTTATATTACAGAAACTGGATCAATTAATTTCGATAAAATGTCTTTAGTTGGATTTGGTCCCATTTTTATATTTGTAGCCTTCGGGATTAAAGCTGCTTTCCCCCTAGTAAATGGATGGCTTCATGATGCGTATCCAAATGCTACAGCCACCGGAACTGTTTTTCTGAGTGCTTTCACAACGAAATTAGCAATTTATGCGCTTGCAAGGGGGTTTCCTAATGCGGATATCCTTATTTGGATTGGGTGTATAATGGCTACAATTACTGTTATCTATGCACTGCTGGAAAATGATTTACGCCGGGTAATGACCTATAGCCTAAATACACAGCTTGGTCTCATGGTTATTGCAGTAGGTATTGGTAGCAATCTTGCTCTAAATGGTGCAGTTGCCCACGCATTCACGGGTATTGTTTATAAATCTCTTTTATTTATGGTTTTAGGTGCAGTACTCGTTCAAACAGGCACCACCAAGGCCAATGAGCTTGGTGGCCTTCGTAATAGCATGCCATGGACCGCAGCATTTGCAATTATTGGAGCTGCTTCCATATCTGCATTCCCATTCTTTATCGGTTTTCCGAGTAAATCTTTAATATTATCAGCTACTGCTTACGAAGGATATTGGGTTGTTTGGGGTATTTTATTGTTTGCGTCAGCTGGTGTGTTCTTTAATACAGGTATACGCATTCCTTATTTGGTATTTTTTGGAAAGCAGACCGATAAAAAAATTGTTGAGGCACCGGCAAACATGCTTGTAGCAATGGGCATCACCTCGATTATCTGTCTGCTCATTGGAATATACCCCAAAATACTTTTTGACTTACTGCCATTTAACATAGCTTATGAGCCCTACACTATGTCTCATATTATCACACAGATACAACTTCTGAGTGCAGCAGCTCTTGTTTATGTTTACGCTAATAACAAAGACCTCCTATCCAATAATAAGATTGCATTATTGCTAGATGTGGATTGGTTTTTCCGTAGGGGTTTTCCTTTTATCATTAACTATGTATTTAAGTTTTATTGGAAAATTCACCAAGGCTTGCTCTCAAACCTCAAAATAAATCTCTCTAAAATCATAGGCACGGTATTCAAACATCATGGACCTGAAGGAGTGCTTGCGCGCACATGGCCTACCGGATCAACAGTTCTGTGGGTAGCAATATTATTGGCTTTGTATGTAATCGTCTATTTTGTGTAAAATTATCAACAAATATTTGAAATTTGCACAAGCACCCAAGCGTCTAAAGCTATTATGATGTTACATTAATACAAAAAAACGCAGTGATTTGGTTATTTATTAGTATTATACATAATTTTATTTGCCTACATTCAATCACTCAGATCCAATAATTGTTTTTATAGATTTTATTTTGTTGTAAAAAATTGGTGGATCAATTGGGTAATAAGTTTTATTAAAAAATTAGAAATAAAAAATTTTTATGGTAATCTGATACAGCAATTTTATGATGTTAATAACAGGGGTTGTTCACAAAGACGCAACAGACTAATTAATTATACATAAGATTCCCAAGATTTAATGCTATAACTTACATAAAGGTGCCAAAATATGGATATGACTGGTGAATTCAGAATCCCTGCTTCGCGTGAAACAGTATGGGAAGCTTTAAATAATCCCGAAGTTTTAAAAGCTAGTATACCGGGGTGCCAAGAATTAGATAAGGTCGGTGATGATGAACTTACTGCAAAAGTTAAAACAAAAGTCGGTCCGGTTTCTGCAACATTTACCGGAAAAGTAAATCTTACAGATGTAAACCCACCCTCTGGGTATAAAATAAGCGGTGAGGGTCAAGGAGGTGTTGCAGGATTTGCCAAAGGGGGAGCAGAAGTAAGTTTAGAGGAAGATGGAACGGAAACCATCCTTAAATACACTGCCAAAGCACAAGTGGGCGGTAAGCTCGCACAAATTGGTTCCCGTTTAATTGACTCCACTGCAAAAAAATTAGCTAACGAATTTTTTACTAATTTTGTTAACCATATAGGTAAAAGTGAAGGCCCCTCTGAAAAAACCGTATCAGAAAATGAAACGGGTGCAATAATTGATGAAAAGAAACCTGGATCCGAATCATCCGCAGGTATTAGCCCTGTAATTTGGATTGGAGGTTTGATCGCTGGTGTGGCTATTTTGCTTGTTGTTTTTAATGCTCAATAAGTTTTTATTGGTAAACTTGGGTTGACCCTATAAAGTGCCGAGTCATAATTATATGATCCGAAAACCGCCTTTAAACGTTAGATGTATAATAACTTCTCATTCTCTTTATTAAGGATTTTTTGAATGACTGTTAAGTTTTCTATAACTGTAAATGGTAAGCCAGTAGAGGGCGAAACCGAAGATCGCACTCTTCTTGTTCAATATTTAAGAGAAGATATGCGATTAACAGGTACACACGTTGGATGCGACACTTCACAGTGTGGTTGTTGCACCGTTCATATTGATGGCAAACCTGTAAAATCGTGTACAATTTTGTGCGCACAGGTTGATGGGTGTGAAATCACAACAATTGAAGGCCTTGCCAAAGATGGAGAACTTCACCCTATGCAAAATGCATTTCGAGAGAATCATGCCTTACAATGTGGGTTTTGTACACCCGGGATGGTTATGAGTGCGATAGGTATAGTTGATCGTCACAAAGACGAATCTTTGGATGAAAAAACTGTACGTCATGAATTAGAAGGTAATATCTGCCGATGTACTGGTTATCATAATATAGTTAAAGCAATCCTTGCAGCATCGGTGACAATGAACAAAAACGCATAAAAATGGGCAAAATTCTAGGAGACAAATAGGATGTACGAATTTACTTATCAGAAAGCATCTTCTTTAGATGAAGCTAAGGAGGCATATGGTGCATCTGATGAAGCTAAGTATATGTCAGGTGGCATGACATTACTCCCTACACTCAAACAGCGTTTAGCACGCCCCTCTCACGTGATAGATCTCGGCGGTGTAAATGACATGAGTGGAGTTGTGATAGAAAATGATAAGGTTACAATATTAGCGCGAACACCCCATGCTCAAGTAGCTTCCAACATAGAACTTCAACGGGTATTGCCTGCGTTAGCAAAACTTGCTGGTGGCATAGGTGACCCCATGGTTAGAAACAGAGGTACTATAGGTGGCTCAACTGCCAATAGCGATCCGGCGGCAGATTATCCTGCATCGATCGTTGGGCTTGGAGCAACAGTCCACACTGACCGGCGGCAAATTTCTGGAGATGATTTTTTTCTTGATCTATTTGAGACTGCTTTAGAAGAGGGAGAGATAATCACAAAAGTAACGTATCCAATTCCCGACCGTGCCGGTTACATGAAATTTCCTAACCCAGCTTCACGGTATTGCATTGTAGGTGTAATGGTTTCGCAAAGAGGAACAACAGTCAGGGTTGGAGTGACAGGAGCAGGAGCTTGCGCGTTCCGGGTGCCAGAAATGGAAGAAAAATTGGCGTGTGAATTTTCGCCTAATGCGGTAGCAGATATTAAAGTACCTGCTGAAGATTTAAACGAGGACATTCATGCAAGTGCAGAGTATCGGGCGCACTTGGTAACAGTTATGGCAAAAAGAGCAGTAGCCGAAGCAATTAGTTGATTTTACCCTCATGAAATTGTTATCGTGGAGTTTCAACGATATATCTAAATCAAATGTGTGGCATTTGCGCTAAGCTAAGTCGTTCATTTCGTCAAATAAAGTGAAAAAAAGAACTCCGATGGGCAATAAAATTCCTGAGTCAATTGAAGAAACAGTTACCCTTCTATCAGATGGAAAATATGTTTCTGATAGGTCATTAGCCACTGCCCTATTTCTCGCCCTAAAATTAGGTCGTCCACTTTTCCTGGAAGGTGAAGCTGGGGTAGGTAAGACTGAGATTGCAAAAGTTTTGTCTAATACCCTCGGTCACAAACTTATTCGCCTACAGTGTTATGAAGGGCTTGATGTTGCGTCAGCAGTTTACGAGTGGAATTACAGTAGGCAGATGATCGACATAAGAATAGCTGAAGCGACGGGGCAGCATAATAAAGAGTCTCTAGGAAAGACAATTTTTTCGGAGGAATTCTTAATTAAACGTCCTTTGCTTGAAGCACTCGAGACAGATACGACCGGACTTCCGCCGGTTCTTTTGATTGATGAACTGGATAGAACTGATGAGCCTTTCGAGGCATTTCTTCTTGAAATCCTATCTGATTTTCAAGTAACGATACCAGAATTAGGTACCATTTCAGCTGTAAAACCACCTATAGTCATCATTACATCTAATAGAACCCGAGAAATACATGATGCAATTAAACGTAGATGTTTTTACTATTGGGTAGATTACCCTTCTTCAGAAAGAGAGTTAGAGATTTTGAAGGTAAAGTGTCCCGATGCACCAGAACAAATTTCTGATCAAATAGTGGCGTTTGTACAAAGGCTCCGTCAAAAGGATCTTTTTAAGCTACCTGGTGTAGCTGAGACTATAGATTGGACTAATGCGCTTGTACAACTCGATCGTATTGATCTTGACCCTCAGACAGTTAACGATACTCTCGGAACGTTATTAAAATATCAAGACGACATAGAGAAAATCAAAGGCAGCGAAGCAGCGACTTTACTTGAAAAGGTTAAAGCTGACCTTGCAACTCGGTAATAGAAAAATTATGGCTGCCAATCCGGGCAAAATAGATGTTGGGGTAGATAATGATCTCCCACCCGGTCTTGCAATGCTTGAGACCCTAGAAGGCAACAAACTAGTACCAAATATTATGCATTTTGGCAGAGTTTTGCGCTCTGCCGGTTTGCCAATAGGACCTGGGAAAATACTTGATGCAGTTGACGCAGTTCAAACCGTTGGTGTCGATAAGCGTCGGGATTTTTATTGGTCCTTGCACGCAATATTTGTTAACAAGCATGATCAACACGAAATTTTTGATCAAGCCTTCCATATTTTCTGGCGAGATCCACATTTATTAGAAAGAATGATGGGTCTAATAATTCCATCAACTGATGATGAGCAAGAACTGCCGCAACCAGAACCCCCATCAAGGAGAGTTGCTGAAGCACTTAACGGAGACAAGGATAGTGATCAACCCGAAGAGGAAAAGGATCCAGAAATTGAAATTGAGGCAACTCTAACGACATCAGCCAAAGAATTACTACAAAAAATGGATTTCGAAGACATGTCCTCTGAAGAACTCGCAAATGCAAAGTATATAATTTCGCGTATGCGTTTACCTATACAAGATGTTCCAATTCGACGCTATATACGTTCCAATACCGCAGCGAAAGTAGATATGCGTGCCACATTCCGTGTAGCACTTAGGAGTGGAGGGTCTTTAATTCCATTGCAATACAGAAAACACCGAACCCGAAAACCACCACTAGTAATATTGTGTGATATCTCTGGTTCCATGGGTCGTTACACCCGTATGGTGTTGCACTTTATGCATGCAATTACAAATGATCGTGATCGAGTGCACACGTTTTTGTTTGGTACACGATTAACTAATGTCACACGCCATCTTCATCAGAAAGATATTGATGTTGCTCTAGACAGTTGTGTAGACGCCGTAGAAGACTGGTCTGGTGGTACGAGGATTGGCGAATGCATAAAGGAATTTAATCACTTTTGGTCGCGGCGTGTTCTTGGTCAAGGAGCTTTAATGATCATGATTTCTGATGGTCTAGATAGAGACGCAGGTCGCGGATTAAGCACAGAAATGGAAAGGCTACATAAGTCATGCCGTCATTTGATATGGCTTAATCCTCTTCTTCGGTTCGAAGGGTTTGAACCAAAGTCACAAGGTATAAGAGCTATACTCCCTCACGTTGACGAATTTCGACAAGTGCATAATTTAGAGAGTCTTACGCAACTTGTCGAAGCATTGAATGCACAGTTGGTAGGAAAAAAAAAGGATATGAGGCGATGGCTGGAAACAATGTAAAGGTTCAGTTAAGTGATGAAAAAATTCTTTCGACAGCTTTAGTCTGGAAAAATTCTGGCAAAAGCGTTGCTATAGCAACAGTGATTAAAACATGGGGTTCATCTCCACGACCCATGGGAAGCCAGTTAGCAGTTTCAAATGATGGAACATTTGTCGGATCTGTGTCAGGCGGATGCATAGAAGGTGCTGTTGTTACTGAAGCTCTAGAGGTTATGAAATCCGGCAAACCGAAAGTGCTAGATTTTGGTGTTAGTAATGAATTAGCTTGGGAGGTAGGCCTCGCCTGTGGCGGTCAGGTTAAGGTTCTTGTAGAAGTGATTGAAGAATGAAAAAAAATATTCTTAGCAAAATTTTAGATGATCAAGAGGCTAAAACGCCATTTGTTCTCCTAACAAATATTCAATCAGGCGAACAAACTGTAATTTACCATAAAGGTGCAGTTGGACCTGAAGCTAAAAATTTAGAACTCCTCAAAATTTGTCGTCGTTATATGAAAGATAACAAAAATGGAATCATTTCTGATCCAAAAAATGAATTTTTTTTACATGTGTTTAACCCTCCACTTAGGCTCGCAATAATTGGGGCGGTCCACATAGCTCAACCCCTTACGCAAATGGCAAAAATTGCAGGGTATGATGTTATTGTGGTAGACCCTCGCGAAAGTTTTGCAACTGTAGATCGGTTTCCAAGCACCACTATAATTACTGAATGGCCCGATGACGCAATGGAACAGATAGATATTGATCGCAGAACAGCAATCGTTACCCTTACGCATGATCCTAAGCTCGATGACCCTGCACTCTCTGTAGCTATCAAATCAAATGCATTTTATGTTGGAGCACTTGGCAGCAAGAAAACACATGCATTACGTGTCGATCGCATGAAAACAGAGGGCAATGATGAAAGACAAATCAATCGAATACATGCTCCAGTCGGCTTAAATTTGCACGCTGTATCACCCGCGGAAATTGCCATATCCATTATGGCTGAGATTACCGCAACACTTCATGCGCTGTAAAAAAAGGCACCAGAGTGAAGTTTGGTGAAACATCGCTAATAGACTCTAAAGGAGCAATCCTCGCACATAGTATTCGTGTAGGTGGAAAAACTTTTAAAAAAGGAATAACACTTCACGAACCAGAATTAGCTTTTCTTCAAAAAAATGGTATTGAAAGAATTGTTACAGCAAAATTAGAACAAAATGATCTACACGAAAACGATGCTGCGCTTCGCTTAGCAAAAGCCTTAAAAACCGAACATTTAGAAATCGGCCAACCGGGAACAGGTCGTTGCAACCTAATAGCAGCAGCTAATGGCCTCATTAAGATTAACAAAAAACTTATAAACACCCTTAACCGAAACGATGAAGCCATTACAGTGGCTACTGTTTCACCGGGGCAAGCGTTGAAAAAAGGTGATATTGCAGCAACTGTAAAGATAATCACCTTCGGCGTTTCACTAAAGTATATAATTAAATGTGAACAACAAATAAAAGAGAAAAAACCTTTACATTTAGATCCCTTCAAGCGCCTACGAATTGGGCTTGTGCAAACTACCCTTTCCAATACAAAAAATAGCGTAATCAGCAAGGCTCATAATATTACAGCAGACCGGATCACTGCTTTAGGCTCTGAGTTTGCTCAAGACTATATATGCAAGCACGAAAAGAAAGAAATTATTCAAGCCATTAAAATCATGAAAAGCCAAGAAATAGATATTTTACTCATCCTTGGTGCATCAGCAATATCAGACAGACGAGATATAGTGCCCCAAGCAATAAAAGACACTGGGGGAAAAATTATACATTTTGGTATGCCGGTTGATCCCGGGAATTTAATGCTCCTGGGCAAATATACTAATATGAAAATTTTGGGCATCCCCGGATCTGCCAGATCCGCTCGGCTACATGGTTTTGATTACATACTTCAAATGTTGGCAGCAGGGCGTGAGGTCAGAGGGCAAGATATTACTGCAATGGGTGTAGGCGGACTTTTAAAAGAAATTCCAAGTCGACCTATGCCAAGAAAACTTAAAGAATACTCACCTAGACCAAGTGAAAATAAATGCGCAGCGATTATTCTTGCAGCAGGCCGGTCCCAAAGAATGGGAAAGCGTAACAAAATGCTCGAAAAAATTAATGGAAAACCTATGATAAGGCATGTTACGAATACTGTTGTAGAAACTGGCATTAAACCTATTATCGTTGTAACTGGACACCAACCCAGTTTATTGATGTCCGCCTTACAGGGGCTTGAAGTAGATTTTGTTCATAACTCGAATTTTAGAGATGGGATGAGCACCTCATTAAAGGCCGGTATTACTGCATTACCAGAAGATATAGAAGGCAGTTTTGTAGTTCTAGGCGATATGCCTGGAATAAAAAAAGAGCATTTTAGCAAATTATCGGACGCTTTTGATCAACAGTTGATCTGTGTGCCCACATACCGCGGCAAACGTGGAAATCCTGTTTTATGGCATCAAAGTCTATTTTCAGATATTTTGAATCTCTCTGGAGACATTGGTGCAAAAACAATAATTGAAAAAAATTCAGACTATGTAATCGATGTTGAAATGAACGATGAGGCAGTTTTGGTAGATTTAGATACTTCAAGAGCATTAGAAATTTTTAACAAGAATTTTAATAAATAAACAACTGAGCGATATACCAGCTAGGAAAGGCTAATATCCGTTGGACGGCGTTGTTTTGGATATGGTTTTTCTACTTCTAATTTGGCTTATGGATACTTAGCGATATTGCATGAAACTATAACCCCGCATTTTTTTATGATGCTAGCTATTTCGACCCTCCCGTTTTTCTACGTGAAAAACTTCACTTAATTCCGAAATTCAAGCAAACAATAAAAAAAACAAATTTATTTCTTTATACAGTTGAAAACAACAACAACCATATCCAATGTCATTTTTTAGACAATCTTAAAGTTTCTTCAACAAAATTTATTACCTCTTGAGACCATCCAAACTCTCCCAGATTTGTATGACTAGCCGCCGGATAAAAAATGAATTTTTTTGGTTGTTTAGCAAGGTTATAAAGCTTTTTTGACAATTTTAATGGGATAACCCTATCATGGCCTCCATGCCCTATAAGTATGGGTATTTCAACACTACTTATTTTTTCATCAGAATTAAAACGATCACGCACTAACCAATACGTTGGGAACATCCAATATTTTTGTTGTGCAGTTTCAACAAGAGAAGAAAATGGTGTTTCAAGGATTAAACAAAGGGCTCTAACTTTTGTAGCAAGATGGACTGCCACAGCCGTTCCAAGTGATTCGCCATATAATATTATTTTATTCAAAGAGATATTTTGCTCTCGAAGCCACTTGAGGGCAGCTGCACCATCTTTGTATAATCCTTCTTCCTCTGGACTACCCTTATTTCCACTGTAACCGCGCCATGCAAACAGCAAAACGCCATAACCTTTATTTAAATAAGGAACAACTTTTTCTAATCTGTATCCTAAACTGCCGGCATTGCCATGAAAGTATAAAACCGTCGGTGAATTTACTTCTCTCGGTTGCAACCACCAGCCAAGTAATTCTAAATTATCAGATGTTCTAATTGAAATCTCGGATATTTCATAATCTGAATATGACTTAGGGTCGGGACGCTCCGATCCCGGACGATAAATGATCCCGCGTTGGAAAACCCACAAAAACAGGAGTGAGAGCATGTAGACTGTTAGAATAGCTAGTATTACCCAACCCACATTAGTGATTAAGTTTTGGTTGATTTTACTGATCTCCGGTATTTAAAAAAGTAGATGGTATTTCGCGATGTTCGGCCAACAATGATCCAAATCCGTCTATCGGGTCATCAATTCCAGAGTCTCTTAGCGCATACCAATAAGTTGCTGTATTTATCGCGAGAACAGGTTTATTGAAGAAAATTTCGGCAATACCTGCTAAACGAGCCATAGCCAAATTAGTTCCAACTTGAACAATTGCATCTATATCGGTTCCATCCAACTCTTTCATTGCGGAAACAAGTACAGTTGGACTGGCATAGGCAATTTCTACTGGACCGTTACATTTAAGTCCCTTCATCCTGACAACCTCAAAGCCGCAATCTGAGAAAAAGATCCGCACATTTTTGTCACCCACGGGCCAATAAGGGGTAAGGACAGCTATTCGTTTGATTTCACCGTAGCAAGATAAAGCAGCCCTACATGCATCAGAGCCCATTGTAACTCTGAGTCCAGAAAGATCTTCCATACGGTTTTTAAGTTCGATACTAGTTTGTAAGCCCCCCCAGAATGTCTCGGAAGACATCCCCATCACCAAATAATCTGGACGGCAAGTTAATACTCTTTTCACTGCATTATCTAATTCTGCCCTAATGTTATCCATGAGTTTATTGAAGTCCTCATCACTTTCAACAGGGTCATCAGGTATCCAAACCCGCGAGAAGTGATTGGTAACTCCTCGAGCTCGCATTTCATCAAATTCGGGTTGTACTGAAGTATTGGTCGATGGTGCTACAATTGCAAATTTCTTTCTCCATCCCAAAGAGTCAATCATGAGATTCTCCTTCTGTTTGCCCTGGAGCCAACATTTCTAACTCTAATAATACCTCATCCAGGGTCATGACGTCTGCGTACTTCTGATCCATATCAAAAAGATTTGCATCATGTGGCCCCAATGCCCTATCTCCAACACATTCACATGGAACAATGGGACGAAACCCCATCCCCATTGCATCCACAACAGTTGCCCGAACACAACCGGACGTTGTACAACCTGTAACAATAGCAGTGTCAACACCGCGTCGGGCCAACCAACCGGCCAGATCTGTCCCAAAGAACGCAGATGGGTTTAACTTCTCTATAACACGTTCACCCTTTCGGGGTGTAAGCTGCTCAACGATTTCGACAGATTTACTTCCTCGTTTCAACCCATCTCTTAATCTTGGCATTTTAAGATTAAACACCCCATCTTCACTACCATCCTCGGCATAACAATGGGATGTATATACAATAGGCAAGTCATGATGCCTTGCGGCGGCGAGTAATTTTTCGGTATTGTTAATCGCGGATTGAATATTTCCGCCTCCGAAGGCATCTTCATCATTAAATCCATTAATGAAATCAACGATTACCAAAGCTGGTTTCTTTCCGAATCCTATACGAGCACCAAGACCCTGTCTCTCATAAACTTCCAAATCATTAGCCTTATTTGTTTGCACCATTTCAAATCCTCGCTTTAATTAAAGTAATGATGGATATCGCTATAATTAACGCGATAGCCAAAAAGAAAAATTCAGGACGTCCAGAATCCATTATCCAACCAGCAAATATAGGGCCAACAAGATTTCCAATGCTAAATCCAGTTGAAGTGAACCCAAAAGCTAAACCAGTCATTTCTTTAGGAGAAACTTTCTTCACTAATACATCACGTGATGGACTACTTATTCCGTATGCTAACCCGCCCGCTATCATCATTAAAAAAATAAACCAGAAATCAACCCCCGAGAATGCTAGCCCCGCAACACATGCGGACATGGTAGCAATGGAAACTGCAGTAATGAATTCTTGATGTTTGATACAATTTGCAATCCATCCCCCAATTAACACCCCGAGTGCACAACTGACGAGGTGAAGTGTTGTCGACAACGAAGCAAAATATTCGTCAATTGCATGATAAGAAACCAATGCAACAACTGAAAAAGACATAAGTCCTGCGATTCCTATCGCAGTCAGAGAGAAAAATAAAAACATATTTACTAAAGGTGCTGAAAATATAAATCGCAATGCCTTTTTTAATTCGACTTTGGATTTAAGTTGGTTACCTAATGAGAGCTCAGGCGAATTCTTCACCTCTAAAACATTTTTGCGACTTATTAAAAGTAATGTGAGTAAAAGTCCCAAAACACCAACAACAGCTAGTGCATTTTGCCATCCTATAAAATTTGCCATCGGTAACATAACTGCGTAGGCTGCAGCCCACCCCATGTAGCCAGAAAACATGTGAAGACTCACGCCATGAGCAAATACGCTTTTATTAAGCAAAGAATTTAACATTTCATAATCTGCTGGATGAAAAACTGAATTACCAATCCCTGCTAGCCCAAATGCAAAAAATATCAACCAATATGTGCCAATCATACCGGAAATGAGAAAACAAACACTCATTAAACCCACACCGAATATAAGAACACGACAGCCCCCTATTCGGTCTACCAGGTAACCCATTGGAATCTGCCCTACACCAGTAGAGAAAGCCATAACCGATATCAACGCACCGAGCTCGGTAAAGCTAACCTTCATGTCAGCGGACATTAAGAGAAACATTGGTGCAATACAAAGCATTGCAAAATGACTGTAAAAATGCCCTGAACATAGCAAAGCTAGAGCTTGAACGGGTAGCGTCTTAGACTCTAAAAACTTCACAACATTGCCAATCCAAAATCATTTTTAAAGATGATACATTTAAATCATTTTCCTGCATTTTAAATCCTTTTCCTATTAAATGAGGAGGAAGGGATATAACCAATATTTACTCTAATTTGACTGTCGTCTATGATTTTCTTTTAAAATTGAGTAGTATCTTCAATAATAACTCGGTTGAAATGGGTAATGTAACTTTTTAATACACATAAAATTCTAATTAAGAAGTATTATGAATTTGTATTTATAATTAAGTCCCTGTCACTGAAGCGATTATTGTGTACTACTTCGTTTATATAAGTGAAAATTTCATTAAATTCCTACTTAGCTCCTAAGCGATAACAGCATAATGTTTGTTAATATAAAAAGAGGAAATGGTTGTGACTAATACTGCCTTTGCATCCGTTCTAACTGCGAAAAGGGAATTTCAACTTCGCGAGGTTCCAATTCCCGAAATAGCTTCTGATGATGGTGTTCTTCGTATGGAATGCGCAGGCCTTTGCGGCACTGACTACGAGCAATACGATGGACATTTTATAGGAACCATACATGGTCAACTTCCAATGACTTTAGGCCATGAAATTATGGGGTTTGTGGAAAAACTTGGATCAAAGGCCCAAAAACGCTGGGGTGTAAAAGAAGGCGACCGAGTAATTGTTGAGACCTCAATACCCTGTGGTGAGTGTCTATCCTGTCAAGATGGAAGACCAGTTTTCTGTTATAAAAACATGGGCTACGGAATACGAATTGGTTTTGATCTAAAACCACACTTGTGGGGCGGTTACGCCTCGCATCTCTATCTTCATCCCAATGCCCGTTTACATAAAGTTCCCGATAATATTCCTACCGGGCCAATGAGCCTTTTTAATCCGCTATCTAACGCAGTAAGATGGGCTTGGAAAAAACCTGCGCTCCGGGAAGGTCAAACCATAGTAATAGAAGGACCTGGACAGCGGGGACTTTTAGCTGTCGCAGTAGCAAAAAAATTAAATGCCGGTCTTATTATCTGCACTGGGACAGATAAAGATTCATATCGCTTGAAACTTGCCAAACAGCTTGGTGCCGATGTTACGATTGACGTCACGAAGGAAAATCCTGTCGAACGAGTGTTTAAAGAAACAGGTGGAGAAAAAGCAGATATTGTTTTAGATGTTTCGATGGGGGCAGTTGAGCCAATTTTACAAGGCATCGAAATGCTTAAAAAAGGAGGAATTTTCGTCAATGCCGGCGTAAAATCTCGTAACGTTATTTCTAATTTCTCATCAGACAAACTTTTGTTTAACGAAATATCATTTCTGGGTGTGCTTTCATCCGATTGGGAAGACACTGCTGAGGCTGTAAATATTCTTTCTGATGATTGGAAAACTCTGGCTCCATTATCCACTCACTCATTCCCGCTAGATAAAGCAGAAACAGCAGTTCAAATGTTGGGACGCGAAGTAGAAGACGAGATTGAATCTATTCATATTCACTTAGACACAATGGTGGCACCATGAACAAACTACCTATTCGACTCGCAGCCGGATCCGGTCCTACATTTGGGGTGGACGATTTATCCTGCGCAGCAGCAACACATTTAGGAATTTGGAATGAGGAAGGCTTAGATGTCAATTGGACCCCTGTTAATGGCGGCATGGAAGCAATGCAGGCTGTAGTAGATAATAGTGTGGATGTTGCATATGGTGGGCTCGGACCCGCGCTTCGGTTTCGATCGGAGGGCAAATCTATAAAAATTGTTGTATCTATGGCTAGGGCACTAGCACAAAATCTTGTTGTTCAAAAAAAGATTACGAACACTTCAGATTTAGCAGGGGTATCATGGGCCCTTGATGGATTCGGCGCCCTAAGTCATCACATGGCTCGACTTATAGTGAAGAAATTAGAACTTAGTGAAAAAGATATTAAATGGGAGGCCGTCGGCCCTCCTCCTGAACGAATATCTCGGCTTTTAAATGACACAATTGATGCTTCTTTAATTAGAGTAGAAGAAGCAATTGCTCTAAATAGAGATCCGTCAAATAATTTACATACACTGCTTGGCTTTGCAGAATTAAAAAAATTAGTTCCAGTCCAGCCACACGGAGTACTAGCCACGTCAGATGAATATACAATCAACAATGGTCCGGAATTGCAAATGTTAACCAACGGAATAATCCGCGCTTCACGTTTGTTACATGATGACTTTGACTCATTTAAGTTTGTCTATGAGAAAAATGTTTCTGTTGATTTACCTCCTGATGAGGTGAAAAAAATTTGGAAACAAGAGTCAGATTCCGGAGGATTTGCGGTGAACGGAGAATTAACAAAATCGCATTGGCAAGATGAAATGTCTCTATTTTACGAATTAAATCCTGAATTACCAAAGGTCAAACAATCGGATATTATTAATGAGGAGTTTGTAAAGAAAAGCTTGCATGATCTGGGTATTTTTGAGGGGCCTGATTTGAACTAATTGAAATTTATAGAGTATCATTCTCAACTTATAAGTTTTGTTGATTACAATAAAAAACAGTACATAACGGTTTTATAATTTAAAAAAAAACTCAAAGAGATGAGGATTATTGTTTTGTAATAAAATATTTCTTAGTGTTAAAAATTATTTGAATTTAGAAGAAATGTGGCCCTCAAAATAAAAAATTCTGAGGGCCAAAGGTAGGATGTGCCTCGGTCTCGGAGACAAAACCGAGGAGGCTTTGTTGGATAACAATTTGCTAAAACTGAAACCGCAACAGCTCTAGTCTACAACTTAAAATTGAGATTGCAAGTCATTCGCAATTTTACAGATAAAGCAAAATATGAATTCAAAACTTAACCCCAAAAAGTTTTTTTAATTAGAGGATTAATTTTGTAAGCTTACCATTAGTGAAAAGGAACATTCGTTATATGTTAAACTCAAAGGTAAAAATAGAATGCAAATTTATAAAATGATAACTATCTGACACTCATTTTGACCGAAAATGGCCCATTTCCAACATCAAGATAACCGGCACCTCCCCAGTCAACAACAGACATACCTTGAGATACCCTAAACGAAACAGACATAGAGGAGGTATTGTCAGAAATTACTACGGGCGTTGTGAATGATTGAACACCAACCATTTTCGCAACATTGGCAGAGGAAGACGCTAATAAACTTCCACTAGTCAATAAATAGGCAGTAATTGTTCCCTCAGAGAGGGTTTCTGATCCACTAGCTTCAAAGCTCCCACCACCACTAAGATCTAATAATGGATCCGTGAGAATGCCGGCTGTAGTTGGAGTAGAGCTACAAACCGTGCTATTGCCAGACGGAGGACTACCAGATGGTTCACCGTAAGTTGCAGCTTGAGTTGAACAATATATACCAGATCCACTTTGAACTCCGTTATAAGAGGTGTTCAAAGTTATTGCTGCTTTAATTTTAAACACATTACTCATACGGATAAACCCGTGCGTATACGTACCGTTAGGTGGTTTGCTCATTGATCCGGCCAAATTCTTTGAAACCCCATTCTCAACTGAAACTTCATATCCGCCAGGACTAGTAAAGGTGGAGGCACAACTCGATAAATCTATGGCTGAACTTGTTGTCGGCGCAGTCGGAGCCGCCGTACATAAGCCCATCTCAGTTATTGTAATGGCATAATAATCTGGTTCAGTCTGACAAAATGGATCACTTCCGGAAGGAATAGTAATTACGCCGGATGTTTTGCTGCAAACTTGCGTATAACCTATTCTATTTATTACAATTGCTGATAATATAATTATGAACGCTAAAACAAGTCTCATACTTTTGAGAACCTCCTAAAACCCACTGACCGAAACAGAAAACTTATTCTGTTTAATAATTCTATTTTCTCTTTTTACTGGAAGCAAACGGTGACTTGAAATATCTGTTAGTTCGTATGGAATTGAAGATATTTCAAAAAACATTTCTTTGTCGTCGATGTACCGTTCTCCAAGAGACATTGAAAACCCAACTTTTGCAAAGTATTCATCATCCTTTGTTACGTCGCTTTCATAAAAAACACGACCTGCCTCAAAATTAAGACCAAGACCTAACCTTGCAATAAGCGATAAAGAAGAACCTTCCAAGTCAACAGCACCATCAATAGCATTCCAGTTAAAGTGATTGAACCGCAGCGAGGAACTTTTTATATAAGGCAAGGCGAGAAAAACGTTCGCATCCCAACCATCCAAGGCTCGAGCTTCATTTGCATCTCTATCAGGCCGATAGCCACTTAAAGCCTCATAAATATTCATATTTCCACTGAGAATCGAAGTGGTCAATTCCACACCAACACTTGCTCGGTTGTGATCATATGGTAACTCGTGATCATAAAAAGCATTAATCCCTAAAAGAAGTTTGTTCTCATTTAAGAGATGTCTATACCCTAGGCCAAAATTAATTGTAGAACGCCCATCAAATCTATTTAAACCAAATTGGTTGAAAAATGTTCCTTCTTCTCCAGAACCAACTTCCAGGCCATTTAGAATAATAAGATTATATTCTGGTTTACCCTCATCTAAACGAAACTCAAACTCACCATAACCTGAATGTTTTTTTAACAGCTTGTCACCTTTAAAGGATAAAAATCTAGCTGTCGCATTTTCAACCGCATCAACTGCCGCGCCAACCTTATTTTTTGCTTCTAAAAAGTTCCGTGCAGCTGAATGAAACACCCCAGAATTGGTATCTAAGGATTCCGCACCTGCGGTAGCACAAAAACTTATCAAAACCAGGCCGAATTTTAACAAGAAGGTTTTTACCTTCATTTTTATTCCTTTATTTATTCCAAACTATCTTTTGATCTTCTCTCGAATAATCTTCATTTTAAAAAAGATAGCAAGTATAAATATCTAATTTCTTCAGTTTTTTTGCCAGAAGCACAAGATTAGGGGAATTCATTAATAGTTCTAAGTCAACATCTACATTATTTTGAGTTTCTTACCACAAAGGGGCATCCGATTAATTTAATAACAAAGTTTGATAAAATTTACACCACCACATCCATTGACCGAAAAAGATCTGTCAATAAAGTAGTAAGTATAAAAAAATTTACGGGTTGGCAGAATGCAATATCCTTTCATTCCGCCTCAAAAGCGAAAGCCTCTTATTTGGCCAGATAAAAAACGACTTGTTGTTCAAGTTACTCTGAATTTAGAATATTGGGATATGTTGAAAGATACGGATTCTCCGTATTATGCGGGGGGGCCTGCTGTTATCCCGGATCCAATTCCAGGAAGAATATTAGATGTACCAAATTTCAGCTGGCGGGAATACGGGCAGCGCGTAGGAATTTGGCGAATACTTGATACCTTTGATGCAATTGGAGTTCCTGCCTCATGCACGCTTAATGCAAAACTCGGTGTAGAACGCAAAGATATTGTGGATGCTATTATTAAACGTGGCTGGGAGCTTGTTGCGCATAATTATGAACAGGGTGACTTACTGACAAATTACCAAGAGGATATAGAAGCAGAAGAAGAGCTCATTTTAAGAGCATTAAATACCTACAATAAGATTGTGGGTAAATCAGCAAAAGGTTGGCTTTCTTCTTCGTTAAGAAGCACCCCAAATACACCAGAAATACTAGCAAAAAATGGTATTTCTTTTTTGTGCGATTTTATGAATGATGAACAGCCCTATCTTATGCAAACCAACCATGGTCCCTTAGTTTCAATTCCGTATTCGGTAGAAATAAATGATTTTACATTTTTTCATCGACGCGGCATGTCTACGACTAGTGCCCTTGAAGTACTTAAAAAGCAATTTGATCAATTATATTCCGAGAGTGCATCCACCGGAAAAATTATGAGTGTAGGGATTCATCCCCATGTTTCAGGGCATCCCTATAGAATTCGCGCAATTCGCGAGTTTTTAGAATATGCGAATAGTTATAGTGATGTTTGGTGGGCTACACGAGAGCAAGTTGCAGATTGGTATTTAAAAAATCACGATAGTCATATTAACCAATAGTTGGCAAATTATATGCTGTTCATACAACAACTCGTAAATGGACTTATGCTCGGGGGAGTTTATGTAATGGTTGCGGTTGCATTCACTCTCATCATAGGCATGCTTAATTTTCTTAACTTTACCATTCCAGCCCTGTTTATGTTCGCTGCAGTAATTATGTGGGCAACCATGACCGGACACCTTCCCTTTGGAAACGAACTAATAGTATTACTATTTGGCCAAGAATTACGCTGGATTGCTGGTGTTTTGCTAGCGCTTATAGTCACCGCATTAATTTCCCTTATAATTGAACGGTTCACTTACAGATACATGAAAGCAAAATATGGAGATGCTACAGAACACGCTCTACCGCTGGTCAGTTCGCTAGGTTTCTTAATTTTTTTCGAACACCTTGTAATTAGTACTTGGGGTTCTGATCCACTGAGTTTAACCTCACCCTTCGGAAAGGCCACTTTCGAAATTGGTGGTATACTTTTTAGCTGGCCGCAACTGATAAGTCTTATTCTTTCTTTAATTATCGTCTGTGCGTTAAGCCTTATGTTGAAGACTTCAAAATTAGGCCGTGCGTTGAGGTCGATAGCAGAACGGCCAGATACTGCAACACTTATGGGTGTGGAAGTAGGGAGAATAGTACCGATTGTGTACATAATAACTGGTTTATTATGCGCTGTTTCTGGTGTGCTCTTCGCAATTAATTACACCACGATTGATGCATATGTTGGTGATACAGTTGCTACTGTAGCAATAGCTGGAATGGTACTCGGTGCATTAGGAAATGTGTGGGGAGCAATAATTGGAGGCCTCTTTGTTGGTATACTTGAGGTCATGTCAATACATATAGTCGGAGCAGATTTTGCAAAGGTTCCGATCTGGGGACTTTTGCTTTTGATTCTAATTTTTAAACCCACTGGTCTTTTTGGACATATTCTAGTCGGAAAGGGCAAATTTTGATGAGCGGTTACATAGAAGCTCAACTGGTAATTTTATGTCTAAGCACTATCTACGCATATGGGATATTTTTACCCGCGGCCTCTGGACAACTTAATCTAGGAGCTGCAGGATTTATCACTTTAGGTGCATATGCAAGTGCATGGTTCAATTCAATCGATGGTTTGGGTCTGCCCATATGGCTTAGCATTATACTTGCAATGTTATTCACTGGCATAATTAGCTTTGCAATTTCATTCCCCATACTTAGAACACGCGGTGTTTACATGGTCCTTGCTACATTCGCATTCGCGGAAGTGGTTTCAGGACTAGCAATAAATATGGAGTTTGTAGGCGGTGCAGCCGGCTTCCCTGTAGACGGTCATGTTAGTGTTTTAACAATCGTTCCTGTAACATTAGCAGTAATTTTTTTCAGCTTTTACTTGATGTCCACCCGATTTGGGCTTTCCCTCAGGTCAATACATGACGATGAGAATGTTGCAACACTATTCGGTGTAAATATTCGTTATGCAAAAGTAGCAGCGTTTACTATTGGTGCAATGTTAATGAGTTTGGGTGGATCACTATACGGTCATCACTACAATTATGTAGAAGCCCAAACGTTTAACGTTCTATTGAGCATTTATATATTACTTTATGTTCTTATGGGAGGTACCCAAACGGCATGGGGCCAATCATTGGTGCTGCATTCTTTACTATCGTTCCAGAAGTAATTCGTGAGCTTGCTCACGCCGCAGGTTTGCTCTGGCTTGCTGAGGGCCGTTTTATGCTATTTGGTGTATTTATTATTTTACTAATGGTTTTCCTTCCAGAAGGTGTTGTCACTAGAACACTTCAAGATACCCTAGCAAATAAATTGTATCGTTCCCGAATAAATATCTTTAATTCGACTGGATCCTCATGACAGAAAATATTTTAACCTTACAACACCTGCATAAAAGTTTTAGTGGATTAAAAGTCATCAACGATATTTCATTTCATGTGCGCAAAGGAAGTCGGACCGCATTAATAGGACCAAACGGCGCAGGTAAAACAACAATTTTCAATTTATTGACCGGCGTATACAAATTGGATACTGGAATAATCAATTTAGATAAAAAAAATATCACCGATACTCCCGCCCAAAACAGGGTTAAGTTTGGTATATCAAGAAGCTTTCAAAATATCCGACTTATGCCCCATCTTAGCACCGTTGAAAATATAATGTTGGGTCAACATGCACGAGCATCATCACTTTCTCAATTACTTTTTCCGATAGGCATGTTATCAGAAAATCGCTGGAAGATTGCTGCGATGCGCGCACTGGAAAATGCTGGGATTGGAACATACCCAGGGAAAGTCGTAGCAAATCTCCCTTATGGTGTCCAAAAACGGATTGAAGTAGTTCGTGCAATGATATCGGAACCTCGAATACTGCTTTTGGATGAGCCCGCAGCTGGGCTTAATGAAACAGAAACCGAAGAACTTCAAAAATTACTTCAACGGGTTTCAGAAAATGGTGTGACAATTCTGGTAGTAGAGCATGATATGCATTTTGTTCGCAATTTTTGTGATTATGTAATAGTCCTTAATTTCGGCCGAAAAATTTTTGAAGGTACACCAAAACAAGTAAATAGTAATCCTGATGTTCTCGAAGCATATCTAGGAACCAATAATAAAACAGGGGAGGAGTATGCTTCTCAAGGTTGAAAGTCTTAACGTTCATTATGGAAGAAACCATGCCGTTAAGGAGGTTAATTTAGAACTAAATGCTGGTGAGATAATCACAGTTCTTGGAGCAAATGGAGCCGGAAAAAGCTCTTTATTAAAAGCAATTTTGGGTACTGAAAAATCTGATGGTCAGGTCTATTTTAATGGCAAAGAAATTTCGAATTGGAGTGCTCCAAAACGAGTTCGAAATGGATTGGTTTTAGTTCCCGAAGGTCGGCAAATTTTTGTTAGTTTGACAGTACAAGAAAATCTTCTCATGGGGGCATATTGCCGATCGAAGGACCTTTCACTCGAAATAGACGCGATTTACAAGAGATTTCCAAACTTATCTGCCCGGCGAAACATGCAAGCAAGCGTCCTATCTGGCGGTGAACAACAAATGTTGGCAATAAGTAGAGCTTTGCTAGCAAAGCCTAAACTCATGATGTTAGATGAACCATCACTTGGCCTTAGTCCAATTTTAGTAAAACAACTTTTTGATCTTATTCAGGAACTCAATTTAAACGGGCTCTCAATATTATTAGTCGAAAAAAATACGCACATGGCGCTTAATACAGCGACACGGGGTTACGTGTTGGAGTTAGGGACTATAGTTTTATCTGACCCTTCAAAAATCCTCAAATCCGAACAAGGATTAGAGACCGCTCATCTCGGGAGCAACTGAATTACTACATATCTCTAAGCATTAAACATAACGAAACCATTAAATGTGATCAGGAGGCACACATGAAAAACATTTTCAGTATATTATGTTCTGGATCAATTTTACTGACGTTAGGTTTCAGTTCCGCATTTTCAGCTGAAATTGTTTTGGGTTTAAGCTTTGGCAAAACCGGTATTTATTCAACTATAAATAAAACTACAGAGATAGCTGTAGATATTGCGGTTAATGAAATAAACTCTACTGGGGGTATAAAAGGAAAAAAAATTACGTGTAGTAAAATTTGATACAGCCGGTGACCCCAAACAAGCAGTTGTTGCAGTTCGCAAATTTGCCAGAGACGATAAGGCTTTGGGTGTAATTGGTCCATTTTCTTCAAGTGAAGCACGGGTTGCATTCGCTGCTGGTGAAAGAGAGAAAATTGTGCAAATTCCAAATGCATCATCAGCTCCGAAACTTGCTGACAAATTTTCATACGCATACAGACTTACGGAAAGTGAATTTCTTCAATTTTCTCGTGTTGTAAAAACCATGAAAAAACGGGGAGCTATGAAAAAATCTGTTGCTATAATGTATGGCACCGATGATGTCGTTTCGAAGGCTGTAGGGCTATAGATCATGAAACCAATACTTACCAAAGAAAAAGTAAAAATAACCGGCCCGATAGGTTTTGCAACAAAGGCATTTGATGTTTCTCCTCAGGTCTCACAGCTAAAAGGTAAATCGATTGACTATGTTGGATTAGCCGGAATTACACCAATAGCAATCCGGGTTGTAAAAGAAATGCGACGTCAAAATATCAAAGCACCAATAATTGGGGCTCAGATCTGGGCAGATCCAGAAATTGTTGAAAAAATGGGAACTGAAGCCGATGGTGCGGTTTTCGCAGCACCATTTTATTACAATTTAAATGATAGAACCCGTAATTTTACAAAGAAATTTGTGTCCGGCGCAAAAAAATCTGGAATAAAAAAACCCTGGCCTCATCATGTTGATGCAGCTGCGTATGATATTGTATACGTTTTCAAAGCAGCCATGGAAGCGGCAAAAGTGACTGGGGAAGCCAGTTAAATTAAGGATGAGAGAACCGCTATCCGTGACGTGTTAGGAAAATTAACTTATGATTTGGTTGAAGGTAAAGTTTGTTTTGAAAAAAATGGTGATGCCCAACTTCCCGCTTACATCATGACTATGAAAAATAAAAAATGGGATTTACTCGACACATATCCTGCCCTTCCATGCGTAAATTAATTTAACGTTGACGTTAATGGTGGTACTGTAAGTACCACCATTAACCAAGTTTGGTAATTTTCTTATGCCAGAAGGCCACATAATTCATCGAACAGCAAGAAAACACAAAAAATATTTGTCGGGCCAATGTTTAAAAGTAACTTCACCACAAAAAAAGTTTATAACTGGTGCTAGAGAATTAAATCGCTTACACTGCTCGTCTGTTGAGGCTTACGGGAAGCATCTATTTTATTTTTTCGGAAATGATAAAGTTTTGCATATCCATCTTGGACTGTTTGGGCGGATCAAAACACAAAATATACCACCAAAAACACCAAAGGGTGCGGTGAGAATACGTCTAATCTCCAACACGCATGTAGTTGATATTAATGGGCCAACCATATGCGAAATACAAGATAACAAAGCATTTTCCAAAACTATAAACCGGATAGGTCCAGATCTCTTGAGAACCGACTCTGATCCAGAGAAGTTTGAAAATAGAGTACTTAAAAGTAGGCGGTCGATCTCTGCTCTGTTAATGGATCAATCAGTAATTTCTGGTATAGGAAATATATTCAGAACAGAAATATTGTGGCGTCAAAAACTACATCCCCTCAGCAAAGGTAACCGACTTAGCTCTTCCAAAATTCGACTTTTATGGGATGATGGTAAACGTTTGTTATCTCAAGCTGCTAAAACAGGAAAAATAAATACAAAGAGTATTTCAAATTCAAAAAAAGAAGATGTGAATATTTATAAACGGCAATTTTGCCCTTCATGCAAAAGCTGTATTGAAATTATTTTAATTGAAAAACGTTCCTGCTATTATTGCTCCAAGTGTCAAAGGTGGTGAGCAACAAAACTTATTCATTTCAATGTTATTACAATGTCATCGGATCAAGCATTTTATAAAATACATTGCTCGGTATTAAAAAATTTCGATAAAAAGTGCTCCAAATAGTAATAAGGCTCGTATCAATAATAAATATGAGGTTTATTATGGATTTTACAAAAATAGGTTATTTACTAGCGAATGTGCCTATCAGGCATGAAATTGGTGCGCACTCCCATCTTGCCGCCAAAGATCATTATTCGTCTTTAAAGTTGCTTTTGGCTCAAGACACCGAGATGACAACGGTTGGGTAATATATCAGTGCGGATAGTCAAATTAGGTGATTGTTCCTTAGGGGCACTCGACCGGGATTGTAAACAATAAAACATATTTGTGTTCGATGTTGTGTGATCTACGGCCGTAAACAAAAAGTATATATTTGGAAAGGTTACTAATGAAAAAATTTAACAAAGTGAAAAGTTTTTTGAACATAACCGCAAGACAAGGGTCACATCCAACTTATGTTTCGTTAGGCGTAGCTAATTTTTTTACACGTCCAACCAGATACGACTGTCGAACCTTGATGCACCTTATTTAGGGTGCAAAAATCGAAAGGATTTACATGACTTATTTAAATAAAATTTCTCCTGCTGCTGCGATTTGCTTTCAACTATGTGATACTTTTTATCGCTCTAAGTTGAATCATATATCATTATCAATTGTTGGAGACGAACGTGTTGAGAGCTCTAAAGCTCGGTTATCGCTTGCTTTAAGTTCTCGCAATATAAGCGATTAGTGTGATGAAAGGAGGCAGAAGTTAAATGAGAAAAGAGATAACAGATAAACTTACAGCGTCCGAGGACGAAAAACTAGAACGGGTAGCTGTTTTATGCCCGATTGCAGATTTATTAAAATGGGAAGAAAAATGAAAACTTTACTGGTTATACTCGCAATA
>MDTG01167089.1_pt1 | contig 38624 bp, 43 predicted proteins | sample 811421 | NCBI WGS metagenome assembly MDTG01 (sample SAMN05326645, study PRJNA326480) | marine metagenome | isolation source: seawater | place: Pacific Ocean: South East | collected 2011
TTGTGAATGGAAAAAATTTATTTTAGAAATTCAAGACTAACTATTGAGTTGGGAAGATCTCTTTACTTTAAGGGAGGAAATATTATAATTTAGGATCTTCCCGAAATTCAAATTTCTGACATTAATCAGAAGTTATTTAAAATAAGCAATTACTATGCCAATAAAGTCATTTAAAACTAAAAATGGATCATTCTTGTCGAGCCACCCTGATGGCTTAATTATTTTATTTTTCACTGAGATGTGGGAGAGATTTAGTTATTATGGTATGCGTGCAATCCTAGTTTTATATTTGGTTTCTGAGACTAATTCAGAAAACCCAGGCCTTGGTTGGACTAATGCAGAGGCAATCAAACTCTATGGATGGTATACCGCCCTAGTTTATTTGGCTTGTGTTCCTGGGGGAATAATAGCTGATAAGTTTATCTCAAGTCAAAAGGGTGTATTTTGGGGAGGAATATTATTATGTCTTGGTCATTTATCATTAGCAGTCGATAACATAATTTTTTTTTACCTCGGTTTGTCATTAATTATTTTTGGTGTAGGCCTGCTCAAACCAAGTATTTCTTCTTTAGTTGGGTCTCTTTACAAAGAAAATGATATTAAAAGAGACCAAGGGTTTACAGTTTTTTACATTGGCATTAATATCGGGGCATTCTTCGCTAGCATAGTTGTTGGATATGTAGGTGAGGTATTTGGTTGGCATTATGGATTTTCACTCGCAGGAATCGGTATGATTTTAGGCCAAACAGTTTTTATATTTGGTCAAAGAAAAATACAGAGTAAAAAAATAAAAAAAACTTTAATCTCTTCGCAGAAATTGAAAAATTTTGAAATTGATAGGATTAAGTTAATTTTCATCTCAAGTACAATTTTAATAATTTTTTGGGCTTCTTTTGAGCAAGCAGGTGGGCTAATGAATATTTTCACCTATCAAAAAACTGATAGGTTTTTAGAGTTTATTGATTTTGAGGTTCCTGCTAGTTGGTTTCAATCAATCAATCCTCTTATGATAATACTACTTGGTTTCTATGTCTCAGCCTTTTGGTACTTTCTTGAGAAAAAGAATATCGTAAACTCATCGATTTTTAAAATTTCAGTTGGAATTATTATAATGGGATTAGGTTTTGTTTTTATGTATTTCGCAGCTCTTGAATTTGAAACAAAGGGTAAATCATCCATGTATTGGCTAGTTCTGGCATATTTGTTTCACACTTTAGGAGAATTATGTGCATCACCTGTGATACTTTCCTACATTACCAAACTATCACCAAAAAGAATAGTTTCCTCAGTAATGGGCTTATACTTTGCCGCGATTGGCATTGGAAATAAATTAGCTGGTTCTGTTGGACAATATTCAGAAAAATTTGGTGAGAAATTAGTTTTTTTGAGTATTACTTTAATTTGTATTTCCGTTGGCATAATTGTAATAATATTCAATAAAAAACTTTCAAAATTATCACATGGAGTTGATAGTTGATTGAGGCGCCCGTAGCTCAACTGGATAGAGCATTTGATTTCGGCTCAAAAGGTTAAGGGTTCGAATCCTTTCGGGCGCACCACAAAAAAAAACTATTTTTTTAACTTTGTAAGTTTAATATTAAAAATATGGAAACTATTTTAAAAAGTAATGATCCAGTTTATATTAGCTGGGTTAAAAGCTTATTAGAATCAAATTCAATTGATTTTTTTGTTTTAGATCAAGAAATGTCAATAATGGAAGGAAATATAACTGCAATTCCAGTAAGAATATTAGTCAATCATTCAGATGTATCAAGGGCAATTCACATAATTAAACTTGAAAAAGATAAAATAGAATCATCAAAATCTGATGAAATATAAACCATTTTTTTTAAGCCAATCTTTCTTATTTCTATAATAAGGATCTTTTTCGTTGACTAGGGCCCAAAAATTTTTTGAGTGATTTGGAAAAACTATATGAGCAAGTTCATGAATAATTACATAATCAATAATATCCTCGCCAAGCATTATTAATTTCCAATTTAGACAAATTTCACCGGACAAATTACAACTACCCCACCTTCCTGTATATGATTTTATTTTTAATGATCTGAATTTGATTCCAATTTTTTTTGACAACTCGATAATTCTTTGTCTTAAAAAAATTTCGGATTCATTTCTTAACCATTCAATTACTAACTTTTTCTTATCTTTTGTTTTTTTTGAATTGTAATTTATCGTTAAAAAACCGTTGTTATTGGTTACAAATTGAGATTCGCCGTCTCTAAATACTAATTTTAAATTAGTTCCTTTAAATGTAATTAATCCCTTTTCAAATAAATCTAATTTTTTGAGATTTTTTGAATGTTCGTAAACTTTTGATCTTATCCAATTTTTTTTCTTTTCAAGTATTTTTTTTATAAAAAAATTTGGAGTGGAGAAAGGACACAAAACCTCAATTATACCATTTCTTAATCTAAGTGTGATAGTTTTAAATCTTCTTTTTGTTCTTATTATTTTTACATTTTCCAGACAGTCAGTTGCTTTTGAATTATCTCTAGATAAAAACATATTCAAAAAGCTTTTCATTATTCTAAAATCTAAATTCCAATTCTCTTTTTAAAAACTTTACCTTTTTTCACTTCTATTAATGATAAAGATCCATAGCTGATTTTCTCCCAATAGTTTTTCACCAACTTGTCAAATGGTTCGCCAGTAAGAATTGAAATCATTCCATTGATAGAGCCTGCATGACACACAAGAAAAACATCTTGTCCAATTTTAATGATGTCATCTAAAAAATTTTTTAAACGATTTAGGAATTCCTTGTTGCTCTCTCCGTTTGGTATTTTAAATGATAAAATATTGTTTTCCCAATTAATTTTATCTTCTTTAGGTATAGAACTCATTTTCTTCATTTCCCAGTCTCCCAAATTCATTTCTTTAATTCTATCGTCTGTTTCATGGTTACCTGTAATTCTTTCAGTAAGTTTTTTACATCTTTTCAATGGGCTGGAAATAACTCTTAACTTTTCTAAATCCACATTATTTAATTCTAATTTCTTTTTAATATTTTTAACTTCTTCTTCAAATGTATCAGAAACATCAACATCTGTTTGGCCATAAAAAATATCAAAACCAACATCTAATGAAGTATGTCTTAAAAAAAATAACTTCATAATTAGTTAATTTTAAATTCTTTAAAATTTTTATGTGGTCTTTTTTCAGTATATATTTCTTTCACAAATGCGAACAGTGGGCCTTCATTGCAATCCTTTATAAACATTTTTATCTCGTTAATGTTTCCACTTACTTCACACTCAACCGACAAATCTTTACAGTTCTTAACCCAACCAGTTAAGGAATACTTTTTAGCGGTCTTTTTTGTCCACGCCCGATAACCAACACCTTGAACTCTTCCGTGGATCTTACAAAAATAATTACAGACATTATTATTTTTCATCTAAATCCTTATAGTCAACTTCTATTATATCTTCTTTATTAGAATTATTACTATGATTATAAAAATAACTTTTAGTTTTTTCGGGAACAATACCCCAAATCATACTCCTTAATGAACTTATTAAAAGCATTATTCCCATCAAATCTGAGGCAAAGCCTGGAATGAGAAGAAGTAAGCCAGCGATTTTCTTGTAAATCCAGTCCTTAGGATTGGCTACAATATCCTTGTAATTTGATGGATTGATCCCAGATTTGAGTAGAATTAAACCTATAATACCTGTTATAAAAATGTAAAAAATAACTGGAAAGAAACCAAAAAAATCTCCAAATAAAATAAATAGAAGGATTTCAATAATTGGTAAAAATAAAATATACTTTAGATTCATGACATATTTATTAGCATTTATAAAAAAGAAATAAAACTGATTAAAAATGGAAAGTTTTGATAGCAATATACTTAAAGTTACTAACTTCTTCCTATCCTTTTTGGTTGGTAGCCTCGTTTTTTTTTCATTAGTTGTAGCACCAAATATATTTAAAAACTTAGATCAAAAGAATGCAAGGCTATTTGTTAGGAGTATTTTTCCAAAAGTTTACCTCTGGTCTTTTATAATTTCTTTTATTTTAGCAATTCTTAGCTTAAGGGAAGATTTAACAATTTCTATAATCTTACTATTGATATCTCTTGGATTTTTATTTTCTAGACAATACTTAACAAAATGGATTAACAATATTAGTGATCAAGTAAAAAAAAATGAAAAACAAAAAAAAAAATTCTTACTTCTTCACACCCTAAGCGTTTTTATTTTTATAACTCAAATTTTTCTATTAGTATTTATTAACTTCAGCATCTAAGGTTCTAGAAGCTTAGCAAGTAAATCAATGTTCACAAAATCAATTCCGAAGTTGTTACCTTTGATTGTTTCAAATGGGACCTCTGGTTCTCCAAGATTCGAAATTACTAATTTGGCATTACTAAAATCCTCTTCATTTGTAAATATAGATGGAGTTACCAAAACATTAAGCTCAGCGTTTTTTGCAGATTCTAAACCTCTTAAAGAATCTTCGATCGCAATACATGATTGGGGAGGTAATCTCAATTTTTCTAAGATCCATTCATAAATTTCTGGAGATGGTCTTTTATTTTTTGTGCAATCTCCATGTGCAATTAAATCAAACGTATTTATAGGATCTATATTTAATCCCTCTTTGAATAGTTTTAATAAATTTTTTTCTGATGTTGATGACACTATAGCCATTCTGACACTATTTTCCCTCAATTCTTTAATCAGTCTAGTAACACCTGGTCTTGGTTTAATTTCAGACTCTAAAATATAATCTTCAAAAATTTCATTTTTTACTTTGTGAATTGAGTTTATATACTTTGTAAGATTTTTATATTCCATCATTTCAGGCCAAGCCCTTTTGATATAATATTCGATTCTTTCTATGCCACTCCCAACATTGATTAATTCTTTATAAATTGCTTCATCCCAAAACCAATCTAAATTAAATTCTTTAAAGGATTCATTAAAAGATTTTCGATGAAGCTCTTCAGTTTCTGCTATTGTTCCATCAACATCAAACAAGACAGCACTAAGTAACATTTTTTATCTTTCTTATGATATTTGAGGTGGATTTTCCTTTGATACATTTAATTAAACTCACTTTTCCTCCCCATTTTTTCACCTCGTTAAAACCTACTACGTCTGAAAGTTTATAATCATTTCCCTTGAATATTACATGCGGTTTTAATTTTTTAATTAATTTTATAGGTGTTTCTTCATCGAAAATTATAATGCGATCTATAAAATTAAAGTTCATTAGCACCTCTGATCTTTCAATTTGGTTCAGAATTGGTCTGTCTTTACCTTTTATTTTTTTTATAGATACATCACTATTTAACCCTAGTATAAGCAAATCACATTGTTTTCTCGCCTCTTTCAAATAATGAATATGTCCTTGGTGAATTAAGTCAAAACAACCATTTGTAAAACCAACTTTTTTATTTGTATTTTTTCGAATTTCAAAGAAGATTTCCTCTAAAGCGCATAACTTTTTTAATTGGCTATGATCCAATAAATCGTTTTCATTTACAATGGTCGTACCAAATTTTCCTACTGCAATACCTGCAGCGTCATTTGCTATTTCAGTTGAATTAAAAAGAGATTTGCCATTTGCTAAACCAGAAGCTATATAAGCAATAACAGTATCTCCAGCACCTGATACATCATAAACCTCTTGTGCCTTTGAAGGCAATTGGAGATTTTTGTTTTCTTTTCCAACTATAGAAATACCCCTAGAGCTTCTAGTTACAACAATTGCTTCAAAGTCAAAATCATCTAAAAGCTTCTTAGACAATTTTATAACTAATTTATCATTATTTTTTCCAGGAATATTCTTTTCATATTTAGATGCCTCTAATAATTCCTTGAAGTTGGGAGTTATGAAAGTAGAACCTTTATATAAAGAAAAATCTTTTTTTTTGGGATCAACAATTATGATTTTTTTTTTCTTCCTAGATAAATCAATAACTGATCTAAGTAGTGAATCTGTCAATATTCCTTTATTATAATCAGAAATAACTACAACATTAAAATAATCAATTTTTTTTTTAAAACATTGAAATATCTTCATTTCTATTTTTTTGTTAACTGGGTGAGTGATTTCTCTATCAACCCTTAAGATCTGCTGATTATCTGAAACAAATCTTAGTTTCTTCGTAGTGCATCTATCTTTGTCAATAATTAGATTGGAAGAGAGATTTTTGGAATCTCTTAATAATTTTTTAAGAACTTTGGACTCTTCGTCATTACCTGCAACTGAAATTATGTGACAACTACTTCCTGCGGCACAAATATTTCTTGCAACATTTCCACAACCACCCAAAACTTCATATTTATTATTATTAATTCTCAAAACTGGAATGGGAGCCTCAGGAGAGATTCTTCTAACATCTCCGTGTGAATAGGAATCCAAAATAATATCCCCAATACACAATACACTACCTTTTTTTTGCATTAAATTTGATCCTCTTTCATCAATAATTCAAAATATTTAATTGTATTAATAAGCCCAGAATTTCTATTATACTTTGGAGTCCAATTTAGCTTTTTCTTAGCTAAAGAAATATCGGGGCACCTCATTCGCGGATCGTCAACCGGCAAATCTTTATAGACGATTTTTGAACTACTTCCTGTTAAATCTATTATCTCACGTGCAAGGTCAATAATTGAAATTTCACTGGGATTCCCAAGATTTAATGGACCTGAAAAATTATCGTATTTCATCATAGCAAGAATTCCTGAAACTAAGTCGTCAATATAACAGAATGACCTAGTCTGCTCTCCTCTACCATAAACTGTTATATTTTTATTTGTCAAAGCCTGTATGATAAAATTGGATACAACTCTTCCATCGTTTGGTTGCATTCTAGGCCCAAATGTATTAAAAATTCTAACCACCCTAACATCAACGTTATGTTGTCTGTGATAATCCCAAAAAATTGTTTCTGCGCATCTTTTACCCTCATCATAACAAGCTCTTGGGCCCTCAATATTTACTGAACCCTTATATGATTCTTTCTGTGGGTGAGTCTCAGGGTCTCCATAAATCTCTGAAGTAGATGCTTGCATTATTCGCGATCCGGTTCTTTTAGCCAAACCAAGCATATTTATTGCTCCATGGACGCAAGTTTTAACTGTTTGAACAGGATCATTCTGATAATGAACTGGTGATGCTGGACAAGCGAAATTAAATATTTGATCTACCTCGATATATAATGGAAAGGTTATATCATGTCGGAGCAGTTCAAAATTATCGTGGTTTATAATTTGTTTTAAATTGTCTTTATTTCCTGTGTAAAAATTATCACAACAAATCACAAAATTACCTTCATTTAAAAGCTTTTCACATAAGAAGGAACCAATAAACCCTGCTCCTCCAGTAACTAAAACCCTTTTCTTCATCTTAATTCAATATCAATCTCAACTGTTTCATTCTTACCAACAAATATTGATGCATCATTAAACTTTGGTGGACCAAAAAAAACTTTTGCATTATTACTAAAACCGTATTTTTCTTTTGGAATGGCAAGGAAAGTGTCAAATTTAAAGTTAGAATTCAGATCGTGATAGATTGCAATAGCATAATAAGATTCTTCAAGATTCTCTATAGTTATACCAGTGTTTAAAACATCAGAAGCTTTTTTAAATCCGCCAATTAATTTACCCTCTTCCTTTGGAAATAAAGTCGCGTTATCATAAACACCATAATGAATTTCCCCATCTATTTGATTGATATTTGAAACAGCGATTTTTATCTTTCCTGCTTTTGTATTAGAAAAGTATAACAAAATAATTAAAATTAGTGATATCTTAATATTCATAATTATATTTTTTTATATCTTAATAATAACAAAGTTTGTATGATTAATATCATCTAAAATGAGATATTTCAGTTTAAAAATTATATTATTTATTACAACAATCTTATCCTTTTCTAGTTTTTCTTACTCAGATAATGATAAAAAGGTCACAGTAACGCAACTAATTCATTCTTCTGAGAAAAGTCTCAAAAATTTAATATCGAACTCTGAATTTGAAAATTTAAAGGACTACCTAAATAATTCGCGTGCAATCCTAATCTTTCCTGAACTTTATGAAGGTAGCTTAATTTTTGGAGCTAAGGGAGGGAACGGTATCATGTTAATAAGAAGATCAGAAGATAAATTCTCCGGCCCTTTTTTTTATTCAATCGGTGGTTTAAGCTTTGGGCTCCAGATCGGAGCAAAATCAGGTCAAGTTTTAATGACTGTTATGACAAACAGAGGACTTAATTCTATATTAAAAGAAAGAATAAAGTTGGGAGTTGATATTGATACAGCGGTCATTGATTCTGGAGTAGGTTACTCAGCGGAGAGCACATTAAGATTGGCTGATATTTTTACGTTCTCAGATAACAAGGGTTTGTTTGTTGGTGGTTCTTTGGAAGGAACATACCTTCAGCCAAGAAATGATTTAAATATAGTGGTGCACGGATCTGAACTATCAGCAGACCAAATAATAGAAAACAGAAACATCTCCAAAGGGATCTCAAATCTAATAAAAATCCTTAATAATTTAGATGACTACAGATGAAAAAGAAAATGCTCTTATCCTTTGCGGTCATGGATCAAGAAGTCAGTCTTATTTAAAAGACTTCTTAAGTCTAAAAGAAAAAATTCAAAGAAAATTTAAACACTTAGAAGTTTCTCACTGTTTCATCGAAATCAATCAACCAACAATAGAAGAATGTTTAAAGAAGTTAAGTAAACAATACAAAAGGATTTTTTTTTTCCCATTATTAATTTTTGAGGGCAAACACATGATTGAGGATATAAAAAAGAATGTAAATAATATTTCAAATTTACTATCAAATAATATAATTCTTATTGATAAAATTTCTTTAGTAGATGAAGTGCTCCCAATTACAAGTAAAATCATAAAAGAAAAATATTCAAATAGATTTGATATTCTTATAACTTCATGCTCATTTAGCAAAAAAAAAGAAGTTAAAAAAGAATTGATGATATATACAAAAAAATTATCAAAGTTGATTTCAATAAAAAAAATGATTTTCTGCTTTGTCGGTGAAGAAAAACAAATTTTGAAAGAAATAAATTCAAATAAAGACAACAGGTTTTTGTTACACCCTATTTTCTTTTTTGATGGATATTTATTTGAGAAAAGTATTAAAGAAATAGAGAAGTCAACAAATTCAGTAAAACTTTTACCAATTTCACATTATAAAGAAATAATAAATTTTCTAACAAAAAAATTAGTTAGCGCCATGCAGACTTTTGATTAATCTTTTTACTAATAAATTTCTTGATAAATTGGAATAGTCAAAAATTGTTTTCCCGGAAAAATCTGTTAAATCATTATCAACTTCGTACTTAAGGAGTATGTTGATTGCATTAATATTTTCTTTTTCAATACTGTGCATTAATGCTGTCATACCTAATCTATCTTGAAAATTCAAATCTATTCCAGTTTTTATCAAATCTTCAATTAGTAAATATCTATTCATTGAAACATAATAAATTAATAAAGAACTTTTATTTAAAATTTTTTGTTTAGAATCAGCTCCATTTGCAATTAACAGCTCAAACATTCGTTTATCGTCATTTTCTAGCGCATATGCTAAGGCTCCAAGATTTTTGGAATCTTGATAATTTACAGCGGCATCATTATCAAGCATTTCTTCAACTTTTTGGTAATTTTTTTTTTTTACTGCTGTAATAAATACTCTATCAATTAGTATATCACTATCATCTAGTCCTGAAGAATTTTTACCTGAAAAAATAATTAAAAAAGATAAAAAATAAAAAAAGTAATGGTTTTTTACAAACATTTTTGCATATTCATATTTAATGTTGTCACAAATAAATAAAAAAATCTATTTAATTGGTGTCGATTCATCAGACTTTTTAAATTGTACCCTTCAATCTATTGAGAAGATTTATGATTCTAATTCTTTAATAATTTCCAAAAAATTCAACTCTCAGTATATAAAATTTTTAGAGCATGACAATCGAAAGATTTTTATTGAAGAAAATTTATCAAAGAAAAAAGGAACCTTTTTATGGATCAAAATTTTAAAACTTCTCGATAATAGCAACATTATTGCCCATTTAATAAATGGTGACCCTTTTACTGAAAAAGCGGCGATAGAAGAATATGACTTTTTTAAAAAAAAAGGAATACATTGCGAAGTGATTCCGGGAGTAATAACTTTTATAGACCGTTTGAATAAGGGATCTAACTTCCTAACTGATAGAGAAAAAAACTCCTCTGCCACAATCATTAACGAATATTGTAAAAAAAAGGTGACAAGATTAATTTCAAATCTATTTTTTGAAAAACTTATTATACTTTTAAAATCAAAAAATCAATATAACGAAATATTAATGATGATAAAAAAGAGATTCCCAAAAAATAAATTAAAAATAAACGTCGTATCTAGAAACAAAACACAAAAACAGAAAAGTACTAGTCATATGTTTCAAGATTCTTATATAATTATTGAAAATAATGAGTAAATACAAAATCACATTCAAAAAAAATTTTCGCTTGATGCTATCTTTGGTGATTGTAATAATAATAGGCATATTTGTTATTAATCAGCTAGAAGACAATCATCAATTAAAAAAAATTAGCATCGGAGGTAGTTTCAAGCTTAAAGATGAGAACGGTAAAGTTTTTGATTCAAAATTAATTAAAAAAAAAAAACTTATTTATTTTGGTTATACATTTTGTCCGGATATTTGCCCATTCGATATATTAAAGTTATCAAAATTTATTGATGATAATCCTGATGTAATTGATCACATTGAGTTTATCTTTATAACTATTGACCCTGAAAGAGACGGTATCGAACAGGTCAAAGGTTTTCTTGAAAATTTTAATAGATCCATAACAGGGCTTACAGGTTCTGTAGAGGAAATAGAATCAATTATCAGAAATTTTAGAATTTATGTTCGAAAAAATAATGACTTCGCTGAAGATCAAAACTACTTGGTTGATCATAGCTCATTATTCTTTTTGCTCGACGAAAATGATTACTATATTACTCACTTCAGACCAGATACATTCAAATTAAAAATAAAAGAATATATTTAAAAAAAGTTATCTAAGATTGATTCAAAGACATTTCTTTTAGGTTTAACTTTAGATTTACGTAAAATCTCTTGAATTTTATTCCGTGATTCAAGAACTGAATCCTGATAATCATTTCCATAGTTCAAAGCTCTGGGCGCCATATTCACATGAGCCTTCTTCATGAATTCACTCCACAACGCCGCTGGAGCAGTCCCTCCAGTAATTTTTTCCATTGGAGAATCATCATCATTACCAAACCAAACTCCAACAACAATGCTTGAAGTAAATCCAACAAACCATGCATCTCTAAGAGATTGACTTGTTCCAGTTTTTCCAGCTGCTGGTCTATTGATCTTTGCCTTTTTTCCTGTACCACTTTTGATAGTTTCTTCCATCATTTTAGTCATTGTTCCAACTGTTTTTGGTTTAAGAATTCTTCCTGGTCCTTGAATCTTTCTTGTGAATAAGTTTTTTCCATCAGTATTTTCTATTGATCTAATTCCATGAACAAATATGCCATTACCATTATTTGCTAGCACGTCATAAGCCGCTGTTAGCTCTAGAAGGTTTACTTCCGAAGTACCTAATGCGAGTGAAGGAGAATTTAATATGGGACTATTGATACCCATTGATTTTGCCATTTTAATAACCTTTTCTCTTCCTATATTCTCAGAAATTTTCACTGCAACTGTATTAATCGACTTTGAGAATGCATCTTTAACACTCACTTCTCCTAAATATTTATCTTTATAATTTTTTGGAGACCAGCCATTAACATTTATTTTTGAATCAATCATTAAATCCTCTGGGGAAAAACCATTCTCAAGGCCAGCTAAATAAACAAATAATTTAAATGCTGATCCCGGTTGCCTTTTTGCTTGAGTTACTCTATTAAATTGAGAGTCACCATAGTCTCTTCCACCTATCATGGCTATCACACCTCCATCAAGATCTAATCCAACAAGTGCTGATTGATCTGCTGATGGGTATTTATGTGTGATTTCATTCAATGAATCTTCTGCAATTTTTTGTAATTTTACATCTAATGTAGTTCTAACAATTAGATCTTCGTTAATCTCTCCAACATATGCTTTCACTCTAGGTAATAACCAATCAATAAAATACCTTGTGCTTTTGGGCGGTGTGGTAAATTTTGAATATTTTTGGTTATTGTACTTTGCCTCTTTTACCTTAGTTGAACTGATCATTTTGTTTTTAATCATATTCTCTAATACCAAAGCCGCCCTCTCTTGAGATAAACTCTTGTTAGCAATTGGGTTGTATCTTGAAGGAGCTTTTAGAAGACTTGCAATTACTGAAGATTCATAAAGGTTCAGATCTTCTACCTTCTTATTAAAATATTTTTCTGATGCAGCCTGAACTCCATACGTACCAGAGCCCAAATATACTCTGTTTAAATAAATACTAAGGATTTGTTTTTTCGTAAATCTTAACTCTAACCATAAACTTAATATTAATTCATGTAATTTCCTAGTAAATGATCTTTCAGGTGTTAAAAATAAATTTTTAGCTAATTGTTGAGTGATCGTACTTCCTCCTTGAACAATTCTTCCTTCCTTAATATTAATATATGCTGCCCTTAAAATCCCCTTTAGATCAATTCCAAAATGATTAAAAAATCGTTTATCTTCCGTAACAATTACAGCTTTAATAAGGTTTTCTGGTAAATTATTGTATTTTATCGATCTTCCATATATATCGCCGTATGATGCAATGATTCTTCCATCCTTATCAAGGAATGTAATACTTGGTTGTCTTGATATCTGAATTGATTCAGTTTCCGGAAGGTTTAGCAGAGACCATGTAACTGCCATACTTGACAAAAGAACAAGCCAAATGAAAGTTATAAGCATCCACCTTAGTGCGCTCAAATTTTCAATCCATTTTTAAATTCTTTTTTATTACTAAACATCTAAGTTAGAAACTTTTTTTGCGTTTGATTGTATGAAAACCTTTCTTTTGTCAACATCCTCTCCCATTAATTCTGAAAAAATATCGTCAGCTCTTTGTGCGTCGTCCACTTTAACTTTCAGGATAGACCTATATGCTGGATCAAGAGTTGTATCCCAGAGTTGATCTGGATTCATTTCTCCCAAACCCTTATATCTTTGTACATTGATTCCTTTTTTTGATAAGTCAATTCCATAACGCATTAAGTCTCTTGGTGTTTTTATCTGCATTTCGTCTTCACCGAAACATAAGTTCGAAGGGCTAAGAAAAAATTCCTGTATCTGCTCACTAAATCTATTTAAACTCTCAAAGAAACCTGTTTCAATATGTTGTTTCGTAATCTTAAAGCTTTCTTTAACCTTGTTTTCTTCTCTCGAAAATATAAACTCATCATCCTTGGTTTCTACTGTCCATAAATCACCGTTGTAGTTCAATCTTTTCAATAAATAATCTAATGTTTCCTTGGTTTTCTTATCCGTCTGAAAGTTTGAAATATTAAAAAAACTAGCAATTGTTGCTTGTTCAAGAAGAGATAAATGATGCTCATTTTTTTTGCTGAGTTGCTCTAAAAGGTTAACAAATTTTATTAAATTCAAAAAAAGCTTTTGGAGATGATCTCCTTTCAAGATTTCTCCATTTTTAAGCTTAAGAACACTATTCTCAACAATCTCTTGAATAAAATAATTATCAAGCTCTTTTTCATCTTTAAGATAAAGTTCCGTCTTATTTTTTTTTATTCTAAACAAAGGTGGTTGAGCAATATAAACAAATCCTTGTCTTATAAGTTCAGTCATATGACGATAGAAAAATGTTAACAAAAGAGTCCTTATGTGAGAACCATCAACGTCGGCATCTGTCATTATAATGATTTTATGATAACGAAGATCATCAAGATTGAAATTATTACTGAAGCCTGCGCCAAGTGCTTGAACTAAAGTTGCAATTTCAGATGAGTTAAGAACTTTATCCTCTCTAGATTTTTCTGTATTTAAAATTTTACCTTTAAGCGGAAGAACAGCCTGATTTTTTCTATCCCTCGCCTGTTTCGCAGATCCACCTGCAGAATCTCCCTCTACGATAAAAAGCTCACTATTCTCTGGAGATTTATCTTGACAATCAGCAAGTTTGCCAGGCAAAGAGGAAACCTCTAATGCTGAATTTTTTCTCAAAACATCTCGAGCTTTTCTTGCCGCTTCACGAGCTGCCGCTGCTTCAAGTATTTTTGTAACGACGAGTTTTGAATCTTTTGGGTTTTCTTCAAACCAATTTGAAAGCTTCTCAGAAACAATTGACTCAACTATAGGTCTTACCTCAGATGAAACCAACTTATCTTTTGTCTGAGATGAAAATTTTGGATCAGGAACTTTTACTGACAATACACATGTAAGCCCCTCCCTTGCGTCGTCGCCAGTTAGACTAACTTTGTCTTTTTTATTAAGACCTATATTAGTTAATGCTGTATTAATTGTTCTGGTTAACGCAGACCTGAAACCAGCCAAATGTGTTCCACCATCTCTTTGAGGAATATTATTTGTAAACACTAAACAGTTTTCATGATAGCTCTTGTTCCACTGCAATGCCATTTCAACATGCACACCATTTGAGTCTCCTTTAAACGAAATAACTTCACTTATTATATTTTCTTTAGACTTATCAAGATATTTAACGTAGCCCTTCAAACCACCTCTTGATGATAGTTGTGATTCAACATCATCGGTTTGTCTTTTATCAATTAATTTTATATTAACACCAGAGTTAAGGTAAGCTAACTCTCTTAATCTAGATTCAAGTTTCCCAAAATCAAAATCTGTTTTTGAGAATGTTTTTTTTGATGGTAAAAACTTTATTGAAGTTCCGCTTGAATCAGCATTACCAATTTTTTTCAATGGATACTCTGGAACCCCATTTTTAAATCTCATAAAATAGGTATTTTGATCTCTTTGAATGGTTAGTTCAAGCCAATCAGACAATGCATTTACCACAGAGATCCCAACTCCATGCAAACCTCCTGAAACTTTGTAAGAATTTTGATCAAACTTCCCTCCAGCGTGAAGTTGTGTCATAATAACTTCAGCCGCTGATATTCCTTCTTCTTTGTGAATATTTGTTGGAATACCTCTACCATCGTCATCAATTTTTACTGAATCATCGGGATTCAAGCTTACTGTTATCGAGCTACAATGTCCCGCAAGCGCTTCATCAATTGAATTATCAACTACTTCATAAACCATATGATGAAGACCAGAACCGTCATCAGTGTCACCGATATACATTCCCGGTCTTTTCCTGACGGCATCAAGGCCTTTCAATACTTTTATTGATTCGGCATCATATGCTTGATCTTTAATTTTATTTTTTTCTACTTCCAATATATAAACCTAGTTGATCTTCTTATTATAACTTATTATTAACAACTTTAAACCCATAATCATCAATATTTATGTTATGAATTATAGAGTTAAATTCCCTTATTTCTCTTGCGTTCTCGCTCTGAACGTCGGTTATCCATGTTTGTATCTTTAATTCATCTAATTTTGATATTATATTTTTAATAAATCTTGAATCCAAGTATGAGAAAATGTCATCTAATAAAAATAAAACCTTTTTAGAATTGGTTTTTTCAAGAGTATTTAAATAGGAAAAAATTATGGACATTATAATTATTTTTTGCTCTCCAGTTGAGAAATTCTTTGCTTCTTTATTTGTTTTTTTATGAAATACCAATAAATCCGTTTTATCAATGCCATAATTCGTCCTGCCAGATAAAGAGTCTCTGATTCTATTTGATTTAAGGTTTTCAAAAATCTGTTCCTCGGCATATAATGCTGTTTTTTCCTCTAATATTCTATCTAACGTCCCATTAAGCTTTAAATTTAAAAGTGGTATCTGATTGTCAATTTTATTAAAATTTCTGTTCAGCATGTTTAAAAAAACTCGTCTTGAGTCGCATATTACAATTCCTACCTCAGACATCTTCTTTTCAATTATATCTAACCATTCATTATTTTGGGAAAGCTGATTCTGTTTTAAAATTTTTAGTCTTTCATTTTTATACTTCTTATATTCTAATAATTTTTTTTTGTAGGTTTGATCAAAATTAGATATCATTAAATCTAAAAAGTTTCTTCTTTCATCTGGTGTGTTCTGGAAAAGATGTGACATTCTAGGTAATACCCAAAAAATATTTATCAAATCTCTTAACTTAAAGCCTTTATTTTTTTGACTATTATATGAAATCACTTTTTGAATCATATTAGTTTTTTTTCTAAGCCCCATGCCTATATTTTCGTGCTTTTCATTTATATAAGCGTGCATATTTACTCCAAATAATTCAAGCGGGCCTGAGAAATCATAATTCACAAGTTCATTTAAACTTGCATTCCTAAAGCCATTTCCAGAATCAAATAAAGAGATTGCTTCAAGAATATTTGTTTTTCCAGAACCATTTTTACCTGATATTAAAATAATATTTTTTTCAGGTATAATCTGCAGAGATTTGTGATTTCTAAAATTACTTAGTTTTAGCTTCGTAATCCTCAAATTTTCATTCATGGAAAATTTTTTAAGCCCGCATCTGCATTATCAGAAAAAGAGTATTTTTAATTGATTCGCTTTCAAGAATCGTTGGGGCAGTATTTTTTGAAAAATAAAATTTAACTTTACCTTCTTTTATAAGATTCAAGACATCTAAAACATATCTAGAATTAAAATTAATACTAAACGGTGCACCTGAATAATCAACTTTTACTTTTTCAGTTCCGGTGGACTTTTCAGAGCCAAAAGAGCTAACAATACATGTGTTATTTGCGATATCAAACTTTACTGTTCTAAATTTCTCACTAGAAATTGTTGATACTCTATCTATACTCTCGCTAAAATTTTTGCAGTCAACAATCATTATCTGATCATTGTCTGAGGGAATAACACTTTCATAATCTGGGAAAGATGAATTTATTAATTTCGTTATTATTCTGACCTCACCTAAAACTATTTTTAATCTTGTTTTTGAGAAATTTAGAATTACCTTGTTATCATACTCCTCTAGAATCTTTGAAATTTCAAAGACAGTCTTTTTCGGAACAATTATTCCTTCAAACTCACCTGAAAAATCTTTTGAAAGTGAACTTTTAGATAATCTGTGCCCGTCTGTGGCAACAGTTGAAATGAGTTTCTTACTTAAATGCAAAAAAATACCATTAAGGTATTGTCTAGATTCATCTAAACCCATACAAAATTTACAATTGTCTATAAGACTTTTTAATAAATTTGATTCTATCTCAATTGTTGTGTCCAATTCATTTATATCCATAACAGGAAAATCGTCTACCGGTAATGAGGGAATTGAAAACTTCGACTCATTAAATGAAACATACACTAAATCTACTTTTTCGTCTTTCTTAAGACTTATATTTGAATTTTCTGGCGCCTTTCTTACTATATCAAAAAAAAGTTGAGATGGTATAGTTACTCCACCTGAATTTGAAATATTTGCCTTTAAAGATTCACTTAACTCAAGCGCTAAATCTGTGGCAGTAAAAACTAAATTATCGTTTTCACCCTCAGAAACTATTCTAATGTTCGAAAGTATTGGGATAGTATTTCTTCTCTCTACAACACTTTGAAAATGGTTGAGGCAATCTAATAGTTTTTTTTGTGGAATTGTGAATTCCATCTTAAGACTCAAGCATTCTTATTAGGAGTTGGACATCTTCGTCAAAACTATCATCTTTATTTCTTAATTCTTCAACTTTTTTTACCGCATGAATAACAGTAGTGTGATCTCTATTCCCAAATCTTCTGCCAATCTCAGGCAAAGACCTTGAAGTTAGATTTTTTGATAAATACATTGCGATTTGTCTTGGTCTTGCTATTGTTCTTGATCTTCTTGCAGAACTCATATCAGACATTTTTACATTAAAATGTTGAGAAACTTTTTTTTGAATCTCTTCTATGTTTACTTTTCTTTGTGAGGACTTTAAAAGATCCTTAAGCAAGTCCTGAACCATATCTAAATTTATTTCCCTGCCAACTAATGACGAAAAAGCAGCTAGCCTATTAAGAGCACCTTCTAATTCTCTTACATTTGAAGTTATCTTATGTGCTAAAAATTCTAGTATATTAGATGAAATTCTAGCAGAAAGTTTTTCCTCTTTAGCTTGAAGTATTCCAAGTCTAAGTTCATACGTGAGAGGGTGTATGTCTGCAACTAGACCCCAACCCAATCTTGATCTCATTCTTTCCTCAATACCTTCAAGATCTTGAGGTGATTTATCAGCAGAAATTATCAATTGTTTGTTCTGGTCAATAAGTGCATTAAATGTATGAAAAAATTCTTCTTGCGTAGAATCCTTTCCAGAAATAAATTGCACATCATCAATCATTAGGACATCAACATTTCTAAGTTGCTCTTTGAAAGCAACGGTGTTTTTAAATCTTAAAGCCTTAATGAAGTAATACATGAACTTTTCAGCTGACATATAGATAACTCTTCTTAAAGGCTTCCTTTTTTTTATCTCATGAGCAATAGCATGCATTAGATGAGTTTTACCCAGGCCAACACCACCATAGAGAAACAATGGATTAAATGGAACATCATCTGCCTCTGATACTCTTCTGGCTGCAGCAAATGCCAACTCGTTTGGCTTTCCAACTATAAAATTTGAAAAAGTAAATCTGCTATCTAAATCTGAACTAATTGAACCAAATATGTCATCCTGTTTAATTCCTTTAATCTCTTTTTTTTCATTGGTTTTTTCAGAATAAGCTTTTCCTTCTTTATCTTGTTTATCTTTTGTGACAATTATTTGAATATCGTTGATTTTTAGATTTTGAACTAACCAGTAGCTTTTAATGATTTCAAGATATTGTTCGATTATTCTAGTTCTTATAAAATTACTTGGGACACTTAAAATTACTTTACTGTCAATACAGTCCTTTAAGGAAATTGCTTTAATCCAGCTCTTAAATTGTGCGTCTCCAATCTTTTGACGAATCCTTCCTCTCACAGCTGCCCACTGTGCCTGAATCTCACCAAAGTCTTTTGAATTTTCTTCGACCATAAAACGTATTTAACCTTGCTTCCATGGAAGATTTGCTTGCTTCCATCCACTAACTTTTCCTCGATGACCCTCTGAGTCGTGATTTCCCTCAAAACCTTCAGAGAAATTATAACAGTTATTGTATCCTTGATGAGTTAGGAATTCCGCTGCGGATCTAGAACGAGCACCCGATCTACAAATAAATATGAATTTTGAATCCTTTGATATTCCTGTATTCTTTATTTCTTGAAGAAAATTATTATTTTTCTCCATAAGAGGATAAGTTTGCCATTCAATAAAAAGAACATTTTTACCAATAGAGTTTAAATCGGGGACTCCAACGAAATTCCATTCAGCAGTTGTTCGGCAATCGATTAAATAACAATCTTTATTTTGCTCTAATAAGCTCCAAGCTTTTTGGGGATCTAAATCACCCGCATAATCTAATTCAGTCATAATTTCCAATCTTAGAGATTAACTAATAAAAAATGCCGAATCAACTAAGGAAAAAAAAAAATTAGCTAAGAGATTTAATTTTCTTTGATAGCCTTGAAACTAATCTGGATGCTGTATTTTTCTTAAGCACGCCCTTTCCTGCGGCTTTTGCCAATTCAGACTCCACTTTTAAAAATTGTTTTTGAGTTTCTTCTTTGTTTTTGCCCTCAACAAGTAAGGATATTTTCTTAATTCCACTTCTAAGTCTGGATTTTCTAAACTTATTGATTTCAGTTCGTTTTAAGGTTTGAACAATTCTCTTTTTTGCAGATTTAATATTAGCCATACAGTTGGACTTTATACTTTCCTAATGTCTGAAGGTCAAGAGGAAATTGTTTTATTTCAAAGGATAAATGCTAAAGATCACCGTGACAATGTCTTCGTTCTCAGATAACCGCATCTCAAGAACTTCACTTCCTCTTTTAAAAATTAAATAACCAGAATTTTCCCAGCCTAGATTTGGCAAAATTTTATTATAAAAGTCAGTGATTTCAGATTTTTCATACCTACCGTTTATTTCTGATGATACGTATCTTCCATCAACTTTATCAAACAGAACGAGAGAGTCTTCAACATACTCCATTTCCTTAAAAATAGGTATATCCTCAATTCCATTTATAAATCTTGATGAAAGAGTTTCATTGTATAACATCAAAATTATTAAGAAGTGTAAAATAATTAATTTTCTCATAATTGACACTTTTGACAAAAAAAAGTTGATCTTCCAGATTGAAGTATCCTTTTTATCAAAATTTTACTATCACATCTTTGACAGAATAGTCCTGCTCTTCCATATACCATTAGCTTATTCTTAAAATATCCAATTTTTTCGTTGGAAACAATAAAGTTTTTTATTGTCGTTCCACCGAGTTTAATCGCATGTCTTAAGATTTTCTTTGTAGAGAATATTATTCTCTGTAATTCTTGATCTTTAAGACTACCAATTTCTCTGACTGGACTAATTTTTGAATCAAAAAGAATCTCGGAACAATAAATATTTCCTAAACCAGATACAAAATACTGATTCATTAACAAATTCTTTATATTTGTTTTTCTTTTTAAATTTTTTCTAAAATATGAATATGAAAATTCTTTGCTCAATGGATCCGGCCCTAATTTTTTTAAATGCCTAGATAAAAAAACTTTTTCTTGTAAATAAATTTTCATAAAGCCAAACTTTCTTACATCGTTAAAAATTAATTTTTTATCTTTAAAACTAAAAATAATGTGATCGTGCTTCCTGTGATTATAAGAATTTTCTATTCTAAAAAAACCAGTCATTCCTAAATGTAAAATCAACGCGTAATCTTTGGAATTGAAAAATATTAAATATTTACCTAACCTGTCTATTTTTGTTATCATTGTTTCATTAAGTATTTTTGGTATCTCACTAGAAATATCAAAACGTAAATTGCGATCTTTTATTTCTACTGATATGATGTTTTCTTGAATAATATTTTTATTCAAAAAATTCCTAACGGTTTCAACTTCAGGAAGTTCAGGCATGAAGCAAAGTTTACAAAAAAAATTTAAATCGTCAAATAAATCTCTTAAACAACTCCAAGTTGAAGATATTTTCTCTAAGATTTCACATAAATATGATTTTATGAACGATATAATGAGCTTTGGTTTACATAGATTCTGGAAAGATGAATTTGTCAGTTTGATGAATTTAAAAAAAAATCATTTAATTTTAGATCTAGCTTCTGGATCAGGCGACCTGATAAAGTTGATAAAAAAAAAATATAATTGCACTTGTATAGCATATGATTCAAGCATGGAAATGTTAAAAGAATCCAAGCTAAAGAATGATTTTAATAACTTTTTCCTCATCAACGGAAGGGCTGAAAGATTGCCATTCAAAGGAATGAGTTTTGATGCTGTTACAGTTAGCTTTGGAATTAGAAATTTTACTGATATAGAAAAATCTCTTTTTGAAATAAAGCGAGTTTTAAAAAAAAAGGGAAGGTTGTATTGTTTAGAGTTTAGCCAAATAAATAATCTATATTTGAGGAAGGTTTTCGACTTTTATTCATATGTAATACCATTTTACGGTAAGTTTTTTTTGAAAAATAAAGATGCATATTCTTATTTGATTGAAAGTATCAAAAGTTTTCCAAATCAAATCCAACTAACGAAGAAGTTCATTGACGCTGGATTTAAGGACGTCGAAGTAATAGATATCTTAGATGGCTTGGCATCAATTCATATTTGCGAGCTATGACCAATTTTTTAAAAAAGAAAAAATTTTTAATAATCGTTACAGGTGGAATTGCTTGTTATAAGGCTCTTGACCTAATACGTAGACTTCAAGATAATGGAGTGAATATAGAATGTATTCTCACGAAAAGTGCGAAGGAATTTATAAATCCAATTACATTTGAAAGTCTTCTTGGCAAACAATTACAGTCAAATCTTTTTTCTTTATCAGAGGAAAAACAAATGAATCATATAAGATTAGCTAATGATGTTGATGCAATAATTGTAATCCCATGCACTGCTAACTTTATTGCAAAGATGGCTAATGGTATTGCAGACGATTTAGCCACAAATATTTTGCTTGCGTCTAAAAAGATAAAAATAATTTCACCTGCAATGAATAACAATATGTGGACAAATAACGCGGTAAAAAATAATTTAGTGAAGCTTAAAAAAATGGATATAAAAATTTTTTCACCAAAAAAAGGCAAACTTGCTTGTGGGGCAAAAGGGACAGGAAAATTAATGGAAGTTGAAGAAATTATAAGTAATCTTGAGGAGATATTTTCTCCAAAAGAGCTTAACGGCCTAACCGCAATTGTTACAGCTGGTGCCTCTATTGAAAAAATTGATCCAGTTAGATTTATAAGTAATTTTTCTTCTGGAATCCAGGGTTATGAAATCGCGAAATCAATTAGTCTGCATGGAGCAAAAACATTGTTAATTACCGGAAAAACAAATATAGAAAAACCCAATAATCTAAACGTAATAAATGCAGAAAGTACAGAAGATTTCTTTGAAAAAATAATTAAAAACTTACCCTGTGATATCTTTGTATCTTCAGCAGCAATTTCTGATTGGAAAATGAAAAAAATTTATAAAAATAAGTTAAAAAAAAATAGTGAAGACACTATAACTCTATCCTTAAATAAAAATATTGATATTCTAAAACAAATATCACTACACAAAAAAAGACCAAAGCTTGTTATAGGTTTCTCAGCTGAAACGAGTAATGTTGTTGCAAATTCTAAATCAAAATTTAAAAAAAAAAAATGTGACTGGATGATTGCCAATGATGTAAAAGAAAGTAAAGTTTTTGGATCAGATTATAATAAAATCCACTTTATTACATCTGATAAGACAGAAAATTGGCCAAGAATGAAAAAAGCTGCAATTGCAAAAAAAATTTCAAAAAAAATTGTGAATTTTTTTAAAAAAAAATAAATTATTAAAATGAATGAAATATTTTTTAAAACTCTCGAAAATGCTAATGGACTTTATCAGATAACAAAAGCAACACAAGGAAGTGCTGGTTTTGATCTTTTAGCTGCTATCAAGTCTGAAATAATTATTAACCCTGGCTCAACCAAACTTGTACCATGCGGTTTTTCCATGCAAATGCCAGAAGGCATTGAAGGCCAGGTTCGGCCAAGGTCAGGGATAGCTTTAAAGAATAGTGTAACTGTGTTGAATTCTCCGGGAACAATTGATTCTGATTATAGAGGTGAAATAGCAGTTATTTTAATTAACCATGGTCTATCCGTTTTTTCTATTAAAAGAGGTATGAGAATCGCTCAGTTAGTTTTTATTAATCTTCCAAAAGTAAAACTTGTAGAAAGCGATACTCTCGATGAAACAGATAGAGGTTCAGGCGGGTTTGGATCAACTGGAGTCTAATTGGAATTATTTTGTTAAAAGTGCAAAAAAAAATAATCTATGCTATTGAAGCAGTTATTGATATATCCTTAAATTCAGGATTTGGACCAGTTCAAAATGAAGCAATTGCAAAGAGGCAAGGTATACCCAAAAGATATTTGGAACAAACACTTCAAATATTGGTGAAGAAAAAAATTCTTGTAGGTTCAAGGGGTCCAAAGGGTGGATATAGTCTAGCAAAAGAGAGAAGAAAAGTAATGATCGCTGATATTATACAATCTGTTTGCCATGATGAAAAAGTTTCAAGTAGTTTTTCTTCTAATCTCTCACAAAAAATTATAATCCCTCTAATTAATGAGGTAACAGAGAGTTGTTTTAAAAAATTCATGGAGGTCTCAGTAGAAGAAATTTGTAAGAAAGCTATTAACAAAAAGGTTCAAAAAAATATTTCAAAGAGAGTTGACTTTGATATCTAATAACTCCTCTATGATTTATAACTCTATTGATGAGACAATTGGGAATACACCATTGGTTAGGTTAGGTAGATTAAAAAAACATTTTAATCTTGAGGGTAATATTATTGCTAAGCTTGAATTTTTTAATCCTCTTGGGTCTGTAAAAGATCGAATAGGGCAAGCAATGATCAACTTTGCTGAACAAAAAAAATTAATAAACTCCAATTCAACAATTATTGAAGCAACGTCTGGTAATACTGGGATTGCACTGGCCTTCATTTGCGCTTCACGAGGTTACAAGTTAATTCTTACGATGCCCGACAGCATGTCAGTCGAAAGACAAAAGATGCTCAAATTTTTCGGTGCCAAATTAATACTTACTCCAAAAAAACTTGGTATGAGTGGAGCAATGAAAAAAGCAAAGGAAATTAAAGAAAAAACATCTGATAGTATAATTTTAAATCAATTTGAAAATGAAGCCAACCCACAAATTCATTATCAGACAACTGCAGATGAAATTTGGCGAGGTTGCAAGGGTAATATAGATTGTTTCATCTCTGGAGTGGGAACAGGAGGAACCATAACTGGTGTCGGTAAATATTTGAAAGAAAAAAATAAAAACATCAGCGTCATCGCTGTTGAACCAGAAAACTCGGCTGTTATAAGTGGGTCAGAGCCAGGACAGCATCAAATCCAGGGAATTGGTGCAGGTTTTATTCCAAAAAATCTTAATCTTAAAATAATTGATAAGGTTTTATCAATAAGTAACAACTCTGCTTTCTCTTTTGCAAGAACCTTAGCAAAATATGAGGGTATAGCCGGAGGAATTTCCTCAGGTGCAGTTTTATCTGCGGCCGTTGAAATCAATGAAGATGTCTTGATGAAAAATAAGAATACTGTAATAATACTACCTTCATTTGCTGAAAGATATTTATCAACAGCATTATTTTCTGATATTTCAAATGAATAATATTAAAGAAGAATTTCTTGAAAAATATTCTAGGCAAATAATTATTGATGAAGTAGGAATGGATGGACAAAAGAAGATTTGTGAATCCTCAATTTCAATAGTCGGTTGTGGTGGTTTAGGCACATCTGCGGCTCAGTATCTTTCTATGAGTGGTGTAGGATCTTTTACTTTAATTGATGACGATGAAATAAGCTTAAGCAACCTAAATCGCCAAACATTATTTGACGAAAAAGATATTGGAAGGAAAAAATCATATGTTCTTGCAAACAAAATATGTAATATAAACAATTCTGCAAAAATTAAACACATAGAGGAAAAAGTCTCAAAAAAAAATATTAGCTCTTGTCTCAAAGACAGCAATATTATTCTGGATTGTACGGATAATTTTGAATCAAGGATCATAATTAATAAATTTTGTCACCAAAATAAAAAAATTCTAATATCCGCAGCACTTCAAAATTTTGAAATCCAAGCATTTATATTTGCATCATGGAAGAATAAAAAAAACCCTTGTTACAAATGTATTTTCCCTAACTTAATTGATAGTGAAGAAAATATAGGTTGTGATGAAATGGGTATAATATCAACAGTTGCAGGAATCGGAGGATTATTGCAAGCAAATCTGGCTTTAAATTTTATCTTGGGTTTAAGAAAAAAATTTGATGAATTTATACTTTTTGACTCAGTTAGCCTCAACATAAAAAAAATTTTAGTAAAAAAAAATGCAAGTTGTAAAACCTGTACTTAATCATAGTAGGGCTTATTAACTAAATCCGGAGGTGGGGTTCCAGATGTAAAGGCAACAACATTTTTTATAACTCTTTCTCCCATTGCAATTCTGCTTTCCAATGTTGCTGAACTTATATGAGGTAATAAGACCACGTTATCAGACTCCAAAAGTCTTGTTGTAATTTGTGGCTCATGCTCGAACACATCAAGTCCAGCACCACCTATTTTTTTTTGGAAAAGAAGATTAGCCAAAGCCTCCTCATCTATAATTTCGCCTCTCGAAGTGTTAATTATTATACAATTTTTTTTCAATAATTTGAGTCTTTTCTTTGAAAGAAGATGGAACGTGTCTGGTGTATATGGACAATGAACTGAAATAATATCAGATTCAGATATCATCAAATCCAAATCTTGAAAATATTTTGCGTTATATTTTTTTTCAATATTTCTATTTAATCTTCTTCTATTATGGTAGTAAATTCCAACACCTAAAATTTTTAATCTTTGGGCTACTGCACATCCAATTCTCCCCATTCCTATAATTCCAATTTTTTTACCTTTTATTCTTTGACCTATAGTCTTACTAGGGCCCCATCCTGTCCAACTTCCTTCGATAAGTTCTTTTTGAGCATCAATCACTTTTCTTGAAATCATAAGTATCATTGTCAAAACAAGATCGGCTGTATCCTCTGTTAATACATCGGGAGTATTTGTTACCAATACTTTTTGTTCTTTTGCTGTAACTAAATCAAGATTATCAACACCATTACCAAAATTCGCAATCAACTTTAATTTCTTTCCAGATTTTATTATTGATGCATCAATAGTATCGCTGACACAAGGAATCAAAATATCAACATTTTCTATTTTTTTTTTAAGATCCTTATAAGATAATATTTTGTCAGTTTTATTAAGGATGAGATTAAAATTTTGTTTTAAAATTTTTTCTATCTTTTCAGGTAATTTTCTTGTAATGAGAATGATGGGGTTTTTCAAATTCATAAATATAAACTATCTGTTTTTCTTTGTGATAATTTGTGGATTTTTTTTTCCTAATTTAAGTATATCAGAAACTAGGAAAATTCTAACCACAAAATTTAATGAAGTTAACGTTCGAAATGGTCCTGGACTTGGTCATCTAAAAATTTATAAGATTTTAAAAAAAGGATACCCTCTTATGATTATAGATCAGTTTGAAAATTGGAAAAAAGTAAGAGATGTTAATGGCACATTAGGTTGGGTGTCAAATTCACAACTATCAGAAAATAAATATGGAATCATTATAACAAAAAAAGAATTTATTTTTAAATTTCCTGAATTCAAATCTAAAAAGATAGCAATAATTTCCCAAAACTATGTAATTAAAATCAAAAAATGTATAGAAAATTGGTGCCTTGTAACAGAAAACGATATTAAGGGTTGGGTTCAGAAAAAATCACTTTGGGGATTCGAGTAATTAAGGTTTTTATGATTTTAAGTAAAATATTTTAATATTAGGAAGTGATATTTATTACAACTTCAACAGACTTAATCCTTTTGCCTTTAGGTAATTTAGGTAATTTCGAAATTTTAACCTTGTCTGTCTGAATATCAATCAATTTTCCAGAATTTTGGCAAAAAAAATGATGATGTTCTTTGAGATTTGTGTCGAAGTATATTTTGTCACTTGAAACTTTTACTGCTTTTATTAGACCGTATTCTTTAAATTGATTGAGAGAATTATAGATTGTTGCAAGTGAAATCCTTAGTTTATTCTTGTTAACTTGCTTGTGAACCTCCTCAGCGGTAAAATGAGAGGCTCCATTTTTGAATAAAAGTTTAATCAAGTTCATTCTCTGATCTGTTAACTTTAAGGGAGAGTTTTTAAGCATATCCAATGCTTTTTTGATATGTCTATTTGATTGCATTTTTTAAAACTTTAAGAATAAATTATAATCCCTTCATAATTCTGTCAACTAGTTGATTAACTTTTGGAATAAAACCACCTTTATAAAATGGGTCGCGTGCAAATCTATAGACTGAATGCCCAGCAAACATTAACTCATTTTCTAAATTTGAAATACCATGGCTGATTTTTTGCAAAGTTTTTTGAATACAAAAAGATCGTGGATCTGCTTTCTTTCCTGTTGTACCTTTCTCATCTTGAGACCAATTACTAAAAAGACATTGAGACAAACATCCCATACAATCAATTTGATCTTTTACAATTTGACTTGCTTTTTTGATTGTAACCCAAATCAATGTATTGTTTGGAGTAGGCATTGGCTTCGAAAAACCCTTCTTAATCCATTCTAAGATTTTATACTTATCAGCATGTTTAACATAAAAGGTTCTATTTCTGGGACCAATCTCAATTTTTTCGTTAAATTCATTTGTTTGCTCTTTTAGGAAGGGTGTCTGTCTTTCCGATCTTTCTTCAAGCTCTTTTAAAAAATCGTTTTTAACAGCTGATGAGTAAAAACCTGTAGGGCTAAATCTATGAAGACTAACTTCACCCTTTTTAATTGTAAGAAGTCGCTTCTTCCAGGCTTCAGGTATTGGACTTTCTTCTGTTAACAAAGGCCTAGTTCCAAATTGAAAAGCAATCTTTCCAATTTCAGGATTATCTATCCAATCTTCCCACTCAGACAAATTCCATACTCCACCTGCCATTATAATTGGAGTTTCTTGTAATTTAAATTCGTTCATTAACGTTCGAAGTTCTCTTACTCTAGGATAAGGTGGTTGAGGCTTCAAAGGATCCTCACTATTAGATAATCCATTATGCCCTCCAGCAAGCCATGGATCCTCATAAACAACACCGCCCAAAAAGTCTGAAGTTTTTCTGTAAGACCTTTTCCACAGGGCATTGAATGCTCTGGCAGATGACACTATGGGGTAATAATAAATTCCAAATCTTGCAGCAATTTCTGACAATTTATAGGGCATTCCAGCTCCGCAGGTTACTCCATCAATTATATTACCTGCCTTCTCTAGGGTTCTGGTGAGTATTTCTTCTGCGGCCGCCATCTCCCACAAAATATTTATGTGAATTGGGGCGTCAGTCCCTGCAATATCTCTTGCAATTTTAGCTTGTTCGACAGCACCTGAAACAGAAAAATCCACCAATTCTCTATGTCTTCCTTTTCTAGTTTTTTCCATATATAGTTGCGGTATTAAATTTCCTTCTTTGTCGTATGAATCAGCATTTACTCCTGAGAAAGTTCCAACCCCTCCAGCCTTAGCCCACGCCCCTGAGCTCTCTCCACTACTTACAGCTATACCTTTACCTCCTTCAATCAAAGGCAAGGATTCTTTTCCTGATAAAATTAGGGAGTCTATCTTTTTCATATTAAACGTCTTTTATACTAAGTTTTACTTTTCCTCTGTCATCTACACCAATTACCTTTACTTTAACTATTTCACCTTCATTCACAACATCTGTTGTTTTTTCTACTCTTTCGTTTTTAAGTTGGCTAATATGAACAAGACCGTCTCTACTTCCCATAAAATTGACAAAAGCTCCAAAGTCTGTGGTTTTAACAACTTTTCCCTCATAAATCTTGCCTACCTCAGGTTCAGCGACTATGTCATTAATCATGTCACTAGCTATCTTACCCTCGCTAGATTTCGAGGCAAATATTGTTATTAAACCATTGTCATCAATTTCAACTTTTGCACCAGATTTCTCACATATTTCTTTAATGACCTTCCCCCCGGATCCGATAACTTCTCTTATTTTAGACTTGTCAATTTTTATCTTTTCAATTTGAGGAGCGTTAGATTTTGTATTTGATCTTGGTTTTTTAACAACCTTATTCATCTCTTTCAGTATATGAATCCTTGCTGTATGTGCTTTTGATAATGATTCTTGCATTATATCTTCAGTGATACCATCAACTTTAATATCCATTTGTAAAGAGGTTATACCATTCTCTGTTCCAGCAACTTTAAAATCCATATCCCCGAGATGATCTTCATCTCCAAGAATATCGGTGAGGACGGCAAATTTTTTGTCTTCTTTAATAAGACCCATGGCGATACCTGCTATTGGTTTCTGTAAAGGAACCCCTGCATCCATCAAAGCTAAAGAGGATCCACATACCGTTGCCATCGAAGAGGAACCATTAGATTCTGTAATCTCTGAAACAATTCTTATTGTATAAGGGAAATCCTTGGCCTCTCTTTTTAGAATTGGGTTGATTGCTCTCCAAGCAAGTTTCCCGTGTCCAACTTCTCTTCTACCAGTTGAACCAATTCTTCCGACTTCATTCACAGAAAATGGAGGAAAGTTGTAGTGCAACATAAATTTTTCTTTAGAATCACCGTCGAGTGTGTCTAACATTTGCTCATCAGAGGTTGTGCCAAGAGTTGTTGTAACCAAGGCTTGAGTCTCTCCTCTTGTAAAAAGCGCACTACCATGAACATTTTCAAGCAAATCAACTCTTACATCAATATCTCTGACATCATCCAAGCCTCTACCATCAATTCTTTTTTTTGATTTTAAGACTGATGTTCTTACAATTTCTTTCTCGACTTTTTTTATTTCATTTAGAATCTGCGAATCATCAATAGATTCGTCATGAAATGACTCTAATATTTCTTTTCTTTTCTCGTTGAGTGATTCATTCCTTTTCTTTTTTTCTTTGATTTCATAGATCGGGGCCAATTGAGAGGCTGACACCTCTGCAAGTTTTTTTTGGAAGTCATGCTCTTTTTTTACAGGCACTTTCCAAGAATCTTTGGCAGATTTTTCAGCTAATTCAATGATCTTATCAATTACGCTTTGAAACTCTCTGAAGCCAAATTGCACAGCACCCAACATTATTTTTTCATCAAGTTCGTTCGCCTCAGACTCCACCATAAGGACTCCATCTCTTGTTCCAGCCACAACTAAATCTAACTCACTTTCATTCATCTCATCTTTTGTAGGATTAAGTATGTATTCTCCATCAGTATAACCCACCCTCGCGCATGCTAATGGACCTAAAAAAGGAAGTCCTGAAATTGTAATGGCCGCAGAGGATCCAATCATTGCACAAATCGCAGGATCATTTTCTCCGTCATAATTTATCACTGTACAAATAACTTGTGTTTCATTTTTAAATTCCGCGTGAAAAAGTGGCCTAATTGGTCTATCAATAAGCCTTGAACTTAAAATTTCATTTTCTGACGGCCTCCCTTCTCTTTTGAAAAATCCTCCTGGGATTTTTCCCGCAGAATAAGCTTTTTCAATATAATGCACAGACAAAGGGAAGAAATCACTACCTGGATTATCTTCTCTAGCTGCACAAACAGTGCACAAAACTACTGTGCCACCCAGCGTACAAACTACTGCTCCATCTGCTTGGCGAGCCATTAATCCCGTTTCTAACTTTAAAGTTAGACCTTTCCAGTCTAACTCAACTGATGAAATATTAAACATTTTTTTTCTCCTTGAATTTGTCTAACGCCTTAGACCAAGAGATTTTATGATGGACTCGTATCTTTCATTACTTTTATTCTTAACATAGATTAAAAGTTTTTTTCTTTTTCCAACAAGCTTCATTAAACCTCTTCTAGTATTGTGATCTTTTTTGTTAGATTTTAGATGTTCAGTTAAATTCTTAATTCTTTTTGTAAAGATTGATATTTGGCTCTCACTACTCCCAATGCTCTCTTTAAGATCTGACTTTTTTGTTGATGTTTTTTCCATTTCAGTTTCCTATTTTTACAAAAAAATTACTTATTACATATGATGAGTTTCATGAAATTAACAACTTTTTAGGGTGAAAGTTATTATCCTCTACCAAACCAAGTGCAACAAATTTATTTTCGAATTTTGCCAAAACCATATTGCTGTCATTTGGGATTGTTAGCTTTTTCATTTCAATATAATTACCTGTTAAAACTTTTTTTACTTGTTTATTACTCAACTGGATTTTAACAATTTCTTTAAAAACAACGTCGATTGGATGAACAAGCTTTATTTGCTCATCACTATGCACTAAACTCAACAAATAATCCAGTGAAATAAGTTTTTTATTGCAATCTGTAAATCTTAACCTTCTTAATTCTGTAACCATACCTATGGCACCTAAAGACTCAGCAATACTCTCAGCCAAGCTCCTAATATAAGTACCTGCGCTACACTCCACACTAAATACTGCTTTTTGAGGAGATAACTTTTCTAACATTGTAATTTTTTTTATGATTATTTTTCTATTTTTTGTACTAAATGGGATTTTTTTGCGAGCCAACTCATATGCTCTAAAACCATTAATTTTTAATGATGAAAATTTGGGAGGCGATTGCTCAACCTCACCAATAAAATCTGATAATTTCTTTTCAATACTAAAAAAATCTGGGAAATATTGGTTTGTTTCAACTATTTTTCCCTCCAAATCTCCTGTATCAGTTTTACACCCCCATTTAATTGTAAAAATATATTTCTTATTAACTTTCTCTATGTATTTTATTAGTTTAGTGGCCTTACCTAAAGCAATAGGAAGATAACCAGATGCTAATGGATCCAGTGTGCCTACAAAACCTGCCTTACAATTCTTAAAAATCTTTCTTATTTTTTGCAATGCGTAGTTTGATGTCATACCAATTGGCTTATCTAGAAATATCCATCCATTTATATTACTTTTATTCATTAGGAATTATTTTTTTGGAATTCAAAATTTCAAACTTTAGTTTAGGTGTATATCTTAAGTTAATTTTATTCGAGAAATTTTTTTTTATCTTTAAAGAATTTTTTTCTATCAACTCAGATAAAAAATTTTTCGGATAATCACTTATGCTTTCAAGGAAAATCTTAGCTGATTTTCCGTCCCCAGAAAGAGAGATATATGAAACACAAAATAGTATATTTTTTCCATCAGAATCGTTAAAGTCAAGTGTCAAGAATGTTTCAGCTATCGCCTTTTTTATTAAGGAAGAGACTTTATCGATTCTTGATTTTTTTCTTTCTTCCTTAATTTTTTCTAAACTAAGGTTTTTTTTCATCTTTCTCCCTAATGAAAAACTCTAATCTATCATTTTGAAGAACATCATTAAATTTTGAGAGAACTATACCACATTCCAATCCACTTAAAACCTCTTTAACTTGATCTTTTTCTCTCCTTAGACTTTGAATTTCGCACTCATGAAGAATACTTTCGTTTCTTATTACTTTTACAATAGCCTTTGCAGTAACTTTACCATCTTCTATTACGCAACCCGCAACTTTGCTTGAGTCTGAAAGTTGAAAAATCTGCTTAATTATAGCTTTTCCAATCAATGTTTCTTTTATCTTATCACCCTCTAGACCATCAATAATTTTTTGCGCCTCATCTATAACCTCATATATAATAGAAAAATTACTTATGTTAATTCCCTCCCTTTTTGATAAAGATTTTGCTTGTGAATTGGCTTTAACATTGAAACCGAATATTCTTGCTTCTGAGGCTATTGCAAGAGTAACGTCAGATTCGTTTATTTCACCAACAGCTGTGTGAATGATTTTAATTTCAATCTTTTCTGAATTCATTTTAGTCAAGCTTTGTTCTATTGCCTCTTTAGAGCCGTGGACATCTGCTTTAACAATAATTGAAATTATTCTTTTTTCTTCTTTTGACGCACTTTCAATCATTTGATCAATACTTACTCTTTTTATGGATGCATTCTCCTCAACTCTTTTCATTCTTGACCTATATTGAGTTACCTCCCTTGCTCTTGATTCATTTTCGACAACTACAAGCTTATCTCCTGATTCTGGAGTTCCAGACAGTCCAAGAAGTTCTACAGGATAACTTGGAAGCGCAACATCAATCTTTTCTCCAGAGTCATTGTACATCGCTCTCACTTTCCCCCATTCTTTTCCTACAACAGCGATGTTCCCGATTTCCAGTGAACCATTTTGGATTAAAATAGAGACCACAGTGCCCTTACCTTTTTCAATTTTTGATTCAATTACAGTTCCCTCGGCAGTTCTATTAGGGTTGGCTTTAAGATCTAATATTTCAGACTGAAGGATTATTGAATCTAATAGATTTTCTATACCCTCTTTTGTCTTGGCGGACACATTAACGAAAACGTTTTGCCCTCCCATTTTTTCACTAATAATTTCATGTTTCATAAGATCTGATTCGACTTTTTGTGGGTTTGCAGTCGGTAAGTCAATTTTATTTACTGCCACAACAATTGGACAACCAGAAGCCTTTGCATGATTAATTGCTTCCACAGTTTGTTCATTGACGCTGTCATCTGCAGCAACCACCAAAACAATTACGTCAGTTATATTTGAACCCCGAGCTCTCATCTGACTAAATGCTGCGTGGCCTGGAGTATCAATAAACGTAATCCATTGTCCCTTTTTACCCTCTACGATATATGATCCGATGTGTTGAGTAATCCCGCCAGCTTCAGTAGATGCAACTTTTTTTTCTCTAATTGCATCTAACAATGATGTCTTTCCATGATCAACATGACCCATCACTGTTACTATTGGAGGGCGGGGTTGAAGATCTTTTTCTACGTCAGAAGGACCAACCAAACCAACCTCAACATCTGACTCACTCACTCTTTTTGGAATATGTCCAAATTCAATAACTAATAACTCTGCTGTATCTCCATCAATTGTTTGATTAATAGTTGCCATTACTCCTAGCTTCATGAGAACTTTTATTAAATTTGAAGACTTTTCAGCTAGTCTAGAGGCTAATTCATTCACTGCTATTAGATCTGGAATTACAATTTCCCTTTTTTTCTTTTCCTTCACTTCTAGACTTTCCATATTTTCCAAGTTAGAGACGTTTCTCAGCTTTGCTTTTTCTCTTGCTCTTTTAATCGCAGCTAAAGATCTTACTTTTTCATTATCGTCATCAAGTGCTTGAGAAATTGTAAGTTTGCCTTGTCTTCTATTTTCGAAGCTTTTTGGAGATTTAACGAACTTAGGCTGTTTAGGTTTTTCTGAAATTTCATTCCTAGTTTCTTGATCATTCTTTTGATCATTAAAACTCTTTACATAGGGTTTTTTTGAATTCTTTTTCTCTATTTCATTTGAAGGCTCTGTTTTTTCTTCATTGCTTTTTGTTTCTAAATGCTCTTCAACTTTCTTAGAATTCTGAAGACCACTGGAAATTGATGTTTCATCTGATTTAGGTTGTTCAACTGTTTCATTCTTTGAGAATCCGCTCAGCGTTCTCTTTTTCTTAACTTCCACTGAGACAGATCTACTTCTGCCGTGGGAAAAACTTTGTTTGATTTGCCCAGCATTTATTGTTTTTTTTAATTGCAATTTTCCTGACAGGCTTGTTTTCTTATTTTTATTTTCTTCCATTTTTAAGTTTTATACCAATGTTTTCTTGACTCCAAAATTATTTCGTCTGCTTTTTCTATATCCATTTCTCTAAAAATTTCCATTAACTCTGAGTTTGATAAATCTGCAAGTTGATCTCTTGTTTTAATATTATTTTCGTTTAATTTAATTAACTGTTCCGTGGTGAAAAATGAGTTATTTAAAATATAGTCTTCTACACCTGATTCTTTGAGTTTTGATATGTTCTCAACTCTCTCTTTCTCTACACAATTCTTTGCTCTTTCAATTAATTCCTTAGACAGATTCTCGTCGAACCCTTCAATTGAGTTCAACTCCTCGAGTGACACCATTGCTACTTCGTCTATCGATGAAAAACCCTCAGTTACCAGAAGATGTGCAATAACCTCGTCCACATCTAAAAAATTTATAAATTTTTGAGATGTATTTTTAAATTCTTCATTTCTTCTGTCTGATTCTTGTGACGTTGTTAAAATATCAATGCTCCATCCAGTTAATGAGCTTGCTAATCTAACATTTTGACCTTTTCTTCCAATTGCTAAACTTAGTTGTTCGTCTGGTACTATCACGTCAATCTTTTTTAGATCCTCCTCGATAATTACCTTATCTACTTCCGCAGGACCCAATGCGTTTACTACAAATGTAGCTACATCTTCCGACCACAAAACAATGTCGATCTTTTCTCCCTGTAACTCATTTACAACAGCCTGCACTCTACTTCCTCGCATTCCAACACATGCCCCAACTGGATCAATACTTTTTTCTTTGGTGAAAACAGCTATCTTGGCTCTGCTTCCAGGATCTCTCGCAACTGATTTAACCTCAATAATCCCATCATATATTTCAGGCACTTCCTGAAAAAAAAGCTTTACAAGAAAATTGTTATGTGCTCTTGATAAAAATATCTGCGGTCCCTTTAAATCGTGTTTTACATCATGAATATAAGCCCTAATTCTATCAGACCTTCTAAATACCTCTCTATTAAGCAATTCTTCTCTTCTTAAAATTGCTTCACCTTTACCTAAATCGACTATTAAATTTCCGTATTCAACTCTTTTAACAATTCCGTTAACAATTTCACCAACTTTATCCTTAAATTCATTAAACTGCATTATTTTTTCAGCTTCCTTAACTTTTTGGAAAATGACTTGTTTTGCTGTTTGTACTGCAATTCTTCCAAAGTCAAGGGGTGGTAATTCTTCTTTAATAAAGTCTCCTACGTCAAGTGATTTATTATCCTTATCCAAACTCGATTTATTAACTTTATTTATCCTTTCTTCCTCAGGAAGAACTGCTAAATCTTTAACTACTTCTTGATATCTAAAAAGCCCTATCCTACCAGTTTTTTTATCAACATGAGCTCTTATATCTAGTTCAAAACCATATTTTGTTCTGCCAGCTTTTGCAATTGCTGACTCCATTGCCTCAATAACTTCTAATTCATCAATACCCTTTTCTTTGGCAATATTTTTAGCAACATCTATGATATCAAAGGCTTGACTATCTCTAATTTCATCTTTTTCCAATTGTATTAATCCTCAAATTATTTTTTTTAAATTAAAACTTTATCAAGTAATTTAAAAGGTTTTAGGTATTCATACCAATACTTTTTAAAAACTTAAATAATTTATTAATTTTTTTTTAATTTTGCTTAAAAATAAAGAAATAAATTTTATTTCTTAGATTCATCGCCCTAAGGCAATATTTAGTTGGACATAAAATATCATTTCGAAAATGATCATACTCTGTACTGTAAAATTCTTGATTAAAATATTTTTCTCTCAAAAATGATTTTCTTATTTGGTTGGCATAATCATGGTCATCAGTTGCTACAAAAACTTTTGAATCTACGAATGTTATTTTTTTTAAAGTTCTTACAAACTCTAAATTTATTAATCTTCTTTTCTTATGCCTTTTTTTAGGCCAAGGATCTGGAAATAAAATATATATTTTTCTAAAAAAAAATGTCTTTATAAAATTATATAATTCAAAATAACCAAGAGAAGTGAAAAAAATATTACCCAATCTTTCATCCTCTATTTTTTTCTTAAGCTTTAAAGAACCTGAGATAAAGGGATCACATGCTATAAATATTTCATCATTACATCTTTTAGACTGAAAAATAAGATTTTCTCCAGTGCCAAAACCTATTTCAAGATTCAAGGATTTGGTTTTTGAGGTAGAAATTTTCTTTTTTAAGATAGAAATGCTGTTATTAAAAAAGTAATTAAAACTTTCTAAGTTATCAAGTTCATAATTTTTTGTATTTCTTGATAATCTTCTTCCATAAAAAGGTAACATTAATTAAATCTGATCTAAAATTTTCTTTGCTAAATCTATCTTTTCCCAAGAAAAACAACCTGTTTCTGAAATATATTCTCTGCCAAAGTGACCATAAGTAGATGTTTTCTCGTAAATCGGACTATCAAGTTTGAGATGATTCTTTATTCCCTCTGGAGACAAATCAACATTAGCATTTATGATATCTATAATTTTTTGCGAATTAATTTTTGCTTCATTGTCTGTTTGAAGATATATAGAAATGGGTTTTGCAACTCCTATGGCATAAGAGAGTTGAATTAGACATTTCTTGACCAATTTTGTAGCCACAATATTCTTTGCTAAATATCTTGCAATATATGCAGCTGATCTATCAACTTTTGTGTAGTCTTTTCCAGAAAAGGCACCTCCTCCGTGCGGAGCCGCACCTCCATAGGTGTCGACAATTATCTTCCTTCCTGTAAGACCAGTATCCCCGTCTGGTCCCCCAACAACAAATCTGCCTGTTGGATTGATAAGAATCTCATCTGATTTTGGAAGAATGTTAGTTGGAATTGCTTTCTCGATAACATCTATCACGTGTTTCCTAATTTTAGAATTATCTATTTCTTCAGTGTGTTGTGTTGAAACTACAATTGATGTAACCTTTTTGGGCTCATCTCCTTTATATTCCATAGACACTTGGCTTTTTGAATCAGGCCCAAAAAAAGAACAATTATTTTTTCTGAAATCCGAAAGTTCCATTAGTATTTTGTGCGAATAGTGGATTGGTGCTGGCATGAGCATCTTCGTTTCTGAACATGCATAACCAAACATTATGCCTTGATCCCCTGCGCCGATAAAATTCTCTGAGTCCACACCTTGAGAAATATCCTGAGATTGTTCGTGTAAATAATTTTCGATCTTCAAATTTTCCCAATGAAAACCTTTTTGTTCGTATCCAATCTCTTTGACTTTTTGACGAATCTTTTCACATAAAATTTGATTATTAACCTGGTTCTGATTTTTATTTATTCTAACCTCACCAGATAATATAACTCTATTGGTTGTTGCTAATGTCTCACAAGCAACCCTAGAATTTTTATCAGCTTTCATATAAAGATCTACTACGAGGTCTGATATTTGATCACAAACTTTATCTGGATGGCCTTCAGAAACCGATTCACTTGTGAAAATATAGCTATCTGGCTTTTCTAACATAAAGTATGATTAGTATTTCATTATTTTGTAATTTTCAAACTTTTTCTTTTTTTTATACATAAATCAAATATAAAATTAATAGCGAAAGAGAAGACTAATAATAATAAAAGAGCAATCTTTTGATTCTTTACAAAGAAAGTGGAATCATCATTCAAAATTAATTCTGATTCTAAATAACCCATTTTATTTAAACTTAATTTTTCTAAAATTTTGCCATTTGAGTCAGCTATAATTGATATTCCAGAATTTGCAGATCGCACAAATGGGACTCCTTTTTCAACCGATCTGAAA
>MDTG01238563.1_pt1 | contig 38619 bp, 52 predicted proteins | sample 811421 | NCBI WGS metagenome assembly MDTG01 (sample SAMN05326645, study PRJNA326480) | marine metagenome | isolation source: seawater | place: Pacific Ocean: South East | collected 2011
GAGCAAGCACAACTACAACAGCAAGCTCAACAACAAAGACAACAACAAATGGTTATGGAAATAGCTAAAACTATGGGTCCAGAAATAGGTAAACAACTACTACCTCAGATCATGCAAATGGCTGGACTACAACCACAACAACCCCAACAACAAGGATAATATGCCCCAAGGTGAAGGCACTTATGGGAACCAAGTAGGTAGACCAAAAAAAGAATTTATACCTACCAAGGATCTGGATACAGAATTAAAGAAAAGAAATAAAGCACCTGATTACATGGCTAATAAGCGTACCTTTGTAATTAAAAGATATGTGGGGGGTGGTAAAAAAGGTGGTTACTATAAACAGTTTCAGGATGGTGTAGTTGACAGTATTAAAAAGCCAGTAGCAGAAAAGTTAATTGCAGATAAAAGAGCAGGGAAACCTAACACAGGTCATTACACAGTAGAATATGTACCTATGAAAGGGGTCAAAGATCCTAAACCAGCATTAAAAGGTGATCGAAGAGAAAAAGTAGTAGAAAGAATTAAAAAGAAAACTACTAGGAGTCCAAATGCTAATACACCAAATGCACCTATTAGAACAAAAGGTTTAAAAGCTAAAGGTAAAGCTGGGATGTTGTTAGGTTTACTAGGTGCTTTGGGTATTGGTGCTTCTACTTCTAAGAAGTCAGAGAAAAAAGATAGTCCTGAAAAAAAGATGAGGGGGTTAGCTAAACCTAAAGTACCTACCAAGGACACTAATAAAAGATTAGATTCCAAAGAAGCTATAAAAGACAGAATGCAGAAAGATAAAGATAATTCACCAGTAGATTTTAAAGGTAATTATCCTGTTTATCGTAAAGGTTCTTCTATGGCTAAATCATTTAGGAAAAAATATAACGAGGAGAAAGCAAAAGGTAGTAAAACATTTACATGGCAAGGCCGAAAATACACAACTAAATAAAAGGGATATATGGTAGATCAAGTATCAGTACCACCAGAAGAAAACACACAACCACCTGAAGGTCATGATGAAGCAATGGCTTCTCTTGCTGATGGAGAAGTAGTAGAAGAACAATTTGACAGACCAGAGTGGTTACCAGAGAAATTTAATTCACCAGAGGATCTAGCCAATGCTTACCAAAATCTGGAACAAAAGTTATCCCAAGGATCTCAAGAATCTGATGATGTTTCCTCTGATGAAAATGAGGAATTTTTGGAGGAAGCTGAAAGATATGTGGAGGCTAAGGGACTGGACTTTGGAACTCTTTCTGCTGAGTATGCGAGAGAAGGGGAACTTTCTAATGAATCGTATCAAGCGTTGGAAGAGGCGGGTATCCCAAAAAGTTTTGTAGATGATTTTATAGATGGACAAGAAGCTAGATCAGAACTAATACAACAGTCTGTTTACAACTTAGTTGGTGGTCAGGATACTTATGATAAAATGACTGCTTGGGCAAAAGATAATCTATCTCAAGATGAGATAAATGTATTCAATGCTAATGTTGACCTTAATAATGTAGAGACTGCTAAATTTGCAGTTAATTCTCTTCATGCACGATACCAGATGGGTACTGGATCGGCCCCAAATTTAATCCAAGGTCAAAGAACAAATTCATCGAGTGCCTATACTTCTATGGCACAAGTAACACAGGACATGAAAGATCCACGTTACCAAGATGATCCTTCTTTTAGAAAGCAAGTTCACGACAAACTTGCGAACTCCAATGTCATGTAATTAACAAGCCTTTCTGAGGAAAGACAACTTGTTGTGATTAGTGACTAAGGTGTAATTAATGTCGTACCTTAACATTAATCATATAGGAAAATAACTATGGCTTCCGCTTCAACACCAAACCGAATAGGTATGGTAAATAATGCTAACGCTGATGATGCATTATTTTTAAAAGTATTTAGTGGTGAAACTATTACTGCCTTTGAAGAAGCAAATGTAATGCTTTCACGTACTATGAAACGAACAATTAGTTCTGGTAAGTCCGCACAATTCCCTGTGTTTGGTAAGACAACTGCTTCATATCATTCACCTGGATCTGAACTTGCTGGTGCTACTCTTCCTCAACAAAACGAAAAGGTTATTACTATTGATGATCTTTTGGTTTCCCATGTGTTCATTGATAAGTTAGATGAAGCACGATCCCACTATGATGTACGTAGTGTCTACAGTACAGAAATGGGACGAGCATTGTCTAAGCGAATGGACGAGAATCTTCTTAAATTAGTACATATTGGTGCTAATACTACTACTACTATTACTAATAGTGGATCTGGTGGTGGAAGTTCTATTGCAGTTAATGATGCAGACTACAATACTAGTGATAAAAAAGTTGCTAGAATATTTGATTCTGCCCAAAAGTTTGATGAATTAGACATTCCTAAAGATGACAGGTATATCGTATTAGATCCTGAAGATTTTTATGATGTTCTTGATTCAACAAAAGCAGTAAATCGTGACTATGGAGGTCAAGGTGATGTAGCTAATGCTAATATGCCTAGGCTTGCTGGTTTCACTATTTTGGTATCAAACCATATGCCTTCTGCAAATACTAGTAGTGCTACTGCTGGTGAAAATAACACCTATTTTGGTAATGGTACTGCTAACAATGCGGCCGCACTTGGTAATACTCGTTTTCTTGCTTTTCATAAAAGTGCTGTAGGTACTGTACAACTTATGAATCTGCAAACAGAGAGCGAGTATGACATTCGTAGACAAGGTACATTACTGGTAGCAAAGATGGCTGTCGGACATGGTGTACTACGTCCTGAATGTTGCTACCTTGCACGTGCAACTGGTAGTTGATGTTCCCTTAGAGTAGCTATAATCTCCCTCTGGCTACTCTACCTCTCAGGGGGGTTTGCCCTTGCCCCCCTGTCTCCCTTAAATAAAAGTAAATATGTCTGATTTAGATAAAATAGTAAGAGAGCAACAATATCAACCATGCCCTGCTGGTGAATCAAAATCAGTATGGAGAGAAATGGAAGAACTAAGACTAAAAAAAGAGTCACAAGAGCAACCCCAAGTTAAGAAAAAAGGAAGACCAAAGGCTAACTAATGTCCTACAACGCAACAACCAAACTAGACTTAGTTAATCTTATGCTGGCAAGCATAGGTGAGTCACCAGTAAGTGCTTTATCTTCTGGTCTTACTGATGCTGAATTAGCAGAAACAATTATTGGTAGGATAGATAGAGAAACACAATCTGAGGGTTGGTGGTTTAATACAGACTATAATAAGAAATTTGTTCCAGATGGGGAAAGCAAGCAAGTAGTATTACCCCTAAACACACTTAAAATTGATTGTGTAGGAACCAGTAGTCACCTAAGAATGATCCAGAGGAAAGTGGGTACAGTTAATAAACTCTACGATCCCTATAATCATACCTACGATGTAGGTGACAATCACACAAGTATCTATATAGATATTGTAACTCAGGAAGAATTTGAAAATTTACCTGAGAGTGCCAAGAGGTATATAGGAATTAAATCTAGTAGACGTTTTTCTCAACAAGTAATAGGTAACGCACAACTGTATGGATATGAAAAAGAAGATGAAGCTAGATCACTTGCAGAATTAAAAGAAGCAGAAAGTCAAATAGCAGGACACAATGTTTTCGATGAATACTCTGTGTATCGGGTAGTGAATCGGGACCATTATGGAACTCAAAGGTTAAGACTAGGGTTTCTTTAATGCCACTAATCTCTGATCTAATTCCTTCTCTACTGAATGGAGTTAGTCAACAAGCACCTACAGTTAAAGATAAATCGCAGGGGGATCTTCAAGAGAACGGATATAGTGATCCTGTTAAAGGATTAAAGAAAAGGCCAGGAACTCAACACGTAGCAAAGCTATCAGATAGTTCTTATTCTTCTACTTTTATCCATCCTATTAGAAGGTCAGGTACAGAAACATTTATAGCAGTATTTAGTGGAACAGGATCTACTGCTGGTGACCTTGTAAAAATATTTGATGCTAGTGATGGAACTTCTAAGACTGTAAATATTAGGGATGCTGGGGATACCATTATTACCTCTGGTACTACCTTCAACGAGATTAAAACCTATCTCACCGATGGTAACCCCAATACTGCTTTTACTGCTACGACTGTAGCGGATTTCACCTATCTGGTTAATAAGAATAAAATAATAGCAAAAAGCTCAACTGTTACTTCTGCTAGGAACCCTGAAGCATTGGTTTATGTGAGGGGTGGGGATTATGCTAATGTCTACACAATAGAAATAAAACCAGCAGGGCAATCTGGATTTACTGAAGTAGCAAAAGTAACTACATCTGATTCAACAGGGGGTGCTAAAGAAGCTAATATTGCTACAGACAAAATAGCAAAAGCATTAACTGATGGGACTGCATTTGGAAATGTTGTAGATGATGGTTCAGATGGTGTAGGTAAAATAAAAGAAGATTTAGACAATGTATTAGGGTCTGGAATATTTAGTAACTTATCCGCAACTGTTACTGGTTCTGTAATACATATAAAATCTTCTAACACTTCTGACTTTGAAATAAGAGTAACAGACTCAAGGTCCAACGGATTTATACAAGCATTTAAAGATAGTACACTTAGGTTTGCAGAACTTCCTGGTGCTGGTCCTACGGATGCTAAAAATATGATCATAAAGATCACAGGGGATAATAGTAAATTTGCTGATGATTTTTATGTAAAACTTACAGATGAAACTAAAGGGATCTATGAAGAAACAGTAGCTACTGGTCTTCAGAATAGTCTAGATCCTAGTACAATGCCCCTACAGATTATAAAGGAGACAAATGGGACATTTAGTATTAAACAAGCTAGTTGGACTAGTCGTGTTGCTGGTGATGATGACAGTAACCCCTTTCCTTCTTTTGTCGGTTCTACTCTTAGTGATATATTTTTCCATCAGAATAGGTTGGGTGTCCTTTCTGAGGAAAGTGTCGTATTTACTGAAGCAGGAAAATTCCTTAACTGGTTCAGACCTACAGTATTAAACTTACTTGATACTGATCCTATTGATGTAACAGTTTCTACTAATCGTGTTTCTCTCTTAAAACACGCACTTCCTTTCTCAGAATCCCTCCTTATCTTCTCTGATCAAACTCAGTTTATTCTTAGTTCAGCAGAATTCCTTAGTCCCCTTGATATTAGCCTTAATGTAACAACAGAGTTTGAAGCAGATTTAGATACTACTCCAGTAGGTGCAGGAAGATATGTGTTCTTTGCAAGTCCAGGGGGTGCATTTAGTACCATAAGAGAATTTTATTTACAAACAGATACAGAAGTAAAAGATGCAACTGATGTAACTGGTCATGTACCTAGATACATTGCTGGTGGTGTCAAACAAATGATAGCCAGCAGTAACTACAATATGTTGTGTCTTATTACTGATGATAGTGCATCTAGTAAAACCTTGTGGATCTATAGCTACTATTGGAACGGACAAAATAAAGTTCAATCCTCATGGTCCCAATGGAAATTTGATGCTGACATCCTTGCGATTACTTTTGTACAAGATGATATATTTATGGTTGTACAAAGGAGTAATAAAGTTTACTTGGAAAAAGTGCAATTATCACAAGATGAAGCAGTCGGAGCAACAACAACTGGACATGAAATATTACTGGATAGAAGAGTTAAAGTAACAAGCAACAGTAATTTAACTAACTTTGATACTGTTTATTATGGTGATGGTTCTAGTCTTAAATATATAGACAAAGCTGGTAACACATTATCATTAGCACAAGCACAAGCACTTACTCTATCTGCCAGTAATCCAATCTATGTAGGTCAGTCTTTTACGTTTAAGTTTCAGTTTAGCGAAGTAATTGTAGGGCAGGGTCAAAAACCGCAAACTATATCTAGACTACAACTTAGAAATATAACATTAAATTTTGCTAATACTGGTAACTTTACTGCAAGAGTGACTCATACTAACAGAATAACAGAAGATACAGATGACAAACTCTTTACTGGAAGAAAAGTCTCCCAAGCAAGTAATAAAACCAACCAAACCTCAATTATCGGCTCAGGATCATTTAAAGTACCTTTGCTTGGAAACTCCAAAAACATCAAACTTGAACTATTATCAGAATCTCACCTCCCATGCGAATTCCAATCTGCTGAATGGGAAGGGTTCTACCACATCAGATCAAGAAGGGAAAACTAGTTATTTCCGTAAATCAGTTATTGAAGATGTATTTGATTTAGCAACAAGAGTATGTCCTCAAGATAAAGAAGAAATATGGAGAGCAAGTGGATCTAAACCTGTGGATTCGTTATGTGCTGGTTTTTATGCTTCTAATGAAGTGTATACAATTGTTCATAATGGGGTAATTAAAAGTATGTTTGGTGTGAACAAAAGTACAATAAATGACCGCATAGGAATCCCTTGGTTATTAAGTGATGGTCAATTTGAAGGAATAGAAATTAAATTTTTAAGAACAGGAAAGAAATGGGTAGATGATCTTTTATCTACTAATTGGGATCTTTTATATAATTACGTTGATGTGGATAATCATAACGCAATCCGATGGTTAAAATTTTTAGGTTTTTCATTTATCAGAGTTATACCTAATTTTGGGTATGCTGGAACTCCCTTTGTAGAATTTATGAGGATAAAGAATGTGTAATCCCTATGCTTATGGTGCTTTGTTAATAGCCCAAGGTGTAGCCAACTATACGGCACAAGAAAAAGCATACCAAGAGGGTTTAGAGTTAGAAGACCAAAACAAAATATTAGCAGAACAAGCATACGATCTAGATGTAGCTCAAATTGACAAAAGACAAGACCAAGAAGAAGAAGCATTTGAGTTAAACCAAAGACAATTAGAAAAGAAAAACATACAAGAAGGTGTAGATGCTACTGTTGCTAAACGAAGAGTAGAAAAAGAAGGGGAAAAAGCTAAAGGTAAAGTAGTAGGTAAATTAACTGCTAATATGCTTTCTGGTAATACTGTAAATGCTATTATTGCTGATTATGATCAACAAATATTAGAACGAACTGGTGACATAGATTTAAATAGAGATCGTTCTAAACAAATGATTGCAGAGCAACGAGGTATTAATACCAGAAATTTAGCTATGTTAAGTGATCAATTACAGATAAGTAAATTACAAGCAAAAGCAAAGATGCAAGATAGGATATTTAGCTTTAGAGGACCAAGTAAACCAGATCCAGTAAGTGCATTGTTAGGTGTAACTAGTTCAGGATTTCAAGCATACCAATATGGTAGAGACACGGGTTATAAAGATGACTTTCTTTTTACTTAATTAATTATGGTAGAACGAGTAACACAACGAGCAGGGTTTAGTAACTTACGTCCTCAAGCAAGACCCATAGATATTTATAGAAGACAAGATACAAGACAGTTAGATAATTTTATTGATTGGGCAAATGACAGATTAAAAGCGACACAAGGTCTTATTGATAGCGGTTTTGGTGCTTACCAAAGTTATAGAGAAAGTAAGGCAAAAGAAGTAGCACTAAAAGCACAAGCAGATGCAGTTAAAAATAAAAACAATCCTAATTACGATGGTGATCCTGAGTATAAAAATTGGAAAGTTTATGATGTTGAACGGAATAATACAAAGAATCTATTAACTGCACAAAAAGAGGGTAAATTATTAAATGATGACCCAAACCTTATTCCACAAGTATTTGAAGATACTAAAACTGCAAATAGTTATATAGGAAAAGGGGCTTGGGGAAATAACAAAACTGGTGTTACTACTTCTACATTAGAAAAAGACAAAGATACAAATAAATATAATGCTGAACAAGTATTTAAACAAACTATTGATAATAGGGTAAGTAAGATTATTGAACAAAACCCTGACATAGACGTTGTTGAATTAAACAAATATGTAGAATCTGTAGAAGATAAATTTTTTGCTGAATTTAGAAAAAGGGATATGCAGGATAAAATTGCTACCTACAGAGATGTAGTGCAAGCAGTTACTTTAGATTCTGATAGAATTCAAGGGGAAGTGTTTAATGCAGATCCTAATAAATTTAATGTAAAATTTTATGAGCATATCGGAGATATGTCGGACTATGGGGTAAATAAATTAGGGTTGCCTAGAGATGTAGCAGTAGCAGAGGCATTAAAATACATCATCGAGGATGCCTATATGTATGACAATGTTAATTCTGAAGGTGGCAGAATTATTACAGAAAAAGAAAAATTACGAATAGAGCAAGTAATAGGTGCATTGTCAGGTAATGTTACTGATAAACGTGTTTTAAGAAGTGGTGGTAAACTTATACAAGATGGGGATATTGAAAAAGGAACTGGTTACAAAAGGTTTGCTCTTAAAGCAATTAATGATTTAGACAAAATGCTGTTTAATTCAGAAAATGTTTTAGATAAAGAAGAAAAAGAAAGAGCAACAAGACAAAAAAATACTGCATTAGCAGAAATATCTTTAAACATTGCAAATCCTGACAGGACAAAAAAGAACGATAAAGGTGTAGAAGAAAGAGTAGGAATTAGAACTAAAGCAGAGTTTCAAAAAGCAATAGAAACCATTGCTGACATGGAATTTAACAACTACCTGCTATTTCCATATTATGAAGTCAGTCAAAGATTTAAAAGTTTTAATGCTTCTGGTGGAGTAGGAAATGTAGACAAATTTAATCAAGCTCTTCTAGACATAGATAAAGGTGATGTTAAATTTAGTGAGATATTTGGACCTAACGGAGCAAATTATTTTATTAATAAATATAAAGGTATTAATAAAGAAGAAAATTCTAAATTACTACAAAAAGCTTTATCAGTATCGGGGGATAAAGAAGCAATAAAATTCTACACAAAAGTATTTGATGATCATATAGGGGAAAAATTAATTGGTAACCCTGCTATGTATGAACAGCAATACAAGTTTTCATACGATCTAAGAAAAGCAAGAGCAGACTTATATGCACAATGGTCAGTAAAAGCAAGAGAGTATGAAAGGTTAAACCCAAGAGCTAGTGCAGAACAAAAAGATACATTCTACAGAGGTTTAATTAAAGAGTTTGGAGATGATTTTGATTTTATAAAACAGAAATACTTTGAATCAGATTTGTCTCAGACAGTTATAGATGTTGAAAATTTAGATACCCTTCCTTCACAATTTTTACAATTAAATCCTAATACACAAATTCCTGAGTTTTTATACTTTTCTTACTTATATGCTAAAAATGCGGATGCTTGGAGAAAAGTACATGAGAATGATGAACTAGCAAAGGAATATCCTAATTTTTATCGTAATGCTAAAAAAAGAGCAGAAGAACGATATAGTAACGATTCTTCATTAGACAAAGAGGAAGTGTTAGCAGAAGAAATAGAAAAAGATTTTAGGATTTTACAAGCGGAAGTATTGAAACCAAATGAAATGCAAGAGAAACATCCTAAATCATACGAGATATGGGAACAAAATCTTTTTAGAAAATTGAATATAGGTGCTACCAATAATTTCTTTAATTTTATGGATAGTACAATTCAGATACTTACCAATCCATTTAGTCTAGTTTTCGATGTAGAAGGACAAAGTATTTATGATTTTATGCAACCACCACAAGGATAAAAATTAATGACTACTTCTACTCCAATTGCTGATAGTTTCTTAGATAATTTAAGCCAACCAGATTCTTATAGCGATTTTCAAAATAAATACACAGAAACAATCAGCCCCGATATACAAAGTCCTTATTTCAATACTGTACAAACTGGTGAAGATGAAAATTCAATATTGGGAGAAACTGTTGGACAAGTTGCTGGAGGGTTTATCGATGGTCTTAATGAAATGGGAACCTTCCTTAATTGGGCTTCTGGTCTTGATGTTTCTTTACCTAATGTATCCGTTGGTGGTTTTGATTTAGTAGTTGATGGTAAAATTAATACTACTGATGCACCAGAAACGGGTGTAGGTGGTTTTATAAGAGGTATGAGTCAATTTGGTTCTGGTTTAATTCCTGGAATAGCAATAGCTAGAGGATTAGCAACTATACCAAAATTGCAAAAATTAAAAAATCCTGTTCTTAGATCATTGGTAAGTGGAGGTGTAGCAGATTTTAGTGCTTTTGGTGCAAATGATCCTAGGTTGGCTAATTTTATGAGAGAATATGGTGATTTAAATGATCCCATTACTAAATGGTTATCGGCCCCTATGGATGATGAAGAGAAAGATAATGAGTTTGTAGGTAGGTTAAAGAATTCAATAGAAGGTGCAGGGTTAGGATTAGCATTTGGTGGAATTTTAAGTTCATTGCGTTGGGTCAAAAAAGGAATGCACCGAACTAGAAGGCAAGTAGAAGAAGGATTATTGGATGAAGGTGAGACATTACCAGATGAACCATTATTAAAAGAGACTACACCAGAAGAAGAAGGATTCTCTCAACAAATAGATTCTTTGTTTCAAAAGAAGGATGTAGAAACACAACCAGAGATATTTAAAACTTTTACTCCAGAAGAGATAAAAGAGATAAAAGACAGGGAAATAGATGATCTTAATTGGTTGGACGAAGATCCTAAATCTATCGGTAGATTGTTAAATGGTATTACAGATGATGACAGTTTGAAAAATACGCTACTGTCATTATCTAAGGGATATGACGATTTATTGTTAAAAGGTAGAGAAGGTACTGGTGCTACAGAAACAATAATAGACTCTAGAACTGGTAAACCAAGGTACGAAGGTGGATTAACTTGGGGAACTACAAAGAAAAGAGCAGATGAAATAATTTATAATCTAGCTAAGAACACAGGATCAGATTTGGATCTAGTTAATCCGTTGTACAAAAAAATGAACGGACTGACATCAGAAGCTAGAGCAGTTATCACATTAATGGAAGCAGGGGTAAAGCAGATATTTGAAATACAAAGTTATTTAAAACAAAGAAGAATACATCCAGATGTAGATAATAGTGATGGTTATGGTTTACAACGTACTTACATGATGTACCAGAATGCTAAAGCTAGACAAGCTGGTATAGTAGCACAAGTTAAAGGTATTAAAAGTGAGTGGGGTAGAGTTGGTAGAATGTTTCAAATGACTGGTTCTAGCCAAACTGCTAAAGATTTCCAAGCAAAATTTTTTATGGATCAAATTGATCCTGAAGGTGCATTGCAAAGAGAAATAGATAGGATTGATAAAATTAAAGATGACCCTAATAAAATAAGAATTATCAATGAAATATCTAAAGGTTATGCACCTACTCTTATTGGTAAGGTTGGTCAATCATTAAGACAAATATACATTAATGGTTTACTTAGTGGTATAGACAGTACAGTTGCTAATTCTTTTGGTAACGGAATAGCTTTAGCTTTTACTAATGCAGAAAAAAGAATAGCTAGAAGGTTAAACGACACTTTTAGTAATTCTGATGAAGCAGGGATGCAAGCAGTAGAAGTAGCAGGAATGGTACAAGGTTTTAATAAGGTGTATTTTTCAGAAGCATGGCAAATGGCAAAAGAAGCATTTAAAAAAGATGCTCCTTCTGACAGTAGTTTTGTTAAGCAAGAGTTTGTACAAAGGAACGTAATTACTGCTGAAAACTTTGCTGACTATATCAATCCTTCTGGATTAGTAGGTTCTTTTATTGACAATTTAGGTCATGTATCAAGGTTGCCTTCTAGGTTTCTGATAAGTAGTGATGAGTTTTTTAGATCACTTGCTTATCGTGCAGAACAATCCTCACAAGCCTATGTTTATGCAAGGAAAGTATCGTCTGGAGATACAATAAATTCCACAAGGCATATAAGCAAATCATGGGGATGACTCCTGAAGAAATGAGACAATTTCAGGATTTAGAGAACATTGATGTAGAAGCACAAAAAGCGACATTAGAAGCAGTATTTGCTACTCCACAATCTAATCCATTAGTAAAAACAGCAAATAGGTTTAGAGAGCAAATGCCTCTAGGTTTAGGTCAGATATACATACCTTTCTTTAATACCATTGTGAACATCCTTAGATTCTCAGGGGAAAGAACTTTGGGTGCAAATATGTTATTTAAAAATTCAAGAGAAGATTTATTTAGAAAGAATGGATTAAAGAATCAACAATTAGCAGTAGCAAAATTAGCAACTGGAACGGCAATGTATTCTTCTGCTTATTTATTAGCAGATGCAGGATTAATAACAGGGTCTTTACCAGAAGACATTAACCTTAGAAGAAATGTATTGTCAAAAGGTGGGACTCCTTATGCTTTTGTTGTACCTAAAATGAATATACTTGGGATACCTATAGAAGCTGGGTACATACCTTTTAACAGGCTTGACCCCATAGGAACCATGTTGGGTTTCGGTGCTGATATGTATAATTTAGGGAGGATTTTTAATGATCCTCAATACTTTACTCAGCAAGAATCAGAACTTGTAAATAGTAAATATGATGTTCTGAAGGCTCAGTTTGTTTATCAAATGATGGAACTGATGCAGGACAAAGCAATGCTAAAAGGTTTTGCTGAAATTATGTCTATCTTTTCTGGTGATCCTATGAATAAAAAGGATGCAGAAAAAAGACTTTATACTGCGTACAATCCTATTGTTTCCTTTTATAGCGGTCTAAGAGGTGATGTTGCTAGAGGAACAAAAATGATAAGAGAACAAACTGGATCTGCTGATTTACTTACTTCTATGTATGAAGATTTTTATAACAGAAATCCTGACATAATTGATGGTCTGGGTATCATTCCTAGTCTTAAAGGTATTACTCCTAAAAACTTTAGTGGTAAATTATACCCTAAATTAAATTATGTTGGTGAACCAGTAAAGTCTTCTACTCTAGGTAATACTGGATCTGGTAGATTCTTTCACATGGCACAATCACTTGTGTCACCAATACCTAAAAGTCCAAAACAAAAATCTAAGTTAATCAATAAAATTGTAGAGTTAGGTGTTAGATCAACACCACCATCATTATGGAAAACTATACAATTAAGAGGAAAATTTGGTACACACAGTATTGCTCTTAATAATGAACAACGTCATTTCTGGGCAAAAACTGCTGGTGATTTAAATAAAAAATATTTGGAACCAATGATAAGTGAAAAGTATTTTAAAGATTTACCAGAAGGAACACAGAGAGCAATATTACAGAATCAATTAAGAAAAAATAAAGATTTAGCAAAACAAGAATTAATTGCGAGGTATCCAGAATTATTTAGAAAGCAACAAGAATTTAAACAACTAGACATCCAACGATTACAAAGACCTTCAAGAACCAATCCAGCATTCCTTAGATAATGGCTTTATCCTACCAAGAACATACTACTGCTAATGGTACTGCTTATGCCTATAGCTTTGATGCAGTTAGTCATGACACTACCAACATTAAAGTAACGATTGGTGGTAAACATCTTTTCGATGGTGTAAGGAAGTATAACACAGGCACAAGACTTCCAGATGATACTGGGTCTGTCCAGAGTGCTGAGTATACTGTTTCTGGTTCAAGTAGTGGTGGTACTATTACTATTCTTACAAGTGTTAATATCACAGGAATTGTAAGTAGCGGAGTACCTACATTATCTACTAGTCAGGTAATGAGGATTGCTAGATTAACCAATAGAACAACTGCTGAAGTATCTTTTAGTTCTGACTCTGTTCTTACCGATACGGACCTTAATACCTCTGCTAACCAAGCACGTTTCCTGTCATTAGAAGCAGTAGACAGAGCAGATGAGTCTATTAGTTTGGATGCCAATGACACTACCCAATTCAACGTACAGATTTCTGGTGTAGATAAAAGGATCTTTGGTGTAGCTAATCCTACAAACAGTAATGATGTTGCTACTAAAAACTATGTTGATACTGCTAGTTTAGGGACATTAACAGGACCAGTTATTACATCCCCTGTTTTAAATACTGGTGTTTCTGGTAGTGCTATAGATACAGATTTAAGTTCTACATCAAACAACGATGATACTTTGGCTTCTGCTAAAGCTATAAAAACTTATGTAGATTCATCAACAGGAACAGTAAATCAATTAGATAAATTACAAGATGTAGATATTACGTCTATAGCTGATAACGATATTATAGCTTACGATAGTAGTAGTTCTAAATATATAAACCAAACCCCTACTGAAGCAGGGTTAGCATCTATAACTTATGCAGATACACAAGATGCAACAACAGAAGCAAATGCTTTATCTAACTCAATTGTGTTCAGTATTGCCCTCGGATGACCTATGGCTAAATTTGTAAATAAAAAAAGAAACCTAAAAAATGATGCTTTTTCTGCTCATGATACGGCAAATACATTAGTAGGAACTTTAACTGCTTTAACATCAAACAAAGGTCATGTCCTTATTGGGTGTAATATAGCAAATATACACACAGCAACAGTAACAGTAGATTTTGGTCTTATTGATAGTTCTGGGAACACAGTAACTTACATAGCTAAAAATGTTGCAATTCCATCTGGTGGAAATGTTGAATTAGTTGATGGTAAAATTGTAATTGACTCTGACACTACAAAGATACACGCACGATGCAGTATTGATACTAAAGCGGATATTATTGTTTCTGTATTGGAGAACGCATAATGAAGAAACAAGGTGCAGTAGACACAGGTATACAACAAACTACTAAAGATATACTAGAAGTACGTGCTGGATCTAATACAATATCTAAAATTGATTCTAGTGGGATAAGTAATCAGCAAGGCATTGTTAGAACAAAAAGTTCTTTGTTTGCTAATGTAACAGTAGGAAAAAACGAGAATACTGTTATTGCAGGACCTTATTCAATAGGAATAGAAAATGTTGAGTATGATGTTACTGTTATTTCTGATAATGGTAATTTTTTTGCTATAGAAGGTGATAGAACCCCAATATTACAATTATACAAAGGAAGTACCTATACATTTGATCAAACTAATAGTAGTAATGATGGGCATCCTTTAGCATTTAAAGATGGTAGCGGAAATAGTTACACAACAGGGATTACCTATGAATTAAATGGAGCATCTGCTACACAAACAAATTACTACAATATTACAAATTTTAATGCTGGTAGATCCTCTGGAGATAGAAAAGTTATTTTTACTGTACCTTCTAATGCCCCTGCAAGTTTAAGATACTACTGTAGTGTACATGGAAATGGAATGGGGAACACAATAGATGTATTAGATGTTAATGCATCTTTAACTGTTTTGGGAACTCTGGTGATCGTATGAGCAACATCGTAATCCCCGATGGTGGGACAATAGGATCAGCAAGTGATACTGATGCTATTTCTATTAGTAGCACAGGAAAAGTAACGACTGCGGATTCAGAACTAAATGTAAAATCAACATCACATACGTTTACTGTTAAAGGAATTGACTCAGCAATAAGTGATTCACAAAGCGGAACAGCACCAGACACAACCGATTTAAATAGTGGACAGTTTTCAGTTTATACTGGATCTACAAAACTATTGGGGATTACTGAACATGGGTATGTTTTAAAACCTAATAACCCTCACGTTTTTTGTCGTGGGTACAATAGTACTACCGCAAGCAGTGTATTGACGTACGATTCAGTTGAGACTAACAACGGCAATCATTTTAACAACACTACAGGGCTGTTTACTGCTCCTATATCAGGTGTATATTACGTTGGTATATTTAGCGGTTATAAAAGTTCAGATGGGTATCTAGGGCTTTATCTTGTAAAAAATGGAGCTGCTGACATATACGGTTGGTCATCATATATTACAAACTTAAAACACGCAAATAATACCATCAATTATGCACGTTATTTGTCTGCTGGAGATACTGTTGGTGCGGGAAGGACTACAAGTTATACACACCCAGATACATCTACAGAATATTGTTGCTTTTCAGTTTTTTTATTAGGCTAATTTATGGAAAAAATAAAATGAAAAAAATTGCAATAGAATTAAATGATACCCAATACAAAGGGTTAGAATACGCATCTGTATCTCCAGAAGATTGGGCAGATAATGCAGTACATAATAGGTGCAGAATTGCTATTGATGAAATTGTAGATATTTACACTAAACGTGCGTTAGACGAAGGTGTTCAGATCCCTGCCACTAGGGAACTAATAGTTGCTGACGCTTTTACAAGAGGTTGGGTTAAAACAGCACAACAGCGTAATGAAGAAGCAGGAAAAAATAAACAAGAATTACCATCATGAGTTCTGAAATAAAAGCAAATACTATATCTGAAGTTACATCTGCTAATGGTGTTAGTATTGATGGAGTAAAACTTAAAGATAATAGTGTAATTATTGGTGATGGTGGTAACATTGGAAGTGCAAGTGATCTAGATGCTATTTCAATAAGTTCTGCTGGTTATGTTATTGACTCTGCAAGACCTCATTTTGTTGTAGATGGAAATCAAGGCCAATCTACCGCAGTAGGAAACGGATCTAGAGTACCTTTTAACGATGAAGTTCGTAATCACGGCGGAAATTTTGATACCAGCAATTATTTTTTTCTCACTCCTGTTGCTGGTGTTTATTTGTTTCATGTACAACTTTACACTTATCATTCGGGTACTCAACGTTATGATTTTAGAATTTACAGCCATGATACTTCTGATAGTAATGGTGTAGTTTTGTCAAGAGCTCAGCAAAGTTGGGATGGAGGAAAGCTTATTACAATGTCAGCCCTTTCATACCTTACTGCCAATAGAAGGATTTCTATTTACAATGAAACCGGCGATTCACGAGATCTTTATATGGATAATTTAAACCACTCATTTTTTACAGGTTGTTTAATCGGATAAATTATGAACGAAAAAGCTAAAAAAGAATTTGCTGAAGTTAAGTTTATACAAGAAAGAAACAACCTTCTTTTTTTGTCTGATTGGACACAAATGCCTGACTGCCAATTAACTGATGATAAAAAAACAGAATGGCAAAATTACCGACAAGCCTTGCGTGATTTGCCTGCTAATACTACTCCGTCAATAAATGAAAAAGAAAATCTAACAGGGGTTGAATGGCCCAATAAACCAGAATAAAAATCATGCCTAGTATCATACAAGCCGACCAACTAAAGTCAGCCGATGGAGTAACAACTTACCTTAATTCAGGGACACTAAGTAACCTGACCTTCCCTGCCGGAATGGTACTACAAACAGTTAGAGATAATTACCCTTCTCAAACAGAAGCAAGTGCTGAAGTAAAAGTTTGTGAAATCACTTTTACAACAAAAAAAGCAAATTCAAAATTAGCATATTGGTTTAATACATCGGCAGGGGGACATGGTGATGATGATAATCTCCAAGTAACAATTACATTACAAACTGGAACTTCAGCAACTAATAGCTCAAGTAATTATTTACCAACAGATAACAGAGCTCCAGGTACTGCTGGTCAAACTAATGGTTTTCAGCTTACTTTAGATGCAGTAGTGAAAAGTGCATCTCTTGAGGCTTACACAGTAATGAATTATACGGCCTCTGATCTTATTGTAACAAGTTATGCCAAAGATACTCAAATAACTATGGGGGCTTTTATCAGAGGAGGTGCTTACATTAATAGAAGTGAAATTAGGGCGAATGAAGAAACAGGAATTACAACACTTATAGTTCAGGAAATAGCGACATGATTACAAAAAAAGAAATCAGTATTTTTGATGGAATTAGAGCATTAATACCTGATGCAAAACTATATGTTGAGGATAATTCTTGGGATAGAATATTTTGGCAAGATGAAAGAAAACAACCATCTCGTTCTGAAATTGAAGCAAAGATAAAAGAACTTCAAGCAGATTACGATGTCAAACAATACCAACGTGAACGAGCCTTAGCTTACGACCCAATTCCTGACCAGCTTGATCAGATTTACTGGGACATGGATGGGTGGAAAGCTAAGATCAAAGCAGTAAAAGACAAGTATCCGAAGCCGTAATGGATCACCATAACTTCCCTGAGTTTCCTAATCCTGCTGATTCTCAATATTATTATTATCCTCAAACAGTAGTAGAAACAATGCCAGAATTAAGTGCTTTAAGTAATGTAATAATGGAACTAGGTATACCAGCGTGTGTAATTATAGCTAGTTTTTGGTTTATTAAATATACAACGGATCAAGGAAGAAAAGAACGAGAACAATTTTGGGCTAAAGATGCTGAGAATGATGATAAAATAATGCAACTAGTAGAAAGGTCTTCTGATGCTATTATGTCTATGAAAATAGCACTAGAACAAAATACCCAAGCTATGAGAGAACTTACTCTTAAATCTAAGTGACCCCAGATCCTACCCCAGAGGAATTAACTTCTTCTATTGAAATAAAATTTAATTTATTTGCAGAGGAAATCCTCCACTATAAGCAGACAAGTAAAGCTAGTCATTGGTTCAATGCTATAAAGATCATTAGAGATATAGCAGATCAAATAGATGATTTAGAATTAAAAACAGAAGCAAAAGTAAACTAATGGAAGAGATTCACGAAAAGAAGACTGTAAGGAATGGTGCTAAACAAAATGACCCTAATGTTGCTATGCAGAAACTTAGGTTTTGGGCAAGATTTCTTATTAGTCTATTAGCGTTTAGTTTGTTTGGTTGGTTAGTAATTACTATGATTAACAAACCTGACGAACTTGCACAATCTTCAAAAGATCTAATTAACCTAGCTTTTGGTGCTTTTCTACCAATTATAGGTATGTTAGGTAAGCATTGGTTTGAGACTGATCATGAACCAATAATTAACTCTGATCCACCCCCAAAGAAAGGAAGTGATGGAAGCGATATTGTTGAACCTAGTTAAAAATATGATTGCATCAAAGTTTACTGAATTAACTGCTAATCAAGCAGAAAATATAGTGAATCAAACACTATCTTCTAAAGAAGTTAAAGATATTGATAAAAAAGTAGAAGCAATGAAGGATAATGCCCACAAATCACTCAAGGAATTGATATGGGGATGATTACAGATCATTTCTCAGAAAATGAGATGAAATGTAAAGGTTCTGGTGACTGTAAGATGGTCCCAGAGTTCATGCAAGCACTAGAGAAGGTCAGAATGGAACTAGATAAACCTATGATAGTCTCTAGTGGGTATCGTTGTCCTGAATACAATGACCAAGTGTCTGGTTCTGGTTTAACTGGTCCTCATACTACTGGTAGAGCAGTAGATGTAGTATGTAGTGGTGGTGATGCTCTTAAAATTATGGAATTAGCTATTAAACATGGAATGACAGGGATTGGTGTATCACAAAAAGGTGATCACAGTAAAAGATTCCTACATCTTGATATGTTAATTCCTAATACAAGCAAACCTCGTCCTTGGGTATGGAGTTATTAGTGAAAGGTGTTAAACATTACCTAAAAGATGGTACTGAGTACAATGGTTCTACTCATAAAATGCCTAATGGTCATGTACACACAGGTAAAACACATAATGAATCTAGTCAACGTGTATTTCATCGTAATGAGCTATCTAAAATGAATTATTCTCCAAAACGTAAAAAGAAAAAGAAGAAAAACCCACTCAAGATTTACTGATGGAACTTACTAAACAACAGAAAATATCCAAGCTACTTAAACAAAAGCCAGGATTGTACAGAAATATACATCTTAAACGACTAAGAGGTGGTAAACCTCGTAAAGTGGGTTCCAAAGGTAGTCCTAGTAGACAGGATTTTGTCAATAGTGCTAAGACTGCTAAAAAGAATCCTCTGCGAATTAGTTAAATATGGGATCTCCTGCTTGGCAACGGAAGGAAGGTAAAAATCCTTCTGGAGGATTAAATAAAAAAGGTAGGGATAGCTATAAAAGAGAAACAGGGGGTACTTTAAAAGCCCCTGTTAGGAAAGGTGATAACCCTAGGAGAGCAAGTTTCCTTGCTAGAATGGGTAATATGGCTGGACCTGAATATAAAGATGGTAAACCTACTAGGTTGCTACTTTCTCTTAAAGCATGGGGTGCTAGTTCTAAAGCAGATGCTAAAAAGAAAGCAAAAGCAATAAGTAACAGAAATAAATTAGCTATAACCTAATATGCAGGATCAACTAGAACGCTTACACAATGTTCTTACACAAGAACTACTTACTAGAATTACTAGTGGTGATGCTTCTGCTGGGGATCTTAATGTTGCTAGACAATTCCTTAGAGATAACCACATAGAAGCACTACCAGTAGCCGATAGTCCTCTCAAGAATTTACTAGATACTCTTCCCCCACCTGAGTCTATTGACAACTGCAACTGAAGCAGAGTTACTAGATAGACTTACGTTCCCGATATTCCTCTCCCATGTGTGGAACCACCTACATCTTCCACAACCAACCCCAATCCAACAAGATATAGCTACATACCTAGAAGAAGGTCCACGTAGACTAGTCATTGAGGCATTTAGGGGTATAGGTAAAAGTTATATTACTTCTGCTTATTGTTGCTTTAGTCTATTAAAGAATCCTGAGACAAAGATATTAGTTGTTAGTGCAAGTAAAATAAGATCAGATGATTTTAGTACATTTACCCAGAGATTGATCTTAGAAATGCCTGTGCTACAACATTTACGTCCCTCCGACCACCAGAGGCAGAGTAAAATTTCTTTCGATGTTGGCCCTTCTACCCCTGCTCACGCACCTTCTGTAAAATCTGTGGGTATTACGGGTCAAATGGCAGGGTCCAGAGCAGACTTAATTATTGCTGATGATATAGAAGTACCAAATAACTCCATGACTCAAGGGATGAGGGATCGTATAGCGGAGTCTGTGAAGGAATTTGATGCTATTCTAAAGCCTAGTGGGAGGATTATATTCTTAGGTACACCTCAGAGTGAACAGACACTCTATGAGGTACTGCCAGAGAGAGGATATGAGTTAAAGATTTGGTGTGCCAGAGTTCCAGATCAGAAACTAAAAGAGAAGTATGGGACACGATTAAGTGACTACATACTAAACCATAAGGGAGAAGCTGGGTCACCTACAGATCCAGATAGATTTGATAGCTATGATCTAGAAGAAAGAGAACTAAGTTATGGGAGAGCAGGGTTTAGTCTTCAGTTTATGCTGGATACCAGTCTTTCTGATGCAGATAGGTATCCATTAAAGACACAAGACCTAATAGTTATGGATATACCTAAAGATAAAGGTCCGCAAGAAGTAATAGCAGGAAGATTAAACCATACTAAACTAAGTGATCTACCTAATGTTGGTCTAGCTGGGGATGGTTGGTATGGTCCTCTAGATTTACCTAGTGGGTGGCAAGAATATACTGGGTCTGTCATGAGTATAGACCCTAGTGGCAGAGGTAAGGATGAGACTGCTTTTGCTATTGTCAAAATGCTGAATGGTAACTTGTACCTATGTAAAGCAGGAGGGTTTAGTGGGGGGTACTCTGATGAGGTAATGACAAGCCTTGTTAAACTGGCAAAGGGTTACAAGGTAAATCTGGTACTAGTTGAGAGTAACTTTGGGGATGGTATGTTTAGTGAGTTACTAAAACCACATCTAAAAAGAATATATCCTGTTGGGATAGAAGAAGTAAGAAGTAACACACAAAAAGAAAGAAGAATTATTGATACCCTAGAACCAGTAATGATGCAACATAGACTTATAGTGGATACCAATGTTATTACAGAGGACTATGAGTCTACTAAAGAGTACAATGTTGAGGATTCCTTGAGGAAGCAACTGTTTTACCAGATGACTAGGATAACTAGGGAGAGGGGATCACTAAGACATGATGACAGACTAGATGCTCTCAGTATGGCAATAGGATACTGGATAGAACAGATAGGTGCTGATCAACAAGTAGAAAGTAATAGACAAAAAGAAGAAGCATTAGACATGGAACTAGAGAACTTTATGGAGGGTAGTAAGGCATACCTTAGTAAACCTAAGAGCCTAGGGGAACCTGTGTATACTTATTTTAGCAGTAGTAATCATTAGTAGAAGTAGTAGAAAGTAGTACCTTGAACTAGACTTTAGTTATACTTGGGTATACCTAGGGTATACTATAGGTATACTTAGGGTATACCATTGGTAAGGTACTTTAGTTTTACTTCTTTTGCTTTTAATCTGTGTCTTATGATTCCCATATCCATGGGTCTACTAGAGTATACTTAAATATAGGGTACTATAGACTGTATCCTATGGGGTTCGGTATTCTGTATGACTGTAAATAATTTGGTGCAAAAATTTGAATACCTTACTACGTATGTGTACCCCGAAATCCCCCCTTGGCCCCCCTCAAAGATCCTTAGTTTCCGGTTTTATCCAAAACGGAAATACGAATAGTAATGATTTCAATAAGTTAGCAGACGGGCAAAACTACTAGGAATCAACTTAATTGTTTTTGTAGAGAATTAAATTAAATTTTCATCCATTTATTTATACTATCGTTTTTTCATTTCATTAATCTTATTTACATAAGTTAAACCAGATTACAAATGTAATACCATGGATACCTAGGACACCTTATATCTAATTGACATTCTACAAGATAACAATTAGATTCCTATACAAGATACAAGATATCCTCAAGGTTCTCATCTTATACAAGATAGGTGAATATCGGGGTTTTCTGGGATAAATAATATTTCTTCAATGATTTCAGGTGTTTTGTAAATAAATTCACTTTCTGCTATTGACAAACCATGTGCATATAATAACATGGTCTTACGTTAGTCATTTAGATTAACGTGTTTCTCTAATTCTCAATATAAAGAAAGGTACACCATGACACAGTTGACACAATCAAACACACGTTTGACTAACTATGGTTTAGGTTTGGACATTGGTCTTGCTGAACTTGAATCACTTCCGACACCAGCACCTGAAAAAAATGATTTAGGTGTCATCACTCATCAAACTGTTCCACATAGTGATGTCCTTAAATACATCACAGAGAGTGCTAATAATATTGGAATTGAGCTAAGTAATTTTACACAAGGCACAACTCATGATCATAATCGGATGTTTGGGATTTGTGACGTTTATTATGATAAGCATAATGCAGATTATAAAAGTATTATTGCCTATCGAAATTCCCATGACAAAAAATTCCCAGTTGCATTAGCTGGTGGATCTAGGATCACAGTTTGTTCTAATCTTATTTTTTCTGGTGAGATTGTAGTAAAAACAAGGCACACAAAAAATATATTCCTACGTTTGCCTAATTTAATTCTTAAAGCAGTAGAACAACTTAAATTCTTAGATGATATTAATGATCAAAGAATAGAAGCATATAAAAGCAGAAAAGTAGAAAGTGATTCATGGGTTCATGATTTTTGTGTACGTGCTTGTGATGCTGGTGTTTTATCACCTTCTAACCTTTACAAGGTTTTAAATGAATGGCGTATGACAGAAGATTCACAAAGTTCAACTCATGACGAATTCAAACCTAGAACCTTATGGTCACTTAATAATGCTTTTACAGAAAGTTTTAAGTGCTATAAGAATCTTGATCAAGTCACTACTCGAAACATAAAACTATGCGGAATGATGGATAATATAGTTAACTTGGACACAAGTAGTATTATTGAATTGAGTGATGATGAGTTTGAGACAATACCAGTTTCAGAAATGCCAAGTGATCTAAATGATCAAGAGAGATCAAATTTAGAAATGCAAGAAAGATTGGAAGAAATGGAAACAGCATAACTTTAATTCATTCCCTAGGATTATAATAGCGTTGAAAGTTTCATCTGATCTTTTCCGATTTATGGTCCTAGGGTATCCGAAGAACACAATTAACTATAGTTGTGTTCTCAGGGTAAAAATTAATTTATTCTGATTCTCTCTAATTCTCATATCAAAAGGAATATTATGGGAAAAGATAAAGTAGAAGAAAAAGTAGAAGCACTCGAAACAGTAGCTTCAGGTTTAAAAAAATTCTTGGTTGAATTTGAATGCAAGCAGATTGTACGTAGTACAGTAGAAATAGAAGCATCAACTAGAACAGATGCTGAAAAGAGATTTAAAGCTGATGCTGATAATCTCGACATTGATACAGTTATATCTGGTGCTAAAGATAAATTTGCACCTCAACTTGTAGGCAAATCCGTTCGGGCTTTCCCTGCTTAATCTTATTTCATTACCTAGGGAATCAATTAAGGTTCCCTAGTTCTCTCTAATTCTCATTATATGAAAGGTATTTATGTCAACTGAAATGCGAGCCATTACACAAAATAAACTTCTGATCAATAATGTAATTTCCAGCATGGAAAGAATAACTAGATTAGAAAGAGAAAACCATTCACTCAAAGTAAAGAATGGTAAACTTAAAATGGAATTACTTTACGGCAAATGCACTAAGTATAACTAGTTTAATTTCATCCCTAGGGTTTTCTTTTAAATCCTAGGGTTCTCTCTAATTCTCTCATAGGTACAATCATGCAAAGGAAACTCGAAATCATAATTTTAATCTCAACAGTAATTTTAGGTTTGGGAATCATTGGCGAATTGATCCGCATTGAAAGGGATCTATACCAGAAATATACAAAACCTTTTATTGAGCAAGATAATGGATAAAGTAACAATTGAAGTAGCTTTTTGGGAACTGGAAAAAGCAATAGAAGAAAGCGAACATTACAAGCATTTAGATTATAAAGAATTCATGTTAATGACAGATAATCTGAAAGGTTTAATTCCTTTTAAAAATAGAATTACTCGAAATTATGTATATGTAAATGATGGTAGGTTAGAAGTTCCACAAGTAGATGAACCATTCATGAGGGGTGAATTCTAATTCATACCAAATTCTATTTAATTCAAACCCTAGGGAATCTAATTGTATTCTCTGGGGTTTTTTGTTTCTACTGAGAATTGAATTTTTTGATCTGTCATTGATGATAGGTCAATAAGGTCTATTCTCAGACCATTTTAAAAACTCTCTAATTCTCAATTAAAGGATGCTATGCGACAATATCCAATCTGGTGTAAGATTGATTCTTGTGCCTATGCTAATCATGGCAGAGGAACAGGAAACAAAAGTTTTGGAATTAAAAAACATTCTGATACAGAAATAAGAGTAGGAACTAGTTCAAAAAACTCTCATCATTTTCTGTCTCATCGTACAACGTGCAGGGATCTACCAAATGGTGATCGAAGTTTTCATTTTTACATTGACGATAAACTTTTTAAATCTGCTTTACTCAAATCTGGAGAGCGGGAATTAACTGAAATAAAAGTTTATTTCGATTTCGGATAATTCATTTCTCTTTTCCTTCCTCAGACCCTTGGAACATGGTATAATATTCGTATGTTTCAAGGGTTTCGTATCTACTAAATTAATTTTTTTCTTGACAATATTTTTATATTTTTTTCTAATCTGATCTCTTTTTTAATTGCATTCTCTGGAGTGTAATTAAGGGATGGACCCGAAAACTTGGCAGGATGCCCGAAAACTAAATCTCATCTACAGAATTTATTTATGAAATTTAGACAAAATAATCATAGAGGGGCAAATCGCAGAAGGACAAAAGCACATACCTACAAACATCCTCCACCCCGAAAACTTCAACCCGAAAACTATTTATTCTCTCTAATCTCTCAACTAGCTCAAGAAAATGCCTCAAAAAAAGCCTTTTACACAGGAACAGATCCTTGCGATACGTGCTAACCTGCATGGTAGAAACCAACTTTTATTTTGTGTCCATGTTGACACTTGTCTTAGATGTGTTGATTTAATAAATCTTAGGGTAAAAGATTTAATTGATTCTCATGGTAGAGTTCGCAAGAACATAGAGATCAAGCAGAAGAAAACATCTAGACGAGTTTCATGTAGACTATCAGAGTTCACTATGGATCTGGTAGATCGATGGGTAAGAACCCGAAAACTAGAAAGCAATGAGCCTTTGTTCCCAAGTAGAGCAACGGACAAGCTGGGTAACCTGAAACCTCTTAGTGATAAGATGTATCGGAATATAGTAAAAGAAATAGCCTACAAAGCAGGATTAGATTGGGAACTGTATTCTAGTCATAGCTTACGTAGAACCAAACCTAGTATTGTATATGGTAAAACTAGGGATATAGAAACGTGTAGACAACTATTAGGGCATTCTAATGTTGCTTCTACTTCTCTTTATTTGAATATTAGTGCAGAGGATGCTTTGAACAAAGCGGAAGCACTTAACATAATGTAGGAAGTTGAGGGGTGTTTCTCACGCACCCCTCTCTCTCTAATTCCCAACTATAGAAAGGATCTATAGGTAGGATCTATAACCATAGGAGTATGTGAAAATAATGCAAGATGAATACAGAAATTCGGTTATCAATGTAGTGTTATCCCGAAAACTCGTAAGAGAAACTAAAATGTTTATGCTGAAAAATCAGTTAGATATACCTCTTAAAACTTTTGTAGAGCAAGCAATAGAAGAAAAAATAAAAAAGATGGATGAAGGGGTTGACAAGTAAATTAGCTTGTGCCATGGTGTTTTTTCATATCTACGAACTTCCAGTTTACATCTCAAGCGACAACTAAGTTTCCGCTTTTGCCATTACTGCTAGTTCGACATTACTTCACATACTTGCACTTCTGCAAGATTATATTAAGAGGGTTATGGGGCAAAATACTTTCGCTAGTAGGGCATTAGCCCACAAGAGGGTACGCAAGGGTCAATTAATCTCCAGAGAACAAGTTAATAAAGCAGTAGAAGCATATAAAAGTAAAGGTGGAACCATTACTAAACTTCCTGCTTTATCTGATGATTTCAGTCAAAAGTTAGTAGCTGGATCTGAGTATTACAAAGTATATAGCTGGACCTTTGATAGTGTTAGGAAACATGGCATTGTTAAGCAGGACCATTTAACTAATGAGGATGTAAGTGCATCCTAACGATAGTGGTCAACTAACTGGTCGTGTAGCTGGTAGTAGACTTACTTGCGTTCGTTTCTCTCATAGGGACAAGAATGGTAGCAGAATAAACTTATATAAGTGTAGTTGTGGTAACTATAAAAAGTTATACCAGCAAGCAGTCAATTCTTTAAATACAAAGTCATGTGGGTGTCTCAAAAAAGAGCTAAACCCAATTGTATATAAAAGAATGCGAAAGAGTGAAAAAAAGAGAAGGGAAAACCATCTAAAAGCGTGTATAGGTAGACCACCAAAGAACAAAGGTCAAAAAAGAGTAGATGTATTAGTTGATGGTGAGGTTAAACATAAGTTTGTACCAGTTAATCAAGTAGCTAAGTACGATAAACAATTTATGAAAGACTTAACTGCTTTGTACTATGAAGCAGTATGAAATGGGCAAGGATCTATTTTTACTTAACAACGCATAGGTTGGGTTCAAATTGAATAAAGTGTGGAGCTTTACCTTGCTCATTTAATTTAAATTAATAGAGGGATGATATGACAAAATATAATCCAGTAAGGTTAGTTTTCAATGATTCATACGGAAGTGTTAGATGGTCTAAGGATTTTGAAAATTCAGATGAATTACATAAGTTAGATGTACTAAAAGATTGGTGCAGTATATTACAAGATGAATATTTAGTATTACTCAGGAAATATAATGGCAGAAAGCGTAAACAAACAAGCAGAAAGACTAGTTAATGGTGATCGACAATGGGCTTATGATCACCCATTGGAAAATTGTCAAAGAATAGGAACTATTTGGGGTGTAATACTTGATACAGATCCAGTACCACCTGAGAAAGTAGCACTTATGTTAGCTGGTATGAAAATAGCCAGAGAAATATATAGACATAAAGAAGATAACTTGGTTGATCTTGCTGGTTATTCTGCTTGTGTACAGATGATTTATGATAAGAAAGAAGAATTACAAATACAACAAGCAGAGAGAGATGACTATGACCGAAACTTTAAACCAGCGGTTTATGAGGAAACAACTATTGGGTAACCAAAGTTTTCTACCATGTAAAGAATGTAAAAGACTAACCAGTAATAAACTAGATGAACACATAATATGTGTAGCATGTATGGAGTACAATGAGAGTAGAAAGCAAATGTCCCCATTGTGGTAGGAGGCATATAGAAAACAGGGAACATTCTGGTACTAGTATTATTGAATGTTCTTGTAGTAATAAGTTTATTGCTATTGCAAGAATAAATTTAGAAGTAGAAGCACTTAAAATAGTAGATGAATTAATTCTTGACAGGAAGTCTGGGAATTATGTATCAAAACGTACTAGAGAAACAACTTAACCTTGAACTAGAAGGTAAGAGGTTAGGTAAAAGACGTTACCAGAGGGTTAGCAAGGATGCTAAAGATCAAGAGTCATGGACTAGACTCCCCTCTGTACGTTACATTATGTCAGAAGCAGTACAACCTATTTCTAATGCTTTTAGAAAATGGATAGATAAACGTAAAACTGGTAAACCAGCTTACGCTACTCACCTCATAGAAGTTGTTGAATCTCTTGAACTAGAAGATGAAACAATAGCCTATCTAGCACTTATATGTACGATAGATGGTTTATCCCAATCCCATCCAGAATATCGTGTAGCAAGGACCATAGGTAATGCTATACAAGATGAACATAGGTTACGTACCTTCCGTACAGAGAATCCAAATTATTTTAAGAGGGTTTTAGAGTCAGAACATCAGAAACGTAATCCACGTTATAGACAAAAGAATGCTATGACTTGGTTGCTTTCTAGAAAGACCCAATTAAACCTACATGATCTTACATTAGAAGATGCTGATAAGATTATGTTGGGTAAAATTCTAATTCATCTTATACACAGGGAAACAGGGTTAGTTAATATAGTTCCTAACTATGTCAATAAAAGAAAAACCATTAATATGTTGGTTCCCAATCCTTCTGCTCTTGAATGGATAGAGAAGTTGGAAAGGCATAGAGAAAACATAGCTACTCAGTATATGCCATGTGTAGTAACACCTAGAGATTGGCAAGAGAAAACATTAGGTGGTGGTTATTACACTAGTCAACTAAAAGGACTACGTGCAATTAAGTTACATAAAAAGACAGGGTATCAAGATTTAGATAATGTAAGTATGCCCCTTGTATACGATGCTTTAAATCAAATGCAGAGGACAGAGTTTGCTATCAACATACCAATGTATGAGTTGATGCAGAAGGCTTACGATAGTGGTGCAGAGTGGGAAGGAATACCTCCTAATAAACCTTATGACTTACCACAATGTCCATACCCAGGAACACAAAAGAAAACTCTAACAGAAGAACAAAAAGAAATATGGGAAAAATGGGCTAAACCTTATGCCATGCTGATGAGGAAAAACAATCAGATGTATAGCAGAAGGTTGCAGTTTGTTAGAGGGTTGCAAATGGCTAAAGATTTAATGCAACACAAACAGTTTAATTATGTAGCCCAATGTGATTACAGAGGTAGATATTACCTCATGCACAACTTCCTACATCCCCAAGGTCCAGATTGGTCTAAATCCCTTCTACAGAGTGCAGTAGGGATGCCTGTTACAGAAGATGAACAAGTTAATGCTTTAGCTATAGCAGGAGCAAACTTGTATGGGTTTGATAAGACTACAATGGAGAACAGAGTTAAGTGGATTAACCATCATACTGATCAGATCATAGAGAGTGCTAAAGTACCTTTTGATTTTAAATGGTGGACTGATGCAGATGAACCTTGGCAGTTTCTAGCATTCTGTAAAGAGTGGAGAAAGTACAAAACTAATGGACTAGGGTACAAGAGTTTTTATTGGGTACATACCGATGGTAGTCAGAATGGTATCCAGCATTACTCTGCTATGTTAGGTGATGAAGAAACTGCTCACTATTGCAACCTTACCTATACCAATAATCCACAAGACCTATACCAAGAAGTAGCAGATGAAGTTAAAGCCATACTAAAAGAATCTAATGAACCTTTAGCAAGGGATTGGTTAAAGAGTGATCTTATAGATAGATCCATGCTGAAGAAAATAGTTATGACCTTCCCGTATGGTGGTACACCTCACATGTTTACCGAATACATAAATGGTTATGTAATAGAGTATGCAGGAGAAGTAGAATGGCCTTTTAATAATGGTGTAAGAGTAACAGATGCATTCAAAGAATCACGTTGGTTAGTAAGTAAAATACAAGATGCACTTAAAGTAAAAGTAAAAGCAGCCACTAATGGAATGCAATGGATTAAATCAGTAGCAAGACAGATTATAAAACAGAAAGTACCAGTACAATGGAGAACCCCAAGTGGTTTTGTAGTAGTACAAAATTATCCAGAGGTTCGATCTAGAAAAATAAGGACTGTACTGGATGGTAAATTAATTATGGCTAATATCCAAGGTAACCCAATAGGTAGTAAACAGGATAGTTGGAAAACTGGTAACGCTACACCACCTAATTTTATTCATAGTATGGATGCGAGTCATCTTACTCTTACTTTACAGAAATGTAGAGAACATGATTTAAATCAAGTGACTATGATTCATGACAGTTATGGGTCTTTAGTGGCACAAATGCCATTAATGCAGAAGCTCTTACGTGAGTCCTTTGTTGAGATGTACGAACAATGGGATGTATGTGAGGAGTTTCTAAAGGATGCCTCAATGGTAGTACCAGAGAGTGCATTACCAAGTCCACCAGAGAGGGGGAACTTGGATATTAATCTGGTGAGGGATTCACCATTCTTTTTCGCATAGGAAGTGAAATGAAACAATTAGAGAAAACACCAAAAGGTGAAGCACTCTGGTTAAAGATGATAAGACCAGAGACTAATTATAATCCGCAAGGAGTGTATGAAGGGAACCTTGTTTTAAAAGGTAAAGAAGCAGAAGAGTTTAAATCTATTGTTGATCAGTATATTACAGATGCTGTTGCAGAACACACAGTAGATGGTAAGAAGCCGAAGAAAGCAAATCCACCTTACAAAGTAAATGAAGTAGATGGACAAGAAGATGGTATTGCTTTCAAGTTTAAGATGAAGGCTAAGTACGAAACTAGGAAAGGTGATGTCATTACTCAGAAGCCTACAGTAGTAGATGCTAAAGGTATTGTTATTACTGATCCTGATTTTAGTATCGGCAATGGTTCTATTGTCAAGATTGCTTATAAAACTAGAACTTGGAGTGTTGCTGGAACTGGTTGTGGTGTGTCCCTAATTCCAATGGCAGTACAAGTAATTAACCATGTACCTTACTCAGCTAATTCAGATGGATTTGGATTTGAAGAGGAAGAAGGGTTTGAATACAAGGAAGAGGGGAAAGAAACAATCTTTGAAGAAGAAGACGATTTTTAGGTCATCTTTTGAAGAGCAGGTATTTAACGCATTACCGCAAAAGGGGTGTGTATACGAACCATGTAAGTTTAGTGTAGACATCCCTACTACTTATACACCTGACTTAGTTTTACCTAATGGTATCTATGTAGAGATCAAAGGTTTTCTAAGAGCAGAAAGTAGAAGAAAGTACGAGAACTTTAAAAAACAATATCCAGAGATAGATTTAAGGTTTGTATTCATGAATCTTAATCAACGATACCAAGGATCTAGAAGAACGAACCAACAATGGGCTGAGAAACATGGATTCAAGTATGCACATAAAAGAGTACCTACCTCATGGTTTGGTGAATATAAAGAAAAGGAATCAGACTGATTTTATTATTGTTACTTGTACTGATACTAAACCTGACAAACTACTAGACATTGTACAATTAGATAGACTGCATAGAGCATTAGGATGGATTTCTGTAGGTTGTCATTTTCTTATAGATAAATTTGGGGAAATACAAAAGGGTAGGGAAATAGAAGAACATGGTAGTCACACTTGGGGTTACGATGAGTCTTCTGTATGTATAACTTTGGTAGGTGGTAGAAACTTAGAAGGTATACCTACAGATCAAAGTTATTTTGAAGAGCAATTAGATTCATTACTACTTCTTACTTCTCATCTTAAAAGAGTATATCCAGATGCAAGGGTTATAGGTCAGGATCAATTACTTAAAGATGAGGAAAAACCATACTTCGATGTAGAGGATTATTTTAATGGGTAAACATCCTTATAAAGAAGCTAGTTGGGTTAAGAATGTAGGTTGTGATTCATGTGGTAGTGTAGATAACAAATCAGTTTATGACGATGGTAGCACTTGGTGCTGGACTTGTGAAAAAAGGGGAACAATGGATGGAGATACAGTAGAAGCAGTAGAACAGAAACCTAAGAAGAAACTAAATTTAATTCCTAGGGATCAGTTATTCTATGAAGATTTACCTAAACGAAAAATAACAGAGGAAACGTGCCGATTCTACGATTACCAAAAAACATTATTAGACGGGGTAAAAACAGCAGTAATCAGCTTTACAGAGAACGGAGTAGACATCGCCCAGAAGACGAGGGGGTTGAACAGGGATTTCAAATGGAGGGGGAAGACCTCTCTTCTCTTTGGTCAGAACAAGTTCCAACCACAAAAGAACCTGAACTACCCTCAACCTCTGATAATAACAGAGGGAGAGATTGATTGTCTTTCTGTAGCACAAGTATTTAACTTTAAAAGACCAGTAGTATCTATAACTAAAGGTGCTGGTAATGCAGTAACACAAATAAAAGAAAACTTAGAATGGGTTGAATCATTTCCTGAAGTAATACTCTGTTTTGATGCTGATGAAGCTGGGGATAAAGCAACAAAAAAAGTAGCAGAACTATTATCCTATGGTAAATGTAAGATAGCTCAACTTCCTGAGAAAGATGCTAATGAGTTGCTGATGCAAAACAGGCAACAGGATCTCATGCAAGCAATCTACAATGCTAAACCTCATAAACCAGAGGGAATAGTAACAGGGGATGAAATATGGGAAGAAATAATAAAAGTACATGATGAAGTAAGTATTCCTTACCCATTCCCTAAGTTAGATGAGATGACTAGGGGTATACGTTGTGGTGAGATAGTTTGTATTACTGCTGGAACAGGAGTAGGTAAGTCACAGTTTTGTAGAGAAGTAGCATACAACACTATCCTACAAGGACATAAAGTTGCCTACTATGCACTAGAGGAAAACACTAAGCGTTCTGCTATTGGTTTACTTGCTCTTCATGCTAATGAACCACTTCATTTACAATCACAAGAAGAAAGAGATTTAAAAGAATGGGAAAAATGGTACAAGGATCTTGATCTTGGAAACAACGTTGTATTTGATAAGCATTGGGGTAGTTCCTCAGAAGACAGTATTAAGGATAAACTCCGTCATTTTGTAAAAGGATACGACTGTAAGTTAATTATCCTTGACCACATTTCTATTATTGTCTCAGGAGATGGGGAAGGTGACGAGAGAAGGAAAATAGATAACCTCATGACCAACCTACGGGATTTCGTTGAGGATACCCAATGTGTGTTATTGCTGGTATCGCATTTAAAAAGAACCAATGGGGGCAAAGGACATGAAGAAGGTGAAAGAGTAGGATTAAATCATTTAAGGGGAAGTCAGGCTATAGCTCAGTTATCAGATATGTGCATAGCGTTAGAAAGGGACAAACAAGGGAAAGACAAGCACTTAACTACAGTACGTGTATTAAAAAATAGATATTCAGGGGAAGAAGGTGCTTGTTCTGTACTTAGGTATACACCTGAGACAGGAAGATTATTTGAGACATTAGAAGAGATAAATTTTGATGAAGAAGAAGAAGACGCTGATTTTTGATATTGAGACAGATAACTTTTATGAGCAGGGAAAAGTTATTCATTGCATCGTTACTATGGATGCTGAGACATGGGAGATAAAATCATTTGGTCCAGATGAAATAGAAGCAGGAATAGAATACCTAGACTCTGCTAAAATAGTCGTTGGTCATAACATAATTGATTTTGACATTCCTTTTATAAACAAAATCTACAATTGGGTTCCTAAAGCATTACCTAGGGATACTCTTACTATTTCTAGACTGCTTTTTCCTACTAGAGAGTTTCACAGTCTTGATAGTTGGGGTAAAGAGTTAAACTTCCCTAAGATGGAGTGTAGTAACTTTGGGGTATACTCTGAGGATATGCTTAACTACTGCATCAATGATGTAAAACTAAACTTTAAGTTGTATGAGAAGTTAAAGAAGAAGATGAAAGACTCTGGTGTACAAGATGCTGTACGACTAGAGCATTCTATGCAACTTATATGTTCTGATATGAGGTTTACTGGTGTCAGATTTAATAAGAAGGATGCAAAAGCACTAGAAGAAAAACTATCACTAAAACGAGTAGGCTTTGAGGATAAGCTGAAGGATGAGTTTGGATCTTGGATTGTTAATAATGGAGAAGGTAGGACAAGGAAGAAAAAAGATTATACCAAGATCAAGAATGTAAATTTTAATCCTAGGTCCAGACAGCATATAGCCAGAGTTTTAATAGAAAGAGGATGGGAACCTACTAAGAAAACACCTTTGGGTCATCCTATAGTAGATGAAGTTGTACTAAGGGAACTAGGTACACCAGAAGCACTAATGATAGCAGACTACTTACTACTACAAAAAAGAATAGCTCAAATTAGTGAAGGTAAACAAGCATGGTTGAAGTTGGCTAATAAAGAGAATGGTAGTTACATCATACACAACCGAACTAATCCTCTTGGTACATATACATCTAGGGCAACCCATACTCATCCTAATCTAGGACAAGTTCCTGCTACTCGTTCACCTTTTGGTAAAGAATGTAGGGAGTTGTTTATACCAGACAAGGGACACAAGTTTATTGGTATAGATATGTCCTCATTGGAACTAAGGGTATTGTCTCACTATTTAGCAAAGTATGACAATGGTTCCTATGGTAAGAAAGTAGTAGAAAGTGATATACATACTGAAAACCAGAAGTCTGCTGGACTAGAAACTAGGGACCAAGCAAAAACATTTATCTATGCTCTACTTTATGGTGCTGGATCACAGAAAATAGGGTCTATCATTGGTGGTGGTAAAGAAGAAGGTAAGAAACTTAAAGATAAGTTCATGAGTAATATTACTGGATTCTCTAGCTTGAATAATAATATTGCTAGGTCACTAGAGAAGAAGAAGTTTTTAAAAGGTCTGGATGGTAGACATATTCCTGTCCGTTCTACTCATTCTGCTCTCAACTTCTTAATACAATCTGCTGGGGCAATATTATGTAAAAGGTGGATCAGTTTAGTAAATGAAGAAATTATTAGATCCTATAATGGATTAGCTAGGATAGTTCTTTGGGTACACGATGAGATTCAGGTAAGCGTTAGTGAAACCTTGGATCTGGATGAAGTTGGAAAAGTTTTTGTGGAAAAAATTTTGGAGACAGAACGATATTATGATTTTAAATGTCCTCTGGATGGGGAATATAAAATTGGAAACTCTTGGATGGAGACACACTAATGACGATACTAGCAATAGATGCAGACATAGTAGCATACCGATCAGCTTTCAATGCAGAGAAAGCAGTTAAATGGGATGAGGATCTTTGGACACTCTGGAGTTCAGAAGAAGAAGCAACTCATATAGCAATAGATACCATTACTAAAATAGTAGAAGGGTTTAGAGATACAGAAAGAGATCCTACAGTTATTCCTGTTCTTTGTTGGTCACATAAAAACAATTTTAGAAAAGAAATTTATCCTGAGTACAAGATGAACAGAGTAGACCAGAGGAAACCTTTGTGTCTCAGGAGAATAAGAGAAAGATTAGGTTATGTATATCAGTACAATATAGAACAAGATGGGTATGAAGCAGATGATATTATAGGTGAGTTTATTACTGCTAAAGATCCTTATGCAAAACTATGGGAAGTAGAACCACCAGTAAAAACACAGAACAACAGAGCAGTATGTGTGACTATTGATAAGGATCTACAAACAGTACCAGGATTACATTATATAAAAGATGAGTTGATAGAAATAACAGAAAATAAAGCTAATTTATCTTGGATGTGCCAAACCATAGCTGGGGATACTGTAGATAATATAATAGGTGTCAAAGGTTTGGGAATGAAGAGAGCAAAAAAACTTTTGTTAGATAGAATAGGAAATGAAGAACAATGGGATGTACCACCATTCGATGTTAAAAATATGTGGGATGATGTTGTGTTACCTACCTATGAAAAACATGGTTACACAAATCAACAAGCATTGTTAAATGCAAGATTGACAAGAATACAAAGAGAAGGGGATACAACAGATTTAAATGGTTATAAGGATCTTTTATTAGGGATAAATTACCCAACCCCATAGGAAATATTTTTTAACTACGTTGGAAAACCGATTTTTATGGATTTAGAGGGTAAAAAAGAATTGTATCTGGATATACCAGAACAGTTAGTAAAGGATCTAGATCAACTATTCCCATCTGCTTGTCCTACTATTGATATGACAGAAAGAGAAATATTTATGTATGCAGGAAAAAGAGCAATGGTGGAATGGTTAATGGAACGTAGGGATATGCAGGAGTTTGAAGGTTAATGTGTGAGTATGACCAAGTAGCAGAAAGAAGAAAAAGAGGATATGACGGAACTTCTTCTACTGTTGAAGGTAAAGCATTTGATGATTTAATTAGGAATCCTATTTTAGATATAGGTAATGCAGTAGATACCTTTGTTGGTCCTGACAGTCAATCTGGTGCAGGGTTGTTACTACGTAATTTAAATCCACAAAATTACCTTAATAATGATGATAGTAGTTCTTCTGTTTCAGAAATGGATACTACCATTACACCTACCAAGGTTACCAACCTAGATGCTAGGCAAGGTGAGATAGATCCTAGACTAAAAAAGAAAAGAAAAAATATGAACAGTCTTAGGATTAGAGAAAATTTACCTTCTACTATTACTAGTCCCTCTCAATCTCAGTCTTCAGGGACAACAACTATAATAACTTAAAGGAAATTATGTGTGGAACTGGTGGTATAACAGGGGGTGCAGAAAGTAATGTGGGTGGTGCAGATAGTAACCCTACCTCTAGCACCAATACAGAAGAAGTAGAAGAAGAAGTAGCCGAACAAATAGAAGATGTAAAAAAAGAAGTAACAAATGTTGCTGAAGGATACACAGACATCCCAAAAGATATGGAATCTACATTAGATACTCTTGGAGGTGAAGCTACTGGAGCATTAGATAATGCGGTTGCTATTGGTACTTCTATCAGCAAACAAATTAATACTGCTCTCAAGAGACAAGGAATGATGGGTGGTATGAGTGGTTATGATGAAACCCTAGAAGATCCTACTCTTGCTGGTAGACGAAGACGAGGACGAAGAAGGGGAAATGAGAAAGATGTACGTTCTGGTGCATTAAAGATTCCTAGTTCCTCAGTTGGTGTACAAATTCCTGCGTGATAAATAACCAATCGTGTGCTTCAAGGTATTCCCAACTAGAGTCCCAGAGACAAATATTCCTTACAAGAAGCAGGGACTGTTCCGAACTAACTTTACCTTACCTTATTCCTCCAGAAGGACATTCATCTAGTACTATATTTCCTACACCATACCAAAGTGTAGGTGCTAGAGCAGTTAATGTTCTTGCTTCTAAGTTACTTCTCGCCTTACTGCCCCCATCTGGTCCCTTCTTTAGACTAATGGTGGATGATCTTGAGATCCCACAACTTAAACAAGAAGGTCGAGGGGCAGTTGAGGAAGCATTAGGTGCTATAGAACGTGCTGTTATGTCAGAAATAGAAGTAACAAGAGTACGTGTGCCTACTTTTGAGATGTTAAAACATCTTATTGTTTCTGGTAATGCTTTAGTTTACTTCCCTGAAGAAGGTGGTATGCGAGTATTTCCTTTGGAGAGATATGTATGCCAAAGGGATGCTATGGGGAATGTCCTAGAGATCATCGTTAAAGAATCTGTAAGTCCTCTCATGTTACCAGAGGAAATAAGAAACCAAGTGCAACAAGATGATACTAATGATGACTCAGATAAAAGTATTGATCTCTACACAAAGATAATTAGAGAAGCAGACCAATGGGTTGTTAGACAAGAAGTAAAAGAAATAGAAGTACCTAATAGTTCAGGAACATATAAGTTAGATAACTTCCCTTGGATGGTACTTAGGTTTGACAGGATCGATGGTGAATCCTATGGAAGAGGATTAGTAGAACAATACTTAGGTGACTTACGTTCACTAGAAGGTTTATCACAAGCATTAGTAGAAGGTACTGCATCCTCTGCAAAGGTACTATTTTTAGTACGTCCTAATGGTACAACTAAAGCTAGATCATTAGCTACTGCACCTAACGGAGCAATCATCCAAGGGGATGCTAATGATGTGAGTGTATTGCAGGTCAACAAAGCAGTAGATTTTAGGATTGCTGAGAGCATGATTAAAACTATTAGTGATCGACTTGCTGGTGCATTTCTAATGTCTGGTTCTGTACAAAGGGATGCTGAGAGAGTTACTGCTACTGAAGTTCGTCTACTTGCTAATGAAATAGAATCTGGGTTAGGTGGAATATTTAGTTTGTTGTCCCAAGAGTTTCAATTACCTCTAGTTAGATTAATGCTTAAGAAACTCAATGATGAAGACAAAGTACCACCTCTGCCAGAAGGTGTAGTAAGACCTCAAATTATTACTGGTCTAGAAGCAATGAGTAGATCAGAAGACTTAAAGAAACTAATGCAGATGTTACAGATGTTCCAACCTCTTGGAGCAGAAGGTTTCTTAAATCAGATTAACATTGATGACTTTATAGATCGTGTAGGTGTATCACTAGGGATAGATCCTCAAGGGTTGTTGAAGTCTAAGGAAGAGCAAGCACAACTACAACAGCAAGCTCAACAACAAAGACAACAACAAATGGTTATGGAAATAGCTAAAACTATGGGTCCAGAAATAGGTAAACAACTA
>MDTG01420169.1_pt1 | contig 38605 bp, 23 predicted proteins | sample 811421 | NCBI WGS metagenome assembly MDTG01 (sample SAMN05326645, study PRJNA326480) | marine metagenome | isolation source: seawater | place: Pacific Ocean: South East | collected 2011
GGCGCGACCAAGCAAACGACCAGTAGTAGGAGGGGAACCGCAGGCGCGACCAAGCAAACGACCAGTAGTAGGAGGGGAACCGCAGGCGCGACCAAGCAAACGACCAGTAGTAGGAGGGGAACCACGGGCACGGCCCGACGCAATCGCCGGAGTGGCTCCGGTGGGTGGGAAATCAGTTTTGAGTTTGGAAGACGCCCACTCACTGAAGAGGAACGGAAAAGACAAGAAGCAGAAAAAGAAAGAAAAAGACTAGAAAAAGAAAGAAAAAGACAAGAAAAAGAAAGAAAAAAACGAGAAAAAGAAGCAGAAAAAGAAAGAAAAAGACAAGAAAAAGAAAGAAAAAAACGAGAAAAAGAAGCAGAAAAATTGAGAAAAAGACAAGAAAGAAGAGAGAGAGAGAGAGCTTGGGTAATTGATCGGCAAAACAGAAGACGAGCAGGAGAGTTTGGTGCCTACTCGCAGCGACAGCAGCGTCTCATCGATGCAGGTCTAGGCAGATGGGGCAATAATGCCCTGGGGTACCCCATATTCGTGCCAAATGAGGAATATAAACGACGAAAAAGACAAGAACGTATAAGAGCAACACAACGCCGTGACATTGCCCGTCAAGATAAAAAAGATCAACAAGCAGAAAGAAAAATAGTAAGAAATAAAGCACATATAGATATGTTAGAACCAAAAACAGAAAATGACAAACAAATTATGAAAGAATTTTCTGAAGCTGTTAAAAAGTTGAATAATAATCCAACTAGAATTAAAAATAGGATATTAAAATTAAAAATTATTTTTGGTAAAAGAGTATTTGGTATTACCACGACATCACAAGCAGGTAGAATTTTTACAAAAGTAGAAAGTGATGATTTTGATAAAAATCACCAATTAGCCAAACATATTACTAATGAATTAAACGAAGTAATTAAAAAACTTAATGAGATAAAAGAAAAAGTAGATAATAGTGAAGAAGATGGAAAAGATAAATTAACATATGGTGACATAGCAGAATTAGAAGGATTTTTATTTGAATCTAGTCAGGGACCAGCAACTGGAAAAATTGAAGTTATTAAAGGTTTAATAAAAGATTTTGAACGAAATATAAAAGATAAGAAATTTATCACGAGTTTTAATAATTTTTTAACAAGAAAGGGAGAATGGTTTGGGGCAAAATTTTCTAGAACTAATGTAAAAAAATTTAGAAGAGAAGGAGAAAATCAAAAAAAATATCAAGTTAAAGATTTTATAAAAGATCAAAAAAAGAAAGTTAAAGAAGTTGAACAAAAGATTAGAGAATTATTAAAAAATGAGGAATTCAATGAATTAAGATTTGATATAATGAAAGATGTTGAATCAAAAAAAATGGATTTAAGCTTAAACGAGTTAGAAGAAATGGGTTCAAAAAGTAAAGATGCAAAAAAGAGGTCATATACTTATGATGCAAAAACATATATTGAATTAACTATAAAACAAAAATTATTTGATAGTGGAAAAATGAAAGGAAAAGATACTATGATTATAAGATATAATGACGAATGGTCTATGCCAATTAAATTTGAGGACCCGTATAAATATATGACAGGTAAGAGAGAATTTAAAACTAGATTTTATTTTCCAACAAGTGTTGAAAAAAAAGAAGCATATAAAAGAATGTTATTAGAAAGAGAAGATGGAGATATAGAAAATGCGGTGAAACTAAATTTTACAAATAAATCTGGTAAAGATATTGGTATGGGCGAACCAATATATTTGGTTCATCCTTTATATTTGGTGCCTATAGTAACTAATAATCAATATACAGATGGTATAAAACAAAATGAAACTGTGAGATTGTATTTAAAAGGAAGATTGTATTTAGATCAGGGTGGAGAAAAGAAAACAGCTCATTTATCAGATGATAGTAAAAATTATAATATTGTTGGAGGAGTTATGGCGAAAAATATTGTTCAAATAACAATTCAAAATATGGAATTAAGTCCTTTCGATATGTCAAGTATAAAAGACAATATAAAATATTGTGAGTTATTAGGAAATAATTATTATTCTCTCCACGATGTATATAATTTATTAAAAACTATTGAACCTAGTTTTAATTTAGAAGGTGTTAGCATGTTAGATTTCTATAATCATCAACAGTTTATTATAAATTCTTTTGGAACAATAAAACGTATATTTTATCAGAAAAAGGACCAATTAAAAGGACTTGATAATATAGTAAATGGTGATAGATTTAATACTATAGTAAATGAAACGATGGTTTTTATTTATAATACAAGTTTGGTTCATAAAGGTAAAATTAGGTTAAATAAAAAATATGGAACAATATACACTAATTTGGATAATCTAGAAAATAGTGTTGAAGAATTTAAAAATAAAATACTTATTGAAATTCGAGATATTGATGAATACCAATTTGATTATAATAAAATTTATAATTTGAAATCAAAAAATGTTGGTTCAGAAATATATGTAATGTCTATTTATAAATTAGAAGAAATATTAAATAGAGCAAAATTTAAAGTAGAAAAATTAGTTGATGCTGTAACTTTAAATGAACCAGATGAAACTAAAGGAGATACTACTCCATCTGCTCCTCCTGCTGGTATGGATGATACTTCTTCTACATCTGGGAACAACTCAAATGATAACGACATACCCGAATTAATAAGAGCTGCACGCTTGAGACTGAAACTTTTAAATAATTTAAGAGAAAATTTTAAACGACGTACTTTAGGAAGTAACAATTCATCACCAGCATCAAAACAACCAGCACAACCAGCACAACCAACACAACCAGCGGCAGCATCAAAACAACCAGCACAACCAACACAACCAGCACAACCAACACAACCAGCACAACCAGCACCTAGACCAATAAATTCATGGCCTAGAGGACCGCCACCAGGTAATAATAATCGTCCACCACCACCTCATCCTTTCCCACGGGGACGACCACCACCACCTAGACCACCACCTACACCACCACAAGAAAGAAAAATTCCAGTCGGTGCTACCCCAACATCTTTCACACAGGCAGGGTATCCAACCAATACCCGATCAACTCCAGCACCGAACGCAGTATATGAATAAATTTAAATGAATTATTTAGTAATTATTGATTTAAATTAATAAAATAATAATATATGTTTTTTTATATATGGTAAAAAAAGTTAAAAAATACAATACCAGAAAAGTAAAAAAAAGAAAAGGAAAAAAATATAAAAAAACAATGAAAAGAAAAAAAGGCGGAGCGAAATCGACATCACAATATAATAAATTAGTGGGTTGTGTTTTTAATGGAATATATAGTAATGTACCTGATAAATTAATACTATTATCAACTAGATATATTAATAATGATCTTAATGCTATATTTTTACCATTCGATATTTTTGATGAAAAAAATAAAGATAAAATCCCATTAAAAGATAATAAACCTCCAGGACGCATGTGGTATGATGGTGATAATACAAGATGCGTCTTATCATATTCTGAAGGAAGCGATGAGGGGTTAATTATTCAAAATAAAGAAAGAAAAAGTATTGAAATGTTCGGTGGTAATTATGAATCTAGTATAGAATATTATAAGAAATTACAAGCATATTATTCAAAAAAAGTTCAAGATATTTATGATAGTTACACAAATAATATAGATTTAACAAAATTAAAACAATTAGAAAGTATGGCATCAAATAGTTCAGCAACATTACCTCTTAATTCTAATTATGAAGATGAAACGCAAAAAAACAGTGTCATGGCATATTTTAAAGAAAAAAAATGTATAGAAAAATGTAAAGAATATCTTTCAATAATGAAACAAAAAATGAATTTAACAATGACAACAGAAAAAGAACAAGAAAAACAAAATATTGTACAAGCTTTAAAAACTGGAGGACAACAAATAAATTCAGTAGAAGGATATACTAAATCATTTGGTGAATTGTATGACGAAACACCATGGGGTAGTATGGGTGGAAAATTTGCACCTACATATGATGGTTGTCAAAATTTTTCAATTATAAGTACAGTAGTTGATTTTGCTATAAGAAATAATAATAAAAACATATGTGTCCCACATGGTATTGATTTAAAAATTCATAGAAAATTTTCAGGTTACCAAGGTAAGCAAGTCGCATCTAAAAATGTAGTATTTGCTCATACTAATAAAGAGATAAAGGATGATAGTAAAGATAGATTTTTATGTTTTCCAGTTCAACCCTCATTAAGTATTAGAAATGATTATAAAGATTTTGCTTGGGAAGAAGCTTTTAAAGAAGTAAAGAAAAATGGGAAATTTTATACAGATGTAAACGGTCCAATAACACTAAAAGAATTACAAACTTATAAAAAAAAGGTTCAAGATGTTGAGAAAAAAATTGAAGAAAATCTTTTTCCAGTTGAAAATTTAGGTAGTTGGTACACAACAGATTTTAAAAAAAAAATAGTATCATATAAAAAAAATGTCGATCCTAATTTTAATATACCATCAAAAATAAGATATGCTATAGAACGTTGTTTATTTAATAAAGAAGATTTAAGTAGATATAATCCGGATAATATTTGTGGTATATATTTACCACTTGGTGTTACAACAGGAATAAAAAAAACTGATAATAGTGACTCTGGAATTAATCATGCAAATATGGTTTATATTCAAAAAGTTTCAAAAGATGCACAAGGAAAATATAAATTAAAAATGTATCTTTTTGATCCAAATTATGACCCTACTTTTTATTTGAAAAATAGATTAAATGATGTTATTGCTAGTATTAATTCTTCACAAAATGATTATATTATTGAAACAGAAGCTATTGATTTTGATATGAAAATTCCAATAATATTTAATGAACCTTATCATCCAAGTGAAAGGGATGTAGGCATACATGATTTATTTCCAGAAGGTTGGATTGGGGAAGGTATATGTGGTAGTGTTACTTGGTTTATTTTCATTTTATGGAGTTTAGTTTGTAAAGAAATACCAAATTTTGAAAATATGTATTTTGATATTCTTTTGCCATTATACTTATATAAAACAAAATTAGAGTATAAAGGAGATGCAGACGATTGTGAAAAAAGAAATGAAGAACGTAGAAAACAACATGAAGTTGCTGAAAAGAAACGCGAAGAAGCAGAGAAAATAAAACCAGCAACTATCAGACAGAGAATTCCAGAAAATGCTGATGGAGCCACATTGACGTTGACGATGAATGGAGTAGAAGTATCTTATAAAGTAAAGCAAGGGGAAAGTGGAAAAGAAGTTGATATACCAGTGCCATTTATACCTTCTCGTCCACCATCGATGAATATATGCCGAAAAATAACAATGTTTAATACACAGGAAGAAGAAAAAGAATTAGAAGAATTATATGAAGATTTTTTATTTATAATTTGGGAATTTTTAAAATGGAGTAGAGATCAGTTATCAGATGAAAAACTTTTTATGTTACATTTATATAAAAAAAAAATGTGTTATTTGGATACAATTATTTATAAACAAGAAAAATATAAAGTATAAAAGTATTTGAATAATAATATAATTAAAAAAATTAATTATATTATAAACTATTTAATATTTAATTTATGCCTCGGTCTTCTTCTTGCGTCGGCGAACAGTTTTCTTCTTTGGCTTTGGAGCAGGCTCTGGCTCTGGCTCTTCCTCCTCATCATCATGTTCCTCAATATCATCCTCATCATCATCCTCATCATCATCATCATCAAATGTAGGCTTATACTCACTCTCCGCACGCTTTTGCTCTGCCTCACTCTCTTCCTTTCGAGTTAGTGAATTATCCATATCCTCATCATCACTATCATCGACAATATGACAACTACCAGTACCTAGAAGCCTAGCTGGTGGACGAACACATGCCTGAACAAGCTTCCACGTGACACCAAACTTACCTCCCGCAAACCAAATTCCAGTACACTGAATAAGTCCCTTAACATGTGATGCCTTGGGAATAGCTGTTACAGGTGGAATAGTATGTGTCTCATTCTTGGGAATATATAGAGGCTTTCGCTCCATATCATATAGCTCTACTAGATAGTTGCCATCCCAAAATGGAATCTTAAGTTTCATAGTTGGAAACCTATCATAATCTGGCTCTCCAGTAAGATTACCTTGAGAGTCCTTAATTTGAGGATGCTTAAGAATAGGATACATTAGAGCTTTTGCTACTTCTGTTGACATCTTGGGCTTACCATGCCACTCCTTACACTTATCTCCACAAGAGTCGTGAATAATCTTTTCCTGTAGCTTTTGCATAGCTGCCTGAAACTTTACAATAGAGTCACTAGCATCTCCAAACTGTAGAGCCATATCGTAAGACTTTCGACCACTACTCTCATCTACACGTTCATTTACACCCCACGTAAGCATAAGGGGAATCTGTAGCACTAGTGGTTGACCGTTTAGCTGTAGCTGAACACTCTTACCACCTCGCTTGTTTACCTGAACCTCCCTGTAGGTAACCGCATCAACATCAAAAGACTTAGCCTTAGTAATATTCATAGTTTGTTTGATAGTTTTTGTTTGTTTTGTTTGTTTGATTTGTATTGTTATTTTTTTTTTTATAATTATTATTTATTAAATATTTTTAAATCAATTTTAAAATCTTTATAAATAAGTTATTTATGGTATTATTTTTTTTCCTTTCGCTTACAACTAAATTACTTTATTAAAAAAATAAATAAATTTATATAAAAATAAAATTAATATTATGTATATCAATGAAAATAAAAAATAAGAAAATAATTTTTAAAAATAAAAAACTTACAAACAAAATTAGGGAATTATCACCAAAGACATTTTTAAAAGACTATATTTATGATGATATTACAGAAAAATGTAAGAAAAAAAGTAAAAGAAAAATTAAGATGGAAGAATTTGAAATTCCAAGATTTGATGAATATGAGTTATTAATAAGAAAAAATTATAATGTAAGTCAATTAAAAAGTATATCAAGAAAATTCGGACAAAAAGTTAGTGGTAATAAAAAAGAATTAATATATAATTTATATAATTATTTAAAATATTCATATTATTGTATTAAAATTCAAAAAAATTATAGAAAATTTATGATAAAAAAATTTATTAATCTTCATGGTCCTGGTGTTTTTAATAAAAAGTGTTTAAATGATACAGATTTTTTAACTTTTCAAAAAATAAAAGAAATTCCTTTTTATCAATTGTATACTTATAAAGATAAGGATGGTTTTATATATGGTTTTAATATTTGTTCAATCTATAATATGTTAAAAAATAAAGAATATACAAAAAATCCTTATAATAGAAATGATTTGCCAAAAAATACTTTTAAAAATTTAAAAAAAATTATAAGAATGTCAAAAAGATTAAACTTTTCTGTTAATATTAATATTAAAGATGATACAGAAAATATGAGTGTAGAAAAGAAATTTGAATTAGAAGCTATTAGTTTATTTCAAGAAATAGATCAAATGGGTTTCATAACTGATTCAAAATGGTTGACAGGATTGTCGAGGTCAAAATGTATATATTATATAAGAGAATTAGATGATGTTTGGAATTATAGAGCACAAATTTCAAATCAAACAAAAAGAGATATAATTCATCCAAATGGTTCTTTATATGTAGGTATTAATACTTTTTCAGAACTTTTTAATAATAGTACAGATTTACAATTAAAAAAATTTATTTTAAAATCAGTAAAAAGATTAATTTCAAAAGGAATTAATCAAGAATCGAAATCTTTAGGATGTTTTTATGCACTAGGTACATTTACAATTGTTTGTCAGGAAGCAGCAAATTCACTTCCATGGTTGTATGAATCTTTTTTATTACAAAATTAATAATTTATGCGTAAATATATTATAATTTTGAAAAATTTAGCACATAATATGGTAATAAATTTAAAAAATAATAATATATTTTAAAAACTATTTAAATAAAAGCCGATATAGATTATTATAAAAAATGGTAAAAGGAAAAACCACTAAAAAGACCGCACAGAGTGCACAGACCAAGGCTACCTCAAAGGTTGCCGCCAAAACTACAAAGGCTGTAGAGACTACAGTTCCAACTATGAGTGTTCAGTTCGACAATCTTCTTGGACAGCTCTCTTCTCTCCGCCAGCAGCTTGCTAGCGTAACCGTTCAGGTTCGTGCTCTCTCCAAGAGAGCCGAGCGCGAGGTAAAGGCAGCCAACAAGGCTAGTCGCAAGAAACGCAAGACTGGTAACCGCCAGCCTTCTGGATTTGTTAAGCCCACCAAGATTAGTGATGAGCTCGCAAAATTCCTCGGTAAGCCCAAGGGAACCGAGCTAGCAAGAACCGAGGTTACTCGTGAGATTAATTCTTACATTCGTGACCATCAGCTTCAGGACCCATCAAACCGCCGTCGCATTCTACCCGATAGCAAGCTTAAGAAGCTCCTCAAGCTTAAGTCCAGCGATGAGCTCACTTATTTCAACCTCCAGAGATACATGAGCCCTCATTTCCCCAAGTCTGCTGCTGCTCTTGCTGCTGCACAGGCAAAGTCCAGTGCTTAATTTAAATAAAAAAATTTAATTTTTAATTAATTAATTTATAAATGATTAATTAAAATACTTAATTATTGTATAATTCTGCTAGATAATTATCTCTTTCAACAGCTAATATATTCACAGCTTTTTGATTAAATTCTCCATTTCTGATAACTATGTATTTTGTATTTTTAAATATGTTTTTATTTTTTAGATCATATATGTCTTTAATATAATTAAAATTTTCAATGTCATCCAAACTTAAATAATTATTATTTTTTAACCAAACCAAAAAGTTTGTTTCTTTTTCATTGAAATATTCTTGATATAAATTATTGTAATAAATAAAGTTTTTCTTTTTTGATTTACTATTGTAATCATTAGATGAGAGACAACAAATTATCTTAAAAATCTCACTGCTCATCATTAAATTACTTAATAAATTTTCATAATTATATAATTCCATTCTTTGATTATTTAAATTAAATCTCCTAATGACATTTTTACAACCATATGGAAACATATCTGTATCATCACTCATACAAGCAAAAACTTTATTTTTATTTACTAGTTCAGCACAAAATTCTTCAGCTTCTCCATTTGCAACAACATATTTCATACCACAGTGTTCTAAACATTTTTTTGTATCATGAATATCCCATTTTGTTACTTTTACTCTTTCTCTTTTTACTTTTCCCAAAATTCTTTTATCATTTTTATTTAAATTTTTTTTCAACATTAATTTTTGATACTTTTTTTCAGCTTTTTCCCTCTTTTTTTTTCTATCTATTTGTGTTTGCTCTTTTATTTTATCATATTTACCATCAAATACAAACAAAGCATGTATATTATGTTTTTGAAATAATTTACACATTTTTTCTATTTGGGGAATTAATTTACCATTTGCTAGAAATTTATAAATAAAATTATAAATATCTACACATATTTTTTTATTTTTTAATTGTTCAACAAATATAATTTTTTTATAATCACTAGCATTTAAAAAGCTATTTAATGATATAATACCCATATTACTTTTGTTTCTATTATTTAATTGTTTCTATGGTTTTTATCCAGATTTAAATTTAAATTTATTAGAAAATTTTATTTCAATTTAATTTTGTTCTAAAATTGACATTCTTAATGAATTTTTTATATTGTCATAATCATATTTCTTGGATAATTTTATATATTTTTTTTGAATTTTGTAATATAATTTTAAAAATTTTTTATTTTTATAATAGTTTTTTGTTTTTGCTACCAATTTATAAAAATTTTTAGTATTACTATTAGCTGTTATTAATCCGTTATTCAAATCTAACATATATTTAAAAAAAAATTTAGAATTAACTAACCAAATACATTTTAAAATAAAATAAGCAAAAATATTTGTCTTTTCTTGATATTTATGTGTGTTTACTTTATTTATTAAATCTTCATATGTTAAAGACATATAGTCCAATACACTAACTAATTGATGCATAGCAAAAATTTTTTCTATCATATTTAAAAATATAAAATTTTCATAAAAATTATTAAAATTTGATTCAGATATTTCAGCAGAAATAAATAAAGTATTTATTATATTTGCCCAAAATTCTGTATATGCTTCATTTATTCTAAAATCACTTTTAACATTAAACATTTCTTTTAATGTTTTAATCATTTTATTATTAATTGATACATCTGCGAAATCTATACACATTGAATGTATTACTTCATGTATAAAAACTTTAATTAATTCTTCTTTTCTATATAAAAATATAAAACCATCTTTTTGACATGCAATTGTAACACCCGTATTTATGTTTGTAGCATCCAATACTAATCTTTTATTTTCATTTTTTTCTTTTTTCGCATTCGATAATAAGATTATAAATTTAATTGAATTTATACTTATTCCTTTGAACTTAATAAGAAAATGTAAATTTTTTATCATAATTTTTAAATAATTATCCAAAATTCTCTCGTCTTCTTTTTTTAAAATTAAAAATGATATATTAAAATTAATTTTGTAAATATCAAAACTATACTCACATACTTTTATTACTTTTTTTATATCATTGGGTATATGTTTACTATTATAACTTGATAATAGTTTTACACCCATTTTATTAATAATTTCTTCTCTATTTTTATCATTTACTTCAATATTTTTTTTATAAACATTTTCTTTAAAATTATAAGAATTTAAGTATTCTATAGAATATTGAACATTTTCATATAATTGTTTTATATATTTTTTATTTATTTGATCATTTTCATTAAAAAAGGAAAAAATATTAATATATTTGTTTATAAGTTGATATCCTTCATTGGTAATAGACATAATAATTATATATATATACTTGATTATATAAATAATTATTTATTTAAATTAACCATATAAATACCAAATATAATAGCGATTATTCCTATTAATTGTTTAATATTTATGTTTTCACCAAAAAATATATAAGAAATTATGATTGGAAGAGTTATCCATACACATGCTGATAGAGTTAAAACGTTAGACAATGTAGGTGATTTTAAAGAAGCTAAAAATAAATACATTCCTAAAGCTACTAATAAACTATAAAATATCAAAAAAATATTTAATTCAAGCTTTTTATTTTTTAAATTAATTGTTTTGTTTAAAAGTTTTTTTTTTAAATTAAGACTGAATAATATCAAAAAGAATATTACAAGAAATAAATGCCTATAAAAAAATAACTCTTCAGAACCAAATTTTTTTAATAAATAATGTTTTTCTATTGTTGTAGTCATGGCCCAACAAACACCAGCTAATCCAGATAAAGTAAGGAAATCCATATATTATATAACTATAATTTTATATTTATTTATTGAAAATGTAATACAGGTTCTTTCTATAATGAAATATCAAGTGGTTTTAACTCCATTTTTGATTTAGAACTTGTTTCTTTAGATAATTCATTTTGGTCAGAATTTTTTTTTTCTCCTTCATTTAAATTTAATGTTATTTCAACTTTATTTTTAATAGATTCTCTTATTTCCATGGTATCAATAAAAGGTATTTCGAGAGATTTTTTTCCGCGTCTATTCACAATATGGACTAGTTTAGCTGACTTTGTTGCCAATAAAACTTTCTTACTTAAAGCATCTTGGTTATATTTTGCTCGCTGACCGTCTTTCATAACAGAAGCTTTAATTTCTTCAAAATTTGGGTCCATTACAATATCTTTTGGACGGAAAGCTTTATTATTTAATGTACCTCTTTTACCACCTACTCTTAATGCTTTTACTGGGTCTTTACAGTATTCACTATTACTATCAAGTGTAAATCCTAGATAAAAATTCTTATACTTTTCATTAGAATCTATTTTATATTTATATTTATTAGCATGATACCAATGTTCAACAGATGCCCATTTCTGATTATCTAATTCAAATAAAGGCTCGATTTCACCATCTACATTTGGTTTTACATACATATTTGATAAAACTCTTCTCCAATTAGGTATAGACGCAAGTTCTTCATACATTGTAGGGTCAGCAACACTTTCTCCACCACCAGCTTTACCTTTACCAGGAATATCATCTTTTGATCTTTTATTAAATTTAAATACATCTGTACTATTATGCAAATCTGGTCTATTCATTACTTGAGTATCTTTTGTTGCTTGTTTAGATACTTCTGGAGAAGTTTCTGATAATCCAAACATACCTGTAACAGACTGCTGTGTTGATTCTTTTGATTCTTTTTTTTCTTCAATAATTGGTGATACTTTTTTACTTAATTTTAAATATTTTGAATCTTTACCACCAGCAGCATGTCTTATTGTTTTAATATTTCTTCTTTTCCAATCAGTACCAACAGCTTTTTCACTCATAACATAAATATCACTATTTGTTAAATCTATTTTAACTACTTCACCAATAGTCCTACTTTGATAAAACCAATGAAAATGTATTGGAAATCCACAACAACCTGTCTCACCAGACCTTACACCAATTACATCCTTTCTTTCAGAATCACCATGCCAACCTATTCCTGTACTATTTAAATCTGGATAATAATTTCCTTCGGCATTTTTATTTCTGGCACTTTCACCAAATATTTCAGGGAGTGCATCACGAATATATTGAGTAAGTGGTACACTCGAAAAAGCAATAACAGTTCCTTGTTTATTTGCAATATCAGGAGCTATTGATTCTTCTGCAAAACACAAATTTTGGCGAGCTCTTTTATTTAAAACCTTTTGTCTTCTTGTATCAAAATATGTTGTATCTTTTTTTAATACATCATGTTCTTTAAATAAATCTATAGATGTTTTGTTTATTGCAGAGAGAATTTTATTTACCCCATCTTTAAAAACTAAAACTGCTGCTTCATCTGCATTTTTTCTTTCTTCTTCTGGTAAAGCTTCTCTTAAATCAATTAAGTTAACTTCACTATCAGGATACATTTTTTCGATACGTTGTTTACTTCTTCGTAGTTCGTCAACACTATATCCATCAACCATTTCACCATGCTTTTTCATACCAACATGATTTTCTACTTGACTACTAAATGTCAAAGTCATTCCCTTCTTTCCTTTTACCTTTGTTTTTCTACGAGACATACTTTTTATTGTTTTTTCTACTAGTTTTTGATTATAATCTAGCTTGTTAATAGTATAATTCTCTATTTTTATTTCAGCATTCTCTGCTGATTGTTTTTTCAATTTAAAAATATATTCTATTTCTGGTTTTTTTCCGAAACCACCCCCACCTAATGTTTTTTCTTCGATAATTACTTCATCATAATTAACATTAAATAATTTTTCACTATTTGGTCTTATATTTTCAATATAAACACTTAATGCTGCTCTTAATTTAGCTTTATTTCTAACAGCATCATTTCTATATTCATTAAGTAATTGTTTAAATAATTTTGTATCTAAATCTATTTTTCTTTCAATTAATGTTTTTAATTTATGCTTTTCAACAGTTTTATTTATAATTTCATTTTTTTTGCCCTCTTTTTTCTCTTCTTCACTTGTTTTTTCTTCATTTTTTTCTTCTTCATAAAAATCTAAATAATCATTCCACACAATTTTATTTAAATTGGAATTATATAATTTTACTAATTTTTGTTTTTCAGATAATATTTTATAATCATTTTTTAAAGTTTCAAATTCATTAATAACTACTTCTTCATTATCTAATTTAAATATTAAATTTAACTTATTTTTTATAATTTTTGTTTGAATATCATTCATTTCATCGGATAATTCCATATCATAATCTTTAGAATTTACAAAATTAGCTTTTTGTATATCTATGTTTAAATTACATTTTACTTCAGCATTACATTCTGCCTTATAACTATCTTTAGTAATTTTGAAAATAGTTCCACCAATCCCATTACAATTAATACATTTTGGCTGATAATTTTTGTATCTATCTTTAAAATCATTTTTATTTACAGATTTCTTTTGTAATTTTCTTTTTTCATTTAACAGTTTTTTTTCATAATTATTTTTTAAAGAAAAAAAAATATTAACTGCCTTAAAGTAATCTTCTTCACCGTTCATAATTATATTTTAACTATAAAATAATTTTAAACATTTATACATTGTAAAATTTCTCATGAAGTAATTCATAATCACTTTCAAATTTAGGAAGATTTGTTAACATGTTATCTTTTTTTACTTGATTTTCATAAAAAACATTTCCTAATTTGGATAATATATAATTTTGCACTTCAATTGATTTTTCTTTTGTATTTTTTTTTTTATTTTTTTTTAAATCATATTTAAATCCTAAATACAATCCCAAAATAACAAAAAATAAAATTAATAATGAAAAATTAAACATAATATTAGAATAATATATTCTATTTTTATTACAATTTTTTAATGTTTCAGATAAAAAATATTTTGTACCTCTTTCTGTTAATTTTGGTAAACTCATTATATAAATAAAATAATGAAAATTTCAAAAAATATTATACATATTATCTATAAATAAATGGCTAAAAAAGAAAAAAGTTCCCCTGGATTTGTATTGGTTTATATGATACCTTTACTTTTATACTATTTTGCTTCATACAAAATATATATGGGCAGTATTGATGATACTACTGGTTTGCAAGTAAAAGATAGTAACCCTAAATCTAAAATAGCTCTTTTACAACTTGGATTAATGGTTATTGTATTTTTGTTAGTTTATAGTTACATTGTGAAGGAAATGTCTAAACATTGTGCTGTTGGTAGTAAAAATTTTGGACTAAATTCATTTTTATATTCGTTTATACCTTTCTTATTTGTTTTTTGTACACTTATGGTTGCTATGATTTTAATGCCCGGATGGAAAGCACCATTTTCAAATACGATAGGATATTTTATTGTTAAAAATGTTATTGAAAGAAAATTATTTAATTTACAAGAATGGGTAAAAGTAGAAGGAGATAATGAAACTACTAAACCATTGAGAATTTTTAATAGCAAAAATACAAGAACTTTTTTTGTAAATGAATTAACACCTGATAATTTCTTTGGAGCATTAAAACAAGTTAATATAGGACCTGATAGTCAACATGTATTTCATCCACAAACATCTATGGGCGATGATGGTAAAGAAGGAATCGACCCAAATAGTAGAGGAGTAAATATTACTAAAGCTTTATATAGTGCTATTGTTATTAAGGATATGGTATCTGAATTTATTTGGTTACTTTTAGGTGGAATAATAACATATTCAGTAGCACAAATTTATGCTATTGATCATAGATGTCAAAGTGGAGAAAAGGATGAAAATGGTTTACAAGCTAGATTAAAAGCACAAGCAGAAAAAGCAGAAAAAAAAGCAAGTGATCAAGTACAAGAAAGTAGTTCTACTTTAGTAGGTCAAGATGATTAATTAATATTTTATATTTAATATATTAATTAAAAATTATATTTTGGAAGTGTTATGTAATATAAAACAAATAAATAAGATAAAATTGCTACTAAAATAGTAACAAACCATATTGGAACAACTGTTTTACTTTTATAACCTATGCCAAATTGTCTAAAACTTCCATCGTCATTGTAAATAAATGATGGTTTAGCAATCTGTATAATGATAAAAATAATAATAAATAAAAATATTGACATTGTTGTTAAATTTTTACGAATATAACTTCTTGACATAATAATTTATATTTAGAAAAATAATAAATAATTATTAATTTATTAATTAAAAAATTACCAAGTTTCTTCTTCATCTCTATCACCTTCATCTCTCATGTCAATTGCTAGTTCATCTTTTTCTATTCTTCTAGAAATAGCGTCTTGTTCTAAATGATCTAGCATATAAATATCTCGTTGTTCCATTGTAACATCATCAGTCATACCTAATTTTATTTCTAGTAAATGTCTTTTTTCCATTTGTTCTCTTTCTTTGTCATACTGATTTTCATTATATTCAAATATTGCTCTAGTTTGTCCAATATTCCATTCACCCAATCTATGATTTTTCTTAAGATTTTCTATTTGTCTTTGCTCAACAGTCATATTTCTTAATCGTTCAGTAATAATATTTTTCTCTTTTACTTTTGATTTTAAAACATTTTTTTTTATCTTTTCTCTATTTAAATTAATTGTTTTTTTAGATTTAATTAAATAACTAAATAAACTTACTAAATATTGGCACATTCTTTCTTTTAATGTTTGTATGTTAGCTTCTTTCATAGCTTGATCTATTTCTGTTAATTCTACAACATTTTCTTTAATTTCAATATTACCATTTTTATCTATAATATTTGTAATATCAATGTGTAAAGCAATAATGTGTAATAATATAAATTTTAATAATTTTATATGAACTTTTGTTGATATCATAGATGTTTCTATTCTTGTAGTTATAAATGGAACTGTTTCAGCAAGTATAGATAAGTCTAATGTCTTATTTATGACATTATTCAATATATTAGAAAATAATTTATTACCATAAAATTTTTCAAAATTTTTGTATTCTGCTTTAATTATATTTTTAACATCATTTTCATGAAACATACTTCCTAATTTCCAATGTTTTGGGATATATTTGTTTTTATAATCAACCTCATTTATAACTATTTCAGGAATAATTTTTGAAATATTTTTTATATTTATTTTTAAATATTCTCCAATATAAGAATTTATACTATCTTGTTGTAACATATAAATATTTTCATTTTCAATATTAAATTTTTCTATCTTATCGATAAAAGAGTTTATTTTTTTTATAACACTTTTACTTATATTATTTTGATTAAAAAAACTATTAATTTTTTCTTTATAATCAATACTAATATTATCTATTAAATTAATAAAATCTGTGACTTCTTCTTGTTTAGAAGTAATTTTTCCTTCTAAATTAGCATTATTTTTATATGTTTTATCACTATTTTTATTGAAAAATAAGCTTATTTGTTCAAATAAATCTATATTGTATAAACCTTCTTGATTTAATTTAATATTTTCTAACATTTGTTTAAACAATATATCATTTGTTATTATTTCAATATTAAAATCAAAGTTTATTAGATTTCTTTTGTGAATAATACTAATTAAATTCATCATCATTGCGCTGTTGTATAAAGTTCCATTTTCATTTTTTAAAATTTCTATTTTATCTTCTATAGGATCAAACTTTTTAAAATTAGCAGTATTTTTTTCACAAACTGATTGTAATTCTTCATCTAGTTCTAATCCTGTATTATATTTACAATATTTAATAAATGCTCTATATATGGTTTCTTCTGTTAAAATATTATCTATTTTACTATGTGGTTGTTTTGTATTTGTATCTGTAAACAAGGTAGGACTATAAGATAATTCTTTAACTCGTTTAATAACTCTTCTAGCAACACTAACATTTTCATTATATCTATCAATTTTTGTACCACTTTCATTTTTTACAAAATAATCAAAAACATTCCCACTATCATCATTACAACATGCATTTTCTAAATAAGGTATCCCTGCATTTGTTATAAATAATTCTTCTTTTCTTTCAACAACTTTATTTATTAAATCTAATATTTTTGCTGACAAATATTGTTGCATACCATGACACATATTAATTAAATCATTTTGTTTATTACTGCCTTTTCTTATACTACCTTCTAACATTCTTGTTAAATTTTGAAGTGAGGCAGAAATAGTTTTTTCTTTAATAGATGTTACCTTATATAGCGGAGGTACAAAAGTTGTCCATCTTTTTAAACTAAAAACAGTGTTCACCAAATCTTCTTTTGTTTCTGTATTTGTTTGCAACCATTCTCTTTTTCTTGCTAATTTCCCTTCCATTTCTGGAAGTATTAATACTTTTGTTTTTAAAAAGTTTACTACAATGTTGTAGTAAGATTCAAGTTTTTGAACATCTTTTGTATTATTACGCCCAGAAACTCTTGGTAGTCCATTACTCCATGGACGACTATTATTTTTATATTTTACAATAGAACAAACAATATAATTAATTATGTTTTTTTTATTTTTTTCTTGTTCTAATGGAAATCCTGAAAATGAAACAATGCAGCCTGGAATAGTTTTTGAAGATTTTATAACTGGTATTGCAGATTGTAATGTGATAACCAAAACTGATATTAAGCATAAAACAAAAATTTTATCATGGTATTTTTCGTATGTTATCATATTTTTTTTACTTCTTTTTTTACTTCTTATTTGCATTTCATTATATTCTGCTTTTGATTTAATATTCATTTCTATTAAATTAATACAATTTGATACCATTGAGTTTAATTGTGTTGAAATATTAATACCTAAATTTTTTCCTATTGATTGAAAAATATTTTCCAAAAGATTTGATAATGATGTTTTTGTATTATCCCTATTCTCCAATATTGTTGTTAATAAATCTTCCTCATCATTTTGAATAACTTCTCTAGTAACTATTTTATATCCATTTTTATCATAACCTTCGTCTGTATCAAAATTTATAATTTTAATTGTGTAACCACTATATTTATCTACCATTTTATCTGCATCGTCACTTAATTTTCCTCTATTTTTTACAATTCTTTCCAAAGTTTCTTCATATTGATTGTTTTCTAACGCCAAAGCTAATTGATAAAAAAATGTAGGTAATAATGGTACATCCGTTTCTTTACAATAATACCAGTACATATTTTCATTTTTATTTGTTTCTTCAAAATTTCTACAATATTTATCTACAAACACCAATATATCACTATTTTTTTTCACTATATCATTTTGAGATAGTATCTCATCTCTTAATTCAAAATATGGCGATATTTTAAATTGGTAATCTTCTAGTGAATTAGCAATCTTTAACATTAATCTATCTTTTTTTGATTTTTGTTTATTATTAAAATTTATTATTTGTGATAATTCAGTAATAGTTTTATCGTATAATGACGTTAATTTTGCTTTTTTCCTATTTTGTAAGGTATTTAATTCCTCTGAAAAATGTGTAGCTATTTGATTTAATATATTTTTTTCAATTGTTATATTGTGTTTATCAACACTACTACATTTGTCTTTAATTGTTAAACATTTTTGTTTTAAATTACAAAAAACAGCGTCATCAGGCATTTTATCATTAAAATCTTCATTTAATACCCAATTACTATTTTTTCTTTCATAATATCTATACTCATAATCACCCAAATCTAAAATAGCATATTCTCCATTCACTACTAGTTTTCTTCCAGAAATCATACTTATAGCATCTCTTCTTGCTTGTTTTTCTTCTACACCAACAACATTTATAAGATGTGTCGCTATTCTTTGTTCTAACGCTTCTGGTTTTAATATATCTCTATCAGTTTCAAACTCTTCCATTATATCATATCTAGTATTATCATATTCTCTATAATATACTAATTCTTGATTACCATTATCTCTTTTTAAATCTTCAATATTATTATATTTTTTTGCTATTACAAATTGTTCACATTCTCCAATTCCTTCATTTTTTTCTTCCATATTATCAACTTTTTGTAATTCCTCTTCTATTCTTTGTTCATAATTCATATCTTGTGATAATGGTAATAAAATTTTACTTACTAATGTTGAAAAGTTTTTCCCACCATCTTCTACAATCATTTTATTTAATTGTTCAGTATTAGATAACTTATTGTTTATATTATAATTATTAATTACATCATTAATTAATGAAGCATCATCATTTGTTAAAATTCTCTCTAATAATTTTAATTCATTTCTATTAGAAGCATTGACATTTAAGTATTCCTGTTCCCGACTGGCTAATGTTTTTTTCATAGCTATTATTTTTTTATTTATTATATCACTAATTATAACATGGTGTTGTAAGTTAATATCACCATGATAAATGTTAAATACTTCTAATTTATTTATAAAATCATACACATTCATAGATTTAATTTGCTTAAATTTATTTTTAATAACATCATTTATAGACGGTATTATCGCGTTTAAAAATTTTTCATAAATTTCTTTATTATCTCTATCTTCATAGTTCATGTAGTTATTAAATGTAATTTTAAATGGATTAATGTTATTTGTTTCCATATTTATTTTAGAAAAATCATCATCAATAATAATATTTTCATATTCATAATTATCTGGTATTCTATAATGCTTAAATGTAGAATTTAAATTTGCTCTCTCGTAAATATTTGTTTCTTTTAAAGTAGTTTTGTTATATAATTGATAATCATCAGGCATCACAACAAAACCTTTAAAATATAATTTTTCTGGTTCTATAATTTTCTTATAAGATGTCAATTTAGTAACTGGATCTACTTCTAGTATTTTTTTCCCTCCTAATAATTTTAATCTATAATTATATGTATTTATAATTCCTTCATCTTTATAAGCTGATGATGATATATTGTCATAATTTTCTACAAAGCATTCAATGTCTTTAAAAACATCTATAATATTTATTATATTTGTTGTATCATTATTATAAACATAATTTTTTTGTAAGTCATTTAAATTTTGCTCTAGATAAATATATTTCTCATCTACATTAGTCACATTATCTCTATATAATTCAAATGTTTCAATAAAATTTTTAACAAAATTATCACTTCTATCGATAATATAATCATCATTTGTTGTTTCAAGCAAATCAATATCACAAATTTTCTTTTTAACTTCTATTATCGGCACCAACCAACTAATTTTATTATCAATTTTTTTTAAACTTTCCAATAATGGTTTATAATCTTCTTTTAAATGTTTATATTTGGGATTTTCTATATTACCATCTTCTTGAAAATTTGAAAATAAATATCTTAATTCCTTAAATCTAATTATATTTTTATTTATTTCATATATCTTTTGTTTACTTCTTTCATTAGATGGTATTCTAGCTAGTAAATCATCAAGCATACTATCGATTTGTTTATTCAATGAAAATCTTTTATTTTCATTTTTAGCTACAATTTCTATTTCAACATCTATATCTTCAACATCATCAATAATATCAAGAGCTGCATCTAACATTTCTAAATTTTCTTCTACTTTTAATTCTTCATCATAATTAAATAATAATTCCTCTTCATCTTCATCTAAATAATCATCATCAAATAAATCATCATCTTCTTCATCTTTTTCTATTTTTTTTCCCTGTTTTTTTTCTGATGTAGCCAAATCTAAATCAAATGGTTTTATTTCTATTATGTCTAATTCTTCTGGTATACCTTGGTATTTAAAATCAATATAAATTTTAGTATTCGTATTTACTATTTTTAATTCAATCATATCTTCTTCAAGATTGGTTATTTCACCGTTAATTATTTCTGGAATTTTTCCACCAAATTCAATTGTTATTCCAACACCAGGAAATAAACCATTTTGTCTAGCATAACCCTTATTTTCTGGATTGTATAATATTTCTATACCTATAATACTTTCATCTGTAAAAGCACCAGATTCTAAATTTAATACTTTTAATTTTTTTTCATATGGATCAAATAATTTTATTTTATTATCATCTAAATACTTTATGTAAAACGTTTTTTCATTTAACTCTTCATTATCAGGTGCAATAAGTTTAATAATTTGACCCAATATGATTTCTATATTTTCATTTAATTCCTCATTTGTTTTATTTTTACTGTTATTTTCATTACTCATATTACTTATATTCTATAAATATTTTTAATATTAATATTTTTTTTTTAAATTGAAAAAAGTATTATTAATTTTTTTTTTATAAAAATACTATAAATAACATATTTAAAGTGATATTGATAATATAATTATTATGACAGACCAAATAATAACCTATGATTTAAATGATATACATAATATTATTAATAACTATGAAAATAATATTCAAGATGAAGAAACATCATGTTATAAAGTAAAAAAAATTCCACATAATAATATTCATTATAATAAATATTTAATTAAATATAAAAAAGATAAACTAACCAATGAAAATATTAATAGAGTAGGATTATTTAGATCAGTAGTAGTTTATAAAGATAACAAAACAGATAAATTAAGTATAAAGGTATTCTCACCACCTAAATCTTCAGCGTATAATTTATTTATTAGTGATGAAAGTAATAAATTTAATGAATGTTATATTAGTGAAATTGTTGATGGTACAATGATAAACATGTTTTACGATGAATATATTGATAAGTGGATTGTTTGTACAAAAAGTAACATTGGTGCTGCATGTAAGTTTAATTTAGATAGTAATCATACATTTAAAAGTATGTTTGTAGATGCTTTTGAAGAGTGTTCCTTAAATTACGATTTATTTAATAAAACTTATTCTTATTCATTTGTGTTAAAACATCCCAATAATAGAATTGTTACACCAGTAAAAAAACCTAGTTTAGTTTTAATTTCTGTGTATAAATTTGTTGAAAGTAAAGTTATTGATGTAACAAATTATAATACTGCTCTAACCCAATTTATTCCAAAACCACCTACATTTAAATATTATGAATTTAATGAATTATTTGGTGGAGAATTTGATGATGAATGGTTACAACTTACTTATGTTTGTAGTGAAAAAATATTAAGATATGATATTCCTGGATATAATATTTATAATAAGTTTGGTGTTAGAACTAAAATTAGAAATTTAAGCTATGAACATGTTAAAAGAATGAAAGGAAATGGGCAAAAATTACTATTTACATATTTGCGATTAAGAAATAATGATGATTTACTAGAATTTTTAGAATATTTTCCAGAATATAAAGAAGAGTTTAATGGTTATAAGGAAAGATTGTATAGTTGGACGGAAAAAATATATAATTTTTATGTAGATTGTTTTATTTATAAATCAACAACCTTAAAAAATTGCCCATTTGAAGTAAAACCAATATTATATGATATTCAAAACCAATATTTAAATGAACTAAAACCAAATGGTAGAAAAGTAAATTTTAAGTTTATTGTTGAATATATTAAAAAAATGCCTGTACAAAAAATTATGTTTAGTATGAATTATAGTTTACGTCCTGTAAATACTATGGAAGAACAAGCAACAAGCGAATAAATTTATGAACTATGTAAATTAATTAAATGAATATAATTATTTATATTTTTTAATTTAAAATATAAATAAAAAAATTTTAAATAAATGTATTAAAAGTTGATTAGATTAAATAAAATTATTATTTAAATTATCATAAATTTCTATAGCTTTATCTGCACAACTAGATAGTAGTATTTTAATATTTTCAATATTTGAATTATCTGAATCTTTAAATATAATTCTTACAATCGAAAAACTGTCATGCGGATGTTTTTTAATGAATCCAACATATGACAAAATCTTTTCATTTTTAAAATATAATTCATTTAATAGATATTCAATAACTTTACCTATCGTATAATCATAATTTTCCATTTTGATATCGAAAGAATTTTCAACATTTGTTGTATCAGCAATATATTCAAATGTATCCTCTATATCACTTTTAAAATGTCCTAACCTAATTTGTAAAATTTCACAAGACTTTTTTAATAATTCTTCATTTGTATAAACCCCTATAGATTCAAGTTTAAAATTAAAAGTATCTTTTAAAAATATTCTTTTAGCATCATGTAAATACCAATCTTGTTTTTTTTCTTCAATTTCTTCTTCTGTAAAATTTAATGAATTTAATTCACTTTCTTTTGATAACCATATTTTTTGTTGTGATTTTATATCTTCAGCATATGAATATGCAGCAATACTACATGAATTAAATTGTCCATTATGTTTAGCATTTGAAATAAATAATTTTGCTCTAAAATGTAAATTTTGTCCGGGTGTTGTTTTAGAAATAGATGGTTTTAATCTGGCAAAAAGAATATAATCGTTAGTTAAAGCTGATTTAGGAAAAATAGCATCTCTTTTAGATTTTGATAGTTCTTTATTTGTTGTTGTATCAAATATTTTAAAGTCTTCAGTAGTAATAAATTCAATATTATCACCATTATTTGTTTTATTTACTTCTATTACTAAATTATTTAACGATTCTTCATCAATTTCATTTAATTTAATATGTACTGGAATACAAGATAATCGTTGCTTTAAAATTTCATTATTAAAAGATGTTGTATTATTAAAAATTTGAATTGTTTTTAAGTCTGTATTTAATTCATTATATTCTTCAACATTAAAACAAACAATTGGTATATCTGTGATTAATGTTCGTCTTAAAGAATTAACAATACTTACATTGCAATTACTTATATTAAATTCATATATACCAAAATTATCTTGTTGTTCTTTTACAACAGGTAATTTTAGGACATTATTTCCTTTTTTTTCTTCAGCCATTTTTATTATATAATATATAATATTTATTTTATATCAAAAATCAATTTTAATAAAAAAATAAGTTATAATTAAAAATTTAATATTTAAATAATTAATTATATAATGAGTTACGTATTATATTACAGTAAATATTGCAAAAATTGTAATAATATTATTTATAAATTAAGTAGAAACGAAATTAAAGATGATGTGCATTTTTTATGCATTGATAAAAGAAAAAATGTTGGTGGAAAAATTTATATTATTTTAAGTGATGGTAAAGAATTATTGATGCCGGATGAAATAAAAAAAGTTCCTGCTTTGCTTTTAATAAATAGAGGAAATAGAATTATTTATGGAGAGGAAATAAACAGTTTTTTTAATCCTATTTTAAACAAACAAAAAATAAATAAAATAGAACCTTTAGCATTTTCTAATTTCGAAATGGGTTCTAGTCATTCAGATAATTATTCTTTTTTAGATCAAAATTCACAAGAACTATCTACTAAAGGTGAAGGTGGTTTAAGACAAATGCACGCATTTGCTACTTATAATAGTAATGATTCTATAGAAACACCACCTGAAACAATTGTGACTTCAAAAATAGAATCACAAAATGTATCTAATTTATTGACAAAACTACAAGAAGAAAGAAATAAAAATATTTCTGTAAAAAGAAATTAAATACATTATAATGATTATAGTATAAGGAATGAGCGCTAAACAATTTATATTAAAAACATTTAAAAAACAATTCACAGATTATTTTAAATTTATAAAAAAAAATTTTACATTTGAGAAAAGTGAAATAAGATACATGGAAAATATTATTAATTTATTTGTAAAATTCAATAGTACAAAATTAATACAACTATGGTTTACTTATTTTTCTTTACCATATGGTAATTGTATTTTAGAAGGAAATTTAAATTATTTTATTAATAAAGACTACAATAATGATATTAAACTATTTGAACAAGAAGAAAATTTAAATTATCTTATAACAGTTATAGAAAAAACAAAAAAAGAATTAATTGCTTTAGATGATTCATTGAAACAAGAATGTGTTCATAATTTACAAAACTTAACAAAATTATCTATAATGTATTTTAAATAAGTAATGATTTAAAAACTAAAATGATAGGTTTTATAAAATGGAGAATAATACAGCAGAATTTCCTGTAGAACTTATTAAAATAGAAAGAGATTTCATTAAAGATATTCAAAATACATTTCCAGAATTTACAAATTTATTTACAGAAGATGAATTGGAATATTTAAAAGACGAACCTGATGAAAAAAAATTATATAATACAGTTGAATATTTTAAAAAAGTATATCCAGAGAGATTTTTTGATATATTATATGAAAATGCTGAAATGTTTGATGATGAATCAAAAAATACAAAATTCTTTAAAAATATTGATTTTAAAAATATTTGGAATTCAAATATTAGTGATAATACAAAAAATGTGATTTGGAAATATCTACAACTAGTTTTGTTTTCATTATCCAATAATATTGAAGGTATTGAAAGTTTTGGTGAAACAGCAAAATTATTTGAAGCTATTGATGAAAATGAATTAAAAACAAAATTAGAAGAAGTTGTTAATTCCATGGGAAACATATTTGATATTTCTGGAAACAACAACTTTGAAAATGAAGAATTTAAAAAATTTATGGAAGGATTCATGAATGAAAACGGAAATGATTTTATACACAATGATTTGTCAAATGTTGATTTAGATGACATGTTTAATAAATTTAGTGAATATGCTGATATGGATATATCCGAGAATGAATTTAAAAACATGTTTGAAAATTTTATGAACCCGAATGATATAAGTAATAATATCTTTAATGATGAAAATATTCCTAATCCTGAAGATTTACATAATCATTTAAATAGTATTATGGAAGGTAAGATAGGTAAATTGGCTCAAGAAATAGCAGATGAAACAGCAAAAGACCTAGATATAGATACTGAAAATATTTCAAATATCGGTGATGTATTTTCAAAACTTTTCAAAAATCCTGGTAAACTTACCAATATGATAAAAAAAGTTAGCACAAAATTAGATGAAAAATTAAAATCAGGCGAGATAAAAAAATCTGAATTAATGCAAGAAGCTAATGAAATAATGCAAAAATTACAATCAACACCAGGTATGAAAGGTATGGAAAAAATGTTTAGTAATATGGGTGGTTTAGGAGGAAAAAATACTAAATTAAATATGAATTTATTTAAATCAATGATGGAAAGAAACGCAAAACAATCTTCACAAAAAGAAAGAATGTTAAGAAAATTAGAAAGACGAAAAATGGAAAAACAATTAAAAGAAAAAATGATGCAAGCACAACAAGCAAATAATAACTTTAATAATGAGAAAGAATACAATGAATATATTCAAAAAACATATAATATTGATAATACAAAAATGACAAAAAGTAAAATAAAAAAAAAGAAAAAAAAGAAAAAAGGTAAGAAAAATAAAAAATAAATACTATATATACTTTAAATGGAAAATTTTTGGTTATATGATATTTCTGTATTATTTCAAAAAGATTATTTACTTGAAATATGGCCTAATTCATATTATTCAATTGAAAAGAAATATAATTCAATAACTCGGCTTATTATATATTTAACTATTTTAGGATATTTTGTTACAAAAAATATTAATATATTAGTTTCTAGTCTTGTAACAATAATTGTTTTTATAATGTTGTATAAATTTCAAGCAAAAAAAGAAGGAATGGAAAATATAGGAAAAAATTCAAAAAAATTTAAAAAAACAGATTTTGAAAATATTATGACAAAAAAATATACTTTTCCTACAAAAAAAAATCCTTTAATGAATGTATTATTACATGAAAGAAAATATAATACAGATAGAAAACCTGCTGCACCTAGTTATAATGAATCTGTTTTAAGAAATATAAATAATAGTGCACAAAACCCTGAATTATCAGATGAACTTGTAGATAATAAAAAGTTATACAGAGATTTAGGAGATAATTTAACTTTTGAGCATACAATGCGAAATTTTCATACAATGCCTAATACAAAAATTCCTAATGACCAAAAAAAATTCGCTGAATTTTGTTATGGAAATATGAATTCGTGTAAAGAGGGAGATGATATAACATGTAGCAAAAATTTAAGAAGATTGGGAAATTCATATTTTTAATTTTTATTTAATAATATTTTTAATATTAAAAAATAATATTAAGTTTAATATATATATAATGGCAAGTTTACACAATTATAAATTTGACAATTTATCTAGAATAGGTGATGATGTTTGTGCTATTTCAGAAAGAGATATTCAAAATAATAACTTTGGTACTTATACAACGCAAAATTACTTTGAAAAAATGTGTGGTATGAAACAGCCTATTAGTTTTGCAACACAACAACCAAATGTTTTTTATAAAGGTGGTTATGGTGTTATGGGAGCTGGGGGTTGTAATGTAGATAGTGATTCAAATTTAAGAATTGGAAGTGTTCAAACTAATCCCAAGTGCAGAATTGATTTACATGAAAGACCCTATAAAACTGTTCCTTTTCTCGCAAGAGGCAGACCTCAACCTGTTAAAGAAGCTAGATTGCAACAAGGTTTATATGTTGGTGATAAAAAAAGTTGCAAAAATGTTACTGAAAAATCATTTAGAAATACAGAAGTTGATTTAGTACCATCATTAAGAGAATCAATCCAAAATCCCAATTATCTTATTGAAGGTGTAGCCAATAAAGGTTGGATTAGGGGAGGAATTCCTTCCAGAGAAATTACAAGAGATAATGATTATTTTAATAGAAGAAATTAAATAATTATTTAAAGTTAAATAAATAATTATTTATAAATGGAAAATTCTGTTATTTCAAGTGTGAATAATATTGACGATATAGATACCGAAGATACACGTGATATAGACGAAGATACCTATGATTTAGATATCGTAAGCTTTTACAATATAAATTATGAATTAAAATATAAAAATATAGATATTAAAAATATATCACCTGATGATTTTGATTCATTAGATAGTTATGATCAAACTTATAGAGAAGATTTAGTTTTATTATTTAAATTAGGTATTCAATTAGCATTGAGTCAAGATTTAAATAAAATTTTAGATACTTGTTCAAAATGTATTTATTCTTTATATAAAAAATGGAGCGAACACGAACAAATTATAGAAATTTTAAATAAATTAAAAGATACTATTTTATTACCATTTGAAATTACCGATGATGCTCTTTTTGTTTATTTATTTAGTTGTGATTATTTAGAATTTTTTCATGAATGCATAAAAGATTTATATTACAATAATATAATCAGCGCAGATAATTTGGATAATTTAATTAATAAAATTAATGAAAATTAAAATATATATAATTTTATATATTATGTCATCTACTAGTTTAAAAAATTTACCTGGTATGTATTGTTTAGAACAAAATGAAGAACATAAACACAGAGACTATTTAGTTTATAAAAATAAAAAAATTCCTACTGTATCTAAATTACCTGATTTTGGTATTAATATGGGAAATATGGCAGGTGGTTATACACACAATATTTTATCTAATAATACTACTGATTTAGAAAGTGATCTTTTTGGTATTGGGACTAGTAATTTAGTAACACCTTATCAAAAACCTGCTCCAAGTTTTAATAATCTTGACAATCTTAAATTCTTTAACAAACCTGGTTATTGTATTCCCAACCCATTAGTTGTTGAAAAAAGACAAAGACCAACTGGACCCTTTTCATCATAATTTTATTTTGTTTAAAAAAACAAAATAAAAAATAAATATATATAAGGATGAGTACAAATATTATAACTGGTTTTGAAATTACAAATGATTTTACAATTACAGATGGACAACTCAAAGTATCTACCAATGATGTTGATAGTTCTTTAGATGTTAGTGGTAATGTTACTATAGGAGTTCTCAATAATTCAAACAAATCCAAATTAATTGTAAAAGATTTAAGTGATGCTGAAATAAATCTTTTAAGTAAAAATGGTTCCAATACTATCAGTCATAAAATCATTAATAAAAATGGTAATTTAAAATTTGAAAATGATAATTCTAATAAAATGAATTATGAATTTAAGGTAGATTCTAATAGTTCTATAGGAATTATTAAATGTAATAATGTAAATGAATCTGGATTTATTTTTGGAAAAAATAGTAGTGAAGCAGATGGTATACAAACTTATAACAATGGTAATATTACATTAAACAATGTAAATAGAAATTTAATGTTAACTAGCGAAAAAATTACTTTAAATATTTCAGATACAAATTATAATACTAGAACAGAATCTTTAGTCATTAACTCGTCTAGTAATATAGGTTTGAAAATGTCTAATCCGTTATATAGATTACATATAAAAGATGATAATACTACAAGTGAAAATGTTCAGGATTTATTATGTTTAGAAAATACAGGAAATTCAATTGGCAAATCAGGTACCGGTATATTATTTCGTCAACAATATGGTAATGGTAGTACTACAATACATAACAAAGCAAAAATAGAAGTAAGAGATGCTAGTGATAATGGAGGTGATTTTATATTTTATATTCATGAACAAAATGAAAATGCTGATGACACATTAAAAGAAATTATGTTCTTAAAAAGTGATACAACTGTTGATATATGTGGAAATTTAAATATTCAAAATGGAAATTTTTCTGGAAATGTGAATAGTGATTCTTTAATATGTAATAATATAGGTATTTTAAAAGAAAATCCTACAGTAGAATTAGATATTTCAGGAATTGGTGCTATAAGAATTCCATGTGGTACAAATAATGATAGAGATCAACTTATTTTAGGTGGATTACCCGGATATATTAGATTTAATACTACACTATCACAATATGAAGGTTATGATGGTACTAATTGGAGAGGACTAGGTGGTGTTGTTTCTCTTAATCAAACTACATATATAGAAGCAACTGATGTAGATGGATTGAGATTTATAGTAGGAGATAGTGAAGAAATGCGTATTAATTCGAATGGTGATATTGGTATTGGAACAATAAATCCGTATAATAAATTACAAATTAGATCAGATAATGGATTAACTATTTCTGGTACGCCAACCACTGGAGAGAGAACAGCCGTATTAAGATTAGGTTCGCCTTATTCTTCTAACCATGATGCTTATTGTGCAAAAATAACTTCAACTAATAATCATAGTAATGATTATAATAGTGATTTAAGATTTTATACTTCTAATGGTAATAATGCAGAAGCTACAGAAAGAATGACAATTTTATCTAATGGCTATGTTGGTATTGGTAAAAGTATTCCAAATTATAAATTAGATGTAAATGGTGATATCAGAATACCGCAAAATTACGCAGCAAGTGGACAAAGTTCAAAATTATTGTTTTATTCATCTCCAGGATTTAATTATGCAGGTATTAATTATGTTGGTGGTCCACTAGGAAATGAACAAGCGCGTTCTTATTTAAACTTTTTTACGAATGATACTAGTAGAATTGCTATTTCACAAATTGGTAACATTGGTATAGGGGCAACATCACCCACATATAAATTACAAATATATACTCAAGATGCAAATACCATGCATAGTGATGGGAATGTAGCACATGACAATGGTTTTTATTTAAGTGGTCCTTCAAATTATTATGGTAGATGTTTTGTTCTTGAAAATCGAATAGCTGGAGCTGACGCCTCTTCCCGCCCTGTATTATTTAGAAATTTAGGAGGTGTTGGAACATGGTTTGCTGGGAAAGCCGAAAATGGTTGTGGTATTGTTGTTATTGACAGTGTAGGTCCATCTGATAATAATTCAAATATGGGGGGTACTTCATATTATAATTCTGGAGTTTCGTTTTTAGTTGGTAACAATTTAGATTATAGTAATAGACAAACAAATTTTCTTATTAAACAAAATGGAAATGTTGGTATTGGTTTAAATGATCCACAAGATGCAATACATACAACTGGAAACATCAGGTTGGGTCATCACGGTATAATATGGGCGGCTTCAAATTCATACAACCATTCTGGCAGTTTAAAACTAAGGGCAAGTGGTAATGGAAATAGCAACACAGATGTATATAGCTTTTCCGCTGGGGCTGGTAGCGAATTAGAAATGAATGGACAGTGGGACAATGGTTTCTTGTTATATAAGCACCAGAATATCGCACGATTTTTTATAAAACATGGTGGTAATGTAGGTATAGGTACAACAAATCCAAGTCAAAAATTACAAGTTCAAGGTGGTAATGTTGCTATAAGAGGATATAATAGCTCGCATACTTTATTATTTCAATATCAGGATGATAACGCATGGTTTGGTAGTGGTTTAGAAAATGCTGTTCTAGGAGGTATTGATTTTCAAGGAAATGAAAATATTCCCGGTGATTCAGGTAATGAAAATTTTAGAAGTTTTGCTTCTATACGCGGAACAAAAGGTGGTACTACTGGTAATTTAGGAGGTTATATAAGATTTTATACACATCCAAATAATGAAACTGCTTCTGGTTTAGAACATAGAATGGGTATAAGCCATAATGGAACAATTTATATAGGAACTACTTCAGAAAACAGACAACATGAAAGCTGTCGTTTAGTAATAAAGGAAAGAGTAGAACTATTTAGCGGGCCAGGCGGTACTCAATCTGCTGGTATTTGGTTTAACCTAACACAGGGAGCCACCGAATGGTTTTTTGGGAAGCAAAATAGTAGTAGTAATGGTCCTCTTGGTTTTTATTATGGAACATGGGAAGCTTATTTAACACACGATGGTAAATGGTATCGTGCATCAGCACATGCTTATAGTGACCGACGTATAAAGAAAAATATTACAAGTGTTCCTGATAATTTATCTTTAAAAAAACTTAGAAATATAGATGTAGTTTATTATGATTACATATTAAATACTGAAAAATATAAAACAATTGGATTTATTGCACAGCAAGTAAAAGAACATGCCCCAGAAGTAGTCACTATACAAAATCGTCAAATACCAAATGAAATGAGAGAAATTACACCAGAATGGATAAGTGAAGATGAAAATTCAAGTAAATATAAATTAATTATCAGAGATTTAAATGAAACAAATGGCAATATTAATTATAAATTTGGAGTAAAAAATAATCATGATGAAGAATATATCGTAAAAGAAATTAAATCATTAGAAGAAGAACCAAATTGTTTTATTTTTGAAAAAAAATGGAAAAATATATTTTTATATGGTAAAGAAGTCGATGACTTCCATACTATTGATAAAGATAAACTGATGGCTATAAATTTCTCTGCTACTCAAGAAATAGATAAAACGCAAAGATTTTTAAAATCATTAGTCTTAAAGCAAAATAATATTATTGCTGATTTAGAAACTAAAATTGCTATATTAATGGCCAGAGTTACACAGCTTGAAACATCAAATTAATTTATAACTGTTTAAATATAAATTAATTTAAATATAAATCTCATTTTTTTTAGATAATTCTCTCACAATCAATTTATTTTTCCGCCTTTTGAAACGTTTATTTAATTTAGGGTCCTTTTTTTTAGTAATTTTATCTAAAACCATCAAATTTGGCTTAAAATTATTTACTAACAAACCTATACAATGTCTTTTATTTTTTTGAACACTTAAGTTGATACCATTATCTACTTGAGGATTATAATAAAACTTTAAAGTAATATTCACGTCACCATGGTGTTCGCTATTAAATTCAATATTGTATTTTATAAATTTTTCATTATATGCGTATAACTTTTTTTCACTATAAATATTTTTATCTTTTATTATTTTGAAAAAAGTCTCACTATTTTCTTTAATTTTTATTAAGTAATTATTTAAATCTATATATAACCAATGATTATCACAACATATCCAATGTTCTGTAAAAAAATAACCATTACTTATAAACCCTAATTTTTTAGCTTCATATCCTGTTTTAAATTTAAACCATTTTTCTATTTTATTTACTTTTTCTTTTTTCATTTTAGAAACTCTACTATTGATATAAATATTTTTCCCTTGAAACATTCTATAAATATTTTTTAAATCAGGTAGTTTTGTAGGTAAACCATATATTGGAAAAATATAAGGATCGCCAAACCCACTTGAATCAACTGGTAATTCAGCTTCACCAACACCACCAAAAAATAAATCTAATTGATTTAATCTTGCAGTATCTCCATCCATAAAATGTTGTTTTATTAAATAATCATATGAACCATAATTATTAATATATAATTCTTCTGTTCCACTAATTTTTGTGACAGAATATATACCTAATCCATTTACTGTACCATATCTTAATATTAATATTGAGACATCAGTATATAAAAGATTTATTATAGCATATTCATCATCTTGTAATGGAACATAAAACCCAATATCATTTGTATATTCATGTACAGAAATTGTTTTATTACTCTCTAAAACTGTAACAAGTTTTTTTAAAAATACATCGGGCATAAGTAAATTATCTCTATCAAATACTATTTTTTTATCTTCAGCATTACTTTTGAATAATAATAATCTTACTAAACTATGTCTTCTTTCTCTTTTGTTTATTTCACTGGTGGAATTTTCTAACTGCTCTCTAACAATTGATTGTATATTGCTTTCTACTGTACCATTATTTAAACTTGATAGATTATTTAAAGTTTGAATTGTTTCACCACTTATACCAGCATTAACAGCATTCGTTGCTGCTAAACCTTTTTTATCTATGTTTTCTGTATTTTTTATAATCATTTTTAAAGTAGAATCGTATCTATGTGTTGCTGGTAATCTGTCTTGTGTAAATATTTCCTCAATTAATGTAGCATTTACTGAATTAAAACTACATGAAGATAAATCTTGATATATAAAATTTGAAGCTCTAATATCTGTAAGAAAAAAATTAGTATTTATAAATTCACAACCAGAAAAATCACAACTATTTAATACGCAATTTGATATATCACAATTAGTAAAATCACTATTTTTTAAATTTGCATTAAAAATTTTATAATCATATAAAAAACTATCTTTTAAATTTAAATTAGATAAATCTAAATCTATTGTTAAATTTAAATAATATAAATAATCACGATAATTTTGTGGTACTGGATTTAAATTTAAAAATTTGTTGTGGAGAGAATTATTGTAAATATCACCTATATTTTCGATAACGCTGATTTTTTTGTAATTATTAAAAACTTCTTGTTCAAGGGGTAATGGAAAAAAATTTGAAGATAAAGAGTTTAGTTTATCTGGGTTATCTAATAAAATATCAAATAAAGATTGAGTATATTCTTCTATTTCTAGTGTTTGGTTATCGATATCATGTAAATTATATAATTTATTAATTACAGTTGTTTCAAAATTAATATTTGCTAATATCAACTGATAACCTATATAATTTGTTAAATGTTTATATGTAATATTAGTAAAAAAGTTATCTAATAATTCTTCTACTTTTAAATTTATATTTGATTCTGTAAAATTAAAAGTATTATTTGTAAAGTAATCATTAATATCTTTAGTAATTAAATTATTAGTATTTAGAAGTGTATTTGAAATATCATTAATGGTTTTCATATAGAGTTATTATTATGTAAGAAAAAATTAATTTTATATAAAATAATTATAAGAATGTCAGCTATAGAAAAAATTATAAAGATAGCAGCAAATTCATCATTTAATAATGATACTGTAAATACTTTAACACAGCAAGTTATTGATTTATCTAATAATTTAGATAATTTTAAATCAGATGCTGTTTTAAAATCTGATCCAACATTTGCAAATAAAGTAATAATGGACGATTTAAGTGCAAATGATGTGAGTTTGAATAGTTTAAGTATAGGTGGTGTATTGTTAGATATGAATAATTTAAATTCTGGTGGTGGTGGTGCGACACAAGAACAGATTGATCAAATAGATACAAATAAAAATAATATTTCAGACAATTTAACAACTATTGTGGATATTTCTCAAAATCTTAAAGATTTGTCAACAAATGTAATACCTAGATTAAACAATATTGAATTAGATATTATTGATATTAGTAATAATATTTTATTAAACAAAAATGACATTGATAGTTTAACAACATCACAAATATCATTAACAAATACATTAAATAGTCAAGCATTGTCAATAAATACTAACGCAACAGATTTAACTACTTTAGAAAATACTGTGAATAGTATTACTTCTAGTCAATGGACTAGTATAGGAGGTAATAAAATAAATTACACCGGAGATTATGTAGGTATAGGAAATACTAATCCTACAGCACCATTACATGTTAAAAGTAATATTAATGAACCCATTGCTACTTTTGAAGGAGCTAGTGATACTTTAGTATTAATTAAATCTAATAGTACTAATAATGGATATGATGAGGTTGGATTATTAATAAAAGGTAAAAGTGATGCAGACCAGTATTGGTATATGGGAACTGATGATAATGATTCACAATTACAATTTTGGTCAAGTAGTGATGTACATATTGGGAATACTGGAGATAAACGCGTAATGGTTTTAACTGAATCAGGTAATGTAGGAATTAATGTAACCAATCCTAGTCATAAATTAGATGTAGATGGTGATATTAATTTTACTGGAACACTTTATCAAAATGGTACGCAATTTTCAAGTGGTGGAGGTGGTGGTGGAGGTGCACAGGGTATACAAGGTATTCAGGGTGTAAAAGGTGATACAGGAGCTACCGGTTCGCAAGGTATTCAAGGTATTCAGGGTCCACAGGGAGATACAGGTGCTACTGGTCCACAAGGAAATGCAGGCGCAGATGGTTCACAAGGTATACAGGGTATTCAGGGTGTAAAAGGTGATACTGGAGATACAGGTTCACAGGGTGTTCAGGGTGTTAAAGGTGATACAGGAGATACTGGTGCACAGGGACCTGCTGGTGCAGATGGTCAACAAGGTCAACAGGGACTACAAGGAGTAAAAGGTGATAAAGGAGATACTGGTTCACAGGGTCCACCGGGTGCTGCTGGCGCTGATGGGTCACAGGGTGAGCAGGGTATTCAGGGTGTAAAAGGTGATACTGGAGATACTGGTGCGCAGGGACCTGCTGGTGCGGATGGTCAACAAGGACAACAAGGACCACAAGGAGTAAAAGGTGATAAAGGAGATACTGGTTCACAGGGTCCACCGGGTGCTGCTGGCGCTGATGGGTCACAGGGTGCGCAGGGTATTCAGGGACCACAGGGTCCACAGGGAGTTAAAGGTGATACAGGTGCACAAGGACCACAAGGACCACAAGGATCACAGGGACCATCAGGTGATACAACTACTATAGCATCTAATATGACAAATATGAAACATAAAACATTAAAAGATAGAGTTTTATATGATGGTATTCCTAATGCTGTAGATTCTGGGGTTGACATAAGTGTAACAAACTGGGCAAATGCTACAAATATTTCTGAATTAGATATTTCAATAACACCAATATTTACTAATTCAGTTATTAATGCAAGATGGGTTGTTACTTATGAAGCTGAAGTAAATACTATATTTAGAGTCGTTAGATTTATAAATGGAAGTGGAACAGTTATATCTAATAATAATACTGGTGAAGGGAGTGGTGCTTCTACAGTTGATTTCGATAATAATAATGATTCTACACCAGCATCCATAACAATAGAAGTTTTCGATGAACCAAATACAACAAGTGAAGTAACATATAAAATATATGTGCATAGAAACGCTAATGATAATGCTAATGACCATTTTGCTTTAAATGGAACAATGACAACAAATAATAGTAATAATTTTTATGAAAAAACTATCTCTACAGTTTTTGCCATCGAATATAAAAATAATATATTAACAACATCATCTTCTTCACAAGAAGGGCAAGTTTTAGAAATGTTGAAAGGACAATGTGATGGACGGTCTGTTATTTGTAAAAGTGGGACATATACTTTACCAAATGTCACAGCAATGCAGGAATTAACCCACCCAGATCCCGGTGTGTTGGATGATGAACTTACAGGTAGTAAAATATCATATAAGCCACCAAAAGGAACAAAATATGTAAAGTATCTTTTACGTTTTTTATTGGCATATCATGCTGGTTCGTCAACCAATAGTACCGGAGCAACTCATTGTGGTGTGCAACTATATATAGATGATGTTGCTCAAGGAAATAAAACATTTGTAGGTGATTATAAATATGGTTCTTTATATGTAGAAACACAATGGGTAATTGCTATTGACGGAACAACTGACCCATTAAGTATAAAACTGAATGAATGGAATAATAATAAAGAATTGAAAATTAGAATAAGGGAAAGATCATCTTCAAGACAGTCAATCATTCATAAACATGCAAATTTAGATAATAACTTTACTGAAGAAATTGGTATTGATGCTGAAACAACTATTATGGTTCCCACAATGGAAATAACAGCGATTGGTGAAAAACAACCAGAAAGCATATTAATGACTACGAATACAACACCACAAAAAGGGCAACTACTTGAAACATTAGCAGGTGTATGCGATGGTCGCAGCATTACTGTTGAAAGTGGTACATATACATTACCAAATATATCAACAGGTTCAAGAATAACGGACCACAGTTGGACGCTCATACCCGGAAGTACTATTAATTATAAGCCACCAACGGGAACAAAACAAGTTGTATATAATTTTATTGTTAATTGTGCGGGAGCGAGCAATAGGGCTCTTATTAGTATTCGATGTAAAGTTGATGGAAGTATAATTTCCAATATTGTATCTACTGTTGGAGACGGGAATGATTATGGTAAAGTATTAAATTTAATTTATGTTATAAATATTGGTGATAATAATGGTAGTGAAGACAATATTGAAAATGGTATTGTAACGAGTTGGAATACATTAAAAGAAATTAAATTAGAAGCTGCCGAATATTATGATAATAATTACGATGTATTTTTTAATAAAGTTAGATATTTGGATACTGATGGTGATGGCGATTTAGAGATCGATGCTACCAGTGATTCGGATATGACTAAAAATGTCGTAAAACCACAAATGATTATAACCGCTTACGGAGAATCGCAGGGACAAACTGTAACGCTTTCACAGTCCTCTATAAGTGATTTAAGCGATGTTAATTTAACAAATGTCCAAGATGGTCAAATGTTAGCTTGGAATGAAACTAACGGATATTTTGAAGCTGTTTCTCCTACACAGGGACCACAAGGTATTCAAGGACCAACTGGTAATCAAGGAATACAAGGACAACAGGGTATACAGGGTGTAAAAGGTGATACGGGTGATACCGGTCCACAGGGACCTGCTGGAGCAGATGGTGTAGATGGTTCACAAGGTATACAGGGTATTCAGGGTATTCAGGGTGCAAAAGGTGATAAA
>MDTG01208023.1_pt1 | contig 38586 bp, 36 predicted proteins | sample 811421 | NCBI WGS metagenome assembly MDTG01 (sample SAMN05326645, study PRJNA326480) | marine metagenome | isolation source: seawater | place: Pacific Ocean: South East | collected 2011
CTATCACAAAAGCAACGTCTGCATTTGCAAAATCATTATTAATTTCCTCTAATTCAAAAACCTCATCATATGGGACGTTAGCTTCTGCCAGTAATACATTCATGTGACCAGGCATTCTTCCTGCTACCGGGTGTATAGCATAAGATACTTTGATATCATTTTTCTTAAGGGTATCAACCATTTCTCTTAGAGCATGTTGAGCTTGAGCAACAGCCATTCCATATCCAGGGACAATTATAACTGATGAAGCATTTTTCATTAAAAAAGCTGCATCGTCAGCATTACCACTTTTTACTGGCCTCTGCTCTTTACTTGTACTGCTAGAAGTATCATCTGTAGCTCCAAATCCTCCCAAGATGACATTAAAAAAAGAACGATTCATTCCTTTACACATAATGTAAGATAAAATTGCACCAGATGATCCAACAAGAGCTCCGGTTATTATTAAAGCTGTATTTTCTAAAGTAAAACCAATGCCAGCTGCCGCCCAGCCTGAATAAGAATTAAGCATAGAAATTACTACAGGCATATCAGCTCCACCAATTGGAATTATAAGAAGGAAGCCTATTAAAAACGAAACAGCTAATAATAACCAAAATAGATTTGCTGATTGAGTTGAGCATAAAAAATAAATTAAAAGAATTATTGAAATTAAAATAATAGCGTTTAAAGGATGTTGACCTCTAAATGTGATTGGTGAGCCAGACATGATTCCTTGTAATTTTAAAAAAGCAATAACTGAACCTGAAAAAGTTATAGCACCTACAGCAGCTCCTATAGACATCTCAATTAAGCTTCCAAGTTTTATTTTTCCTAAAGTTCCAAGATTAAATGCTTCGGGGTTTAAAAAAGCAGCAATAGCAACAAAAACAGCAGCAAGACCAACCAAACTATGAAAACCTGCAACCAATTCTGGCATAGCAGTCATAGGTATTCTATATGCTATAAAAGCTCCAATTGAACCACCAGCTAAAATAAATATCAAAACAAAAATAAAACCTGTTGAAAAATTTCCAGTAGATAAAAATGTTACTGTAATGGCAATTACCATTCCCAAGATCCCAAACAAGTTACCTTGTCTTGATGTTTCTGGAGAAGATAAACCTCTTAACGCTAAAATAAATAGCACACCAGAGACTAAATAAAAAATTGCAGATAAATTAGCTGATATCATTTATTATCCTTTTTCTTTTTTTTATACATTGCTAACATTCTTTGTGTTACAAGGAATCCACCAAAAATATTTATTGCTGCTAGAGCTATAGCTAAAAAACCAAAAATACTTGAAGTATTAAATATAGTATCTGAGTTTCCTGATAAACCAGCAATTATGGCTCCAACGATAATAACAGATGAAATAGCATTGGTAACAGACATCAACGGAGTATGTAAAGAAGGAGTAACACTCCAAACAACATAATATCCAACGAATATGGACAGGATAAATATACTTAATCTAAATATTAAAGGATCAATTTCCATTTTCTTTTTTAATTAATGTTTTTTCTATTATTTCATCTTCTAGATTAATATTTATTTTTTTGTTTTCTTTATCGAATAAATTTTCAACAAAATTAAACACATTTTTAGCATATAAGCTAGAAGCCGAATATGGTAACTTATTTAAAATATTGCTTTCTCCCATTATTTTAACATTATTTTTTTCTATTATTTTATCTGCCTCTGTAAATGCTGTATTTCCACCTTGTACTGCTGCTAAATCATAAATTACTGAGCCTGGCTGCATATTATTAATCATTTTATCTTTAATTATTATTGGAGCTTTTTTGCCAGGGATTAAAGCTGTGCAAATAATAATATCTATTTTCTTTAATGTTTCAGATAAAAGTTCTTCTTGTTTTTTTTTAAAATCCTCTGAAGCCTCTTTAGCGTACCCTCCCTCAGTTTCAAGATTTTCTGAACCTTCTACTGTGAGAAATTTTCCACCTAAACTTTCAACTTGTTCTTTAGATGCCATCCTCACATCTGTTGCAAAAACAATTGCACCCATTCTTTTTGCTGTTGCTATTGCTTGAAGTCCAGCTACACCTGCACCAACAACTAAAACCTTAGCTGCTGGAACTGTACCTGCTGCAGTCATCATCATAGGGATTGCTTTTTCAAAACTTGAAAATGACTCTATTACAGCTTTGTAACCTGCAAGATTAGCCTGCGAAGATAAAATATCCATTGATTGAGCTCTGGTTATCCTTGGAAGGAGTTCTAAGGAAAAAGTACTAATTTTTTTTGATGATAGCTTTTCAAGTTTTTCCCTATTAACAAATGGGTTTAAAACTCCAATAAAAATTTGATTTTCTTTTAATAATAAACACTTTTCATCTGACAACATACCTAATTGAACAATTAAATCAGAATTTTTTAATATCTCACTTTCATCTTTTAAAATTTTTACACCTAAATCTTCGTATTTTTTATCAGCTATTCCAAGATGAGTTCCATAATTTTCACTTAATGATATTTCAAACCCAAGTGATAAATATTTTTTTACTATTTCGGGAGTTATAGCTATTCTTTTTTCAATTTCTTTATTTTCTTGTATTGAACCGATTCTCATAATCAAAAATTACAACAAGAAAATTGCCATTAAAACTAAAACAATAACCACAGCGACACTGCCCCACAGAACAAATTTTGTAAAATTATTCCAAGTATTTTTATGGTTTTCATTGTCCATAAAATCTACTTTTGTCTTGCTTTAAATTTTGGATTTGTTTTATTTATTATGTAAACTCTACCTCTTCTTCTAACAAGTTTTGAATTAAGGTCTCTTTTTTTTATAGATTTTAGTGAGCTTTTAATTTTCATAATTTAGTTTTGCCTGGCAACGTCCTACTCTTCCATGTCTTAAGACAAAGTACCATTGGCGATGAAGGGCTTAACTTCCGAGTTCGAAATGGTATCGGGTGTAACACCTTCTCTAAAATTACCAGGCATCGGATTAATACAAGTAAATGTTAATTATGTAAAGAATATCTTTATGAAATTAGATATCCATAAATATTAACTTTTATATGTTTTTTTTAAGTTTCTTATATAGTTCTCTAAACTTTTTCTTGATACTTTATTGTATATTTTCTTGTTTCTAACTGAATTTACAACTTTAGACTCAAATCTCTCTCCTTTTCTATGTGGAACATGCTTAATTTTGTCACTAAATTTCTTTGCCAAATCAATTATTCTGTAAGACTTTTGGCTTGATATAGAATAGTGACGATTTTTATTTAACTTATAAGCCTCAAAACATGTTTTAACCGTATCATCAACATGAGTAAATCTACGTGATTGAGATCCTGGAGATACAACTGGTAGAGGTTTATTTTTCTTAAAACAATTTTCAAATATACCTATTACTGCAGCCATATTTGTATTTTGAATTTGTTGTTTTCCATAAACATTATAAAAATAAATAATTTCGTATTTTAATCCAAACCAATTATTTAAATTCATTATCAAATTCATATTTGTTGATTTAGTAAACGCGTATGGAGATAAATGCTGATCCATTTCATTATTACCTAGACTTGCTGATGTTGCTGAATAAATAATTTTTATTTTATTTTTTAAACAAAAATTAATTACATTAAGTGTCCCATTAAAATTAGAAGCAAAACATTTTTCTATATTGTCAAAACTTTGAGCAATTCTTGAAAATTCACCAAAGTGAAAAATTACATCTATTTTATTTTTGATAGAATTTAAAGACTTTGCAATATTTTTTGTATGAGATTTTAAATATTTTACTCTTTTATTAATCACGTGATTTTTTTTAGAACCCGATGAATAATTATCTATAGAAATTATTTTTTTTTTTGTTTTTTTTAAAAGAAACTCAATCAATACTGATCCAATAAATCCAGCCCCACCTGTAACAACAATGTATTTCATGATTTTCTTATATAGAATTAATTAATTAGTTCAAGGGTTGGGGTTATGGTTTATTATTATCTTAAAAATTTAAACAAATTATTTTAAAAAATAATTCGATTTAATATTTAAATTTATTTTTTAAAATTAAGTAAATTAATACTTTTAATGCTTAAATATTTTTTTAAGACATTTGAGTTTATTCTTGGAGACATATCCTCTATCGGGTAGGACCTAATCTTATTTTTGGAGTCAATATATGATGAAACTTTTGGTTCTAACTTTTCATTTTTCTGTAAATTAATTTCTATAAATGCAGGTTTGCTACCAGATAAATATTTAATTAAGTGCCTGTCTAAATTTTTTTTATCATTTATTTTAAAGTAGTTAATATTAATTGATTTACACACATACTTAAAGGTTGGATAATATATTTTATCCTCGGGACCTGTACCAACAAATCTACTATTAAAATAATTTTTTTGTGTATTTCTAATTGAGGCATATCCAGAATTATTTAAAATTATTATTTTTATTGGTAATTTATAATTTGCGATAGTAGATAATTCTTGAATGTTAAACATTAAACTACCATCACTTTCAATTAAAATTGTTTTTTTTTTATTTGCTAAGCATGCTCCAATAGAAGAAGGGATACCGTACCCCATTGATCCTAAGCCAGATGTAAGAAATACTCTTTGAAATTTTTTATTTTTAAAAAAAGTATAGAATATCTCAATTCCTAAACCTGAACTTCCAGTGCTTATAATTTGGTTTTCTTTAAGTATTTTTGATAACTTATCTACAATCTGGTAATGATTTAATGTTTTAGATTTCTTTTTTTTTAATAACATTTCATCCTCAAATGCTTTTTTTAATTTGTAGCATTCGCTAATCCATTCTTTTTTGGGTTTTATTGGATTTTTTATATTTAATAATTTTTTTATAAAAACTTTGGCATCACAATGAATTTTTTTTGACCTAGGAATATTTATTTTATTAAGTTGATTCTTATCAACGTCTACAATTATTTTTTTTGCATTTCTTCCAAAATTTTTTTCATCAAATGCTGTAATAACTTTATTCAAACTACTTCCAATAGATATTATTAAATCTGATAATTGAATACTTATATTTGAGCTTCTTCTCGCTACAACGCCTGGACTTCCAATGTTTAGTTTATTTTCATAGGGTTCAAGATCCATAGCATTCCAAGTAGTCAAAAAGGGAATATTGAGTTTTTTTATTAACTTTCCTAATTCTTTTTCAGACTCAGATAATCTTACACCGTGTCCAATAATTAAAATTGGTCTTTTTGATTTGTTTAATTCAAATTCAATTCTTTTTAAATTAAGTTTATATTTTTCTCTTTTTTTCTTTATTTTTAAAAACTTTTTATTAGGAAATTGTATTAATTGAGATTGAATATCTAAAGGAATATCTATCCATACAGGCCCTTTTCTCATTGAGATAGCTTCTTGTATACATTTATAAAGTACTTTTGGAATGTTCATTTTAGAATTTAAAGTAACAGAAAATTTAGTAATACTTTTTACTAGATCTATAATATTTACTTCTTGGGGCCCATTTTGTCTTATTTTTTTATTTTTTTTGATATCTACAGATTTAACCTGTCCAGATACAATGATTAAAGGTATTGACTCTATCCACGCACCAGCTACAGCTGTAATAGCGTTTGTTGAACCAGGACCTGAAGTAACAAGTGAAACACCCAATTTATTTTTTTTTCTAGAATAAGACTCAGCAGCGATAGTTGCTGTTTGCTCATGAAAAAAATTTATATAGTTTAATTTCTTATTTTTTTTCACTGAATCAATAAGGTACATATTTCCACCTCCAGGAACTAAAAAAATATCATTCGCACCATTTAGTCTAAGCAGATTGAATAAGTAATCGCTTACTGTAATTTTTTTTTTCATTACTTTTTGATTACCAATAATTTAAAATTGTCTTTCTATCTTTATTTTTTACAATTTTTGAGTCTAAATAATATGAGTCACTTTTAAGATGCTTTGTTGATAACTCTTCAATAATACAACCTTTTGAAGAAAAAAAACTATGCCTTGTAAATGGTTTTATTGTTACAATATCCCCTGACTTATACTTTTTTTTAACAGAATCTAGTTTCAGTTCTACCTCTCCATAAATCAGATTAAACGTTTCCTCTTTAATTTTATGATATTGTGTAGGATGTGATTGACCAGGTAATAAAATAAGCATTTTTTTACAGTACTCTCTATTAACATAAGTTATCATTGATAGACCATATTTATCAAAGTTTTTCATTCCGTAATGATGAGATAATTCTAAACTTTTATTTTTTGGATAATCAATTTTTGTCTTTTTTAAAAATTTTTTAACTCGTTCTAATATTTTTGTAAGAATTTCTCTAGAGTTAAAAATATCACAATTTTTATAATTTATTGCTTGGTCTTTGTTAATATTTTTTTTTGACTTAATATTTAGATATTTTGAGAAATCATTGGCAGTAAGTTGATTTTTTTCACATGGAAAAGCAAAATATAAATCATTTTTTTTAATAAATTTTCCTTTACTTATATTTTTTTTTAAAAATACGCCGCGCCTTAATGAATACAGGCTCTCTATCTCTTTATTATTTTGCTTAATAAATTTTGAGGATTTTATGGTTTGTTTTAATGAGAGAAGCCATTTTTCACATTTTTGAATGTCAACAGAATACTTATTTAATTGATATCTATTTGATGAGACGCCAACGTGTTTTTCAAAAAGTTCTGCACCCTTAGATGCTGCTATTTTAATACCATCATAATCTGAAGGATCTTCATGCGTCGAATATCCAATAGGAATATCTGGAAATTCCTCTTTCAATAGATCAATTCTATTTAAATTAAGTTTATTTTTTGGTGTAGGATATTCACCCACACAATGCATTAATGAAAAGTTTTTTGACCTATTTTTCAAAAAACTAACAACATTTCTTATAGTTTGAAAATCTGCTCCAGCAGTTGAAAGCACTAATGGTTTATTAGTAGTAACTATTTTTTCTAATAAAGGCCAATCATTAAATGAGCAGCTTGCAATTTTTATATAATCTAAATTTTGCTTAATAATTAAATCTACTGATTTTTCATCAAAAGGTGTAGCGATACTTTTAAATCCATTTTTTTTGATATGATTTGTTAAAATATTAAATTGTTTTTCATTTAACTTTGTATCATTAAATCTCTTTATATAATGAAGATCATTTCTTTTTTTATAATTCTTGTGAATAAATGTATTCAAATGTCTATACTGTAGTTTGAAAGCAAACTGAAAATTAAATTTTTTAATAAATTTTTTATATGAATTAATAATTTTTAGTCCATGATTTAAATCACCCATATGATTATTAGCTAATTCAAAAATTATTAAATTTTTAAATAAATTATTTTTTATCGCCATATGATATTATTTATTAAATTTTTATTTAAATTTCTATTAGTTTTTAAAAGTATAATTACGATTCAAATAAAAACTAATTATAACAGTAACTAATATAGATAAAGCTTGAGAATAGTATATGTTAAAAAACAATATTTCTATACATATCCATAATACACAGGTGTTTAATATAAATGAGATAAAATAAACAAGATAAATTTTAAAATATTCCTTAATCCAAAATAATTTTGATGTTCTAAAAACAAAAAATTTATAAGTAACAAATGAAAAAGTTATTGCCAATATATTTGATATTATGGAAACAAATATAATTCCGAATAATTCATAAAAAATATAAAAATTTAATATTCCAATGAAATAACCAAATAGGGTATTTATAAAACCTGTAATTATATATTTTGTAAAAAATTTTTTATTTGATTTACTTCCAACATTTCCAAGGAGCATCATTATTTTTCCATAATTTATCAAGATGATGTTTGTCTCTTAAAGTATCCATAGGATGCCAAAAACTATTTAATTTATATGCAGATAATTTGTTATTTTTTGCAATTTTCTTTAATGGATCACCCTCCCAAATTGTATTATCTTCTTTAATATATTTAAAAATTTCTGGCTCAAGTACAAAAAACCCACCATTTATCCAATTATTATTTTTTGAAGGTTTTTCATCAAAATGACTGATCATTTCACCTTTTAAAGTAACAGCACCAAATCGACTCGGTGGATTAACAACAGTCATTGTTGCTGCAAGATTTTTTTTACTTTTATGAAATTTTACTAAATTACTAATATTTATTTTTGCTAAACCGTCGCCATATGTCATGCAGAAAGTGCTATCAACAAGTTTTTCAATTCTTTTAAGTCTTCCACCTGTTTCAGAATTTAATCCTGTGTCAACTAAACTTATATTCCATTTTAATTTTTTTGTGGGATTAATTATACTCATGTCGTTTTTATCTAAATCAATCCTTACATCATTTGTATGCAAAAGATAATTAGAGAAATATTCTTTAATTAAATAACCCTTATAACCACAACAAATTATAAAATCGTTAAATCCATAATGTGAATATATGTTAAGTATGTGCCAAAGTATTGGATATCCCCCTACTTCTACGAGAGGTTTTGGTTTTAAATAAGTTTCTTCACTTAGTCTTGATCCTAAACCCCCTGCTAAAATTACAACTTTCATATTTTTTTATCGAAATTAATTCTCTCTTTTTCTATTACTAAAGGAAATTTTCTCGAATAATCTAAAATTGTTAAGAGATATTCTCCAATTAAACCAGTTATAAATAATAAAAAAGCATTAAAACCAAATAAACCAATTATTATTGGTGCCATACCTAATTCAAAATTATCCCAATAGAATAGCTTATAAAATAAAAAAGCAAGTGCTATGAATATTGATATTAAACTAAGTGCAAAACCAATAAGTATCATTATTCTGACAAAATATCTTGAATGCTTAACAAAACCCATTAAGCCAGCTTCAACTAATGACATAAAATTATATCCCGAAGAACCTGTTCTTCTCTTCTGATGTGTATATTCTAAAACTGAAATATTTAGACCTGCCTCTAAAATTAAACTTCTAGTAAATGGATAAGGGTCATAAAATTCTTTTAAAATTTTTAGAGATTGAATAGAATAAATTCCATCACCAGTTGCATTTTCAATTAATTTTCTATCTGAAAACATATTTAGAGTTTTATAAAAAAAGCTTCTCAATCCTTTAATTAATAAATTTTCTTTATTTCTTTTTCTTTTAAATAAAACAACATCGTGGCCTTCTTTAAATTTTTCTATCAGAGTATGAATTTCTACAATTGGAATTTGAAAATCTGCTGGAATTATTATTGCAGCATCTGTTTGTACTTGCATTAATGCATAAAATGGTGATCTAAATGGGCCAAAATTTCTTCTATTAATTATAACTTTAACAAAATTATTCTCTGATGCTATTTTTTTTATTTTTAACTGGGTTCCATCATTAGAATTATTATCAATAATTAAAATATCAAAATTAATTTCTTTCTTTTTTTCAAAAATTTTTTGCTTAAGTTCATCTAATATTAAGTCAATATTATTAACCTCATTAAAGGTCGGAATCACAATTGTAATGTTCATCTTCTAATATTTAATTTTTTGTTAATATATTTTGTATTTGTTGTGAATAATTATCAATATTGTCTTTATCACTATACTCATTCATAGTGCAACCTCTGCAAGGACTAAACTCATGCCTCTTTCCATTTAAATGCTTCATTCTTAATTTATGAAGTTCTATACCATTCCATATTTTTTTGACACTTTCTTGATTTAAATTACCAATTAAATTTATTGTTTTAAAGTCAATGCAACATGGTATTACTCTTCCGTCAGAATTTATTTGCATACTCTTAAATATCTGGGGACAAACTTTTACATTGTTTAATTCTTTTCCATCAAATCTTTGACCAGATTCTAGACCAAGATTAGACTCGACCTCTGGCCATAAATTAACTAAATTTTCAATGTATATTTCATCAGCAATATTTGAAAATATATCAAAAAATTTTTTCTTTCTTTCTTCGGTCAATACTGCGGAATTATGAATTTTTATATGTAATTTTGCTTTTGTTTTATTTTCAGAAAATTTTTTTAATTTTTCAACTAGATTATTAAAATTTACTTTTCTAAGAGTGTATTTTTCATAATCCGCATCGTCTAAGCCTTCAATAGATACAATAACTCTATCAAGATATTTTCCTAATTTAGGAATAATTTTATCGTTTAAAAGTATACCATTTGTTATTAACTCCAATCTTTCTGCTATTTTTTTTTCGTATGCAATTTTAACAATATCAACAAAATTTTTATTAAATAAAGAGTCCCCAGTACCGCAGAAACGAATTAATTTCGGTTTGCCTTTAAATTCTTTAAGATCATTTACAAATTTTTTAAATAAATCTAAAGACATATTTTTTTTTACTAAATCTCCAGGGGATATATGTTGCGGACAAAATTTGCATTCTAAATTACAAAATGATGAACTTTCAATATATATGACATATGGAGCTTCTAAAGGGATAGCTTCACCTAATAATTCTCTATCAAAGTTATATTGAGGTTTTAATTTCAAATAGGATTTGTTTTCTAAATCATTTTTTTTCATATGTTATGATTAATCTTGAATAACGCTATTATGTCAAATAAAATTTCTATAATTTCTATGTGGTTTAATTAAATTTTTTGGACATTTGTCATGCCATTTCCACTGCCCAACTTTTGGTTTACCTTTTATATATTCAAAATCTTTTCTTGGACCAGTAATAATTTTGCACTCAAAAAGTAAAGAAATGAAGTGTGATCTATTTTTTTGTTTTAAATGAATTTCGTTGTAAAAAATTGGTTGTTTTTTATATATTACTTTTGATCCTAACTCATTTTTTGCTGTTTCATGAATTCTCTTTTTAATCGTTTCTTTAAATCTAATAATTCCACCGGGGATATGCCAACCTTCCTCATATTTTTCCCCTTTTTTTCTCCAAACGAGCAAGGTTTGTTTTTTTTTATTTTTTATTAACAAATCTACATTTATCATTGGATTTATTCTTGTTAAAAATAAAAAAATTTCTTCAGGTAATCCTTTTTTTGGATTTTTTATTTTTTTTTCTATAAATTTTATATGTCTCATATTTGTTTTTTTAAAAAAGATATTTTACCCTCCCAATATTTAACTGCAGAGTTAAAAAAAAATACCTGATCCTTTTTTGGTATCATTTTTATTAGATTCTTTAATGGATTTATGTAATTACTTGGATTTGGATTTATAATTGCATGTCTATTTTTAGTTTTTTTAAAACTTGCAACATTGTGATAGACTAACTTCTTTTTTTTAAATAATTTAATTTTTCCAGCTTTCAAAAAACATTTCGAATTGAAAAGATAATCCTCATTAACAGTAAGATTTTTATCAAAATAAATTTTATTTTTTCTTAAAAACCTCATATTGTAAATTTTAGACCAAGTATGTGTGACAATACTGTTCGCTCTGGGTTTTATAAGATATTTTTTTAAAAAATTAACTTTTTGCAGTTTTGTAATAATCTTCGTATCTTTTATATAAAACTCAGTTTTATTGCTATTTGATAGTTGAGAATTTAAAATGATCATATCATAATTCTTATTTAAAAAATCAAATTTGACTTTTTTTTTGCAAATATAATCATCTCCATCTAAGAATGTTATCCACTTGGTATTACATAACTTTATTGCTTTATTTCTTGCTGTTGATATTCCCTTTTGATAATTTAAGATAACTTGAAAGCTTTTAAATTTTTTTCTTAATAAAATTCTTGAAATCAGATTTTTATATTTTTTACTTTTCTCATCAATAATGACTAACAATTTTATGTTTTTATTAATTGAAATATTGGAAACACATTTACCAAAGTACTTAATATGTTTCTTATATGTGGTGATTGCAATTGTTAAGTCCACTAAATTATTATCTGTTAAAATTTTTTATATTCTAACGGCTTCTTTACCTGTATTGCAGGTACTATTTCTTTAGCATCAAACGAGCGTCCTTTACAAAAATTACATGCAGGAATAAATTCCAACTCTCTTGTATATCTTTGGATTTCTTCTGCAGTAGAATTTATAGGTATACTATTTCTTTGATCCATGGGAATGCCTTTAAAACTATCTGCATTAGCTGCAAAAGGACACCTATATAATTTTCCATTCATGGAAGTTAAAAGATTTTTTCCACAACAATTATCGAATAACTCTCTCATTTCAATTTCCGTTCTTTTAAAATCATAAATTCTTCCGCTATCTGTCCAATTCTCAGGTGGATGTCTTCTGGTTGGAACATTAAAATAAATCAAGTCATTATATACTTTATCAGTATTCTTCGATAAACTTCCATAATCCGTGATAGTAAAGACTAATTTAGATTTATTATAATTTTTTATTCTATCTTTTTTTAATGGAATCGTTCCATTAGTATAAACTACAAGTTTTGATATTTTAGAATTATTTAAAAAATAATCGATAATTTCATATATTTGTTTATTCATGAAAGGTTCTCCACCTATTAAACGAACCTCAAATACATGCGAAATATTCTCAGTTAGTTGCTGAAATTCCAATTTTATTTGTTCATAAGAAAAATTTTTTGGATGTAAATAATATTGCATTAAATTCGAACAATCTCTGCATTTTAAAGAGCATTTTTCTGAAATGACAATATCAATACTTCTTAAAAAAAGTTTATCTTTATTAATAAATGCTTTATGACATTTTTCTAAAGCATCAAGAGAGTATTGAACAAAATTTAAATTCTCATTTGAATAATTTTTTGTTTCTTTTGTGTCATTTCCTTCTAAAAAAACACCTAAAGCTAGCCAATTAACTCCCACAAATTCTCTTTTCAATACTGGCTCAACATCTTGTATATCTACAGGAGTAACTATTATTAAGTCTTTTTTAGAAATTATTTTTTTCGCTTCATTTATATTTAATACCTTAATTCCATTATGCGATCTTCCAGTTTTTTTTTCATCACTATCAATAAAATTCTTAATACTTTTGGGAGAATTATCTGAAAACCATTTTCCACTTAATCCAAAACCGTATACGTAAATATTTTCAAATTTTTCTAAATTTATTTTTGCAAAGTTCATAATTTAATATTTATATAATTTTTTAAAAATAATTAAATTATTATATGTCTTCTCTATCGATTTAGATATGCTTACTATTGGCTTATAACCTAACTCCTTCTTAATTTTATTTATATTTGGAGCATAATAAGTTTTGTTTTGTTTGTTATTTTTAGAATACTTTATTGATATCTTTTTTTTAGATATTTTTTTCGCTAATTTTGCTAAATCTTTAATCTTTATAACTTCATCTGAACCCAAATTATAAATCCTATTTTTATTTTTGCTTGCTACAATTTTCCAAATAAAAACAGATAGATCAGACATATACATTAATGATCTAGTGGTATTAGGATTGCCTTTAATTAAAATATCTTGATTATTTAAAGTCTTAAGTAAAAAATTACCAACAGCATAATGAATTCTGAGAGGGATTAATGGACCTATAAAAGAAAAACATCTTAAAACAGTAAAATTAAGATTATTTTTTTCAGAAAAATATTTTATTATATTTTCTGCAAGTTTTTTTGAAGATCCCAAAATATTTAAATCAAAATTTGAATCTTCTAAATTTATACTTGAAGGACTATTCTCTCTTACTTTAAAGTTGTTATACCCGTATACTGAACCAGAACTAAAAAAAATAAATTTTTTGCACTTAGATTTTATTGCAAATTGAAGAATATTTTTTGTGCCAAGTATTATAGTTTCCACCTTTTTATACTGATCAATTTTATTAAAGGTTTCAGTTGCTGAAGTAGATGCTCCGTGAAGAATAAAATCAAATTTTTTTTTTGGAAACTTATTATCCAAAATATCACCAACAAAATATCTTAATTTATTATTTTTTAACAATTTATAATTAATTGTTTTTTTAAAATTTTTATTTCTTGTTAAAATTGTAATTTCACAATTTAAATTATATTTTTTATTAGCCTCAATAATAGATCTCAAAACCCAATAACCAAAAAAACCAGTCATTCCAGTTAAAAAAAATTTTTTATTTTTTAATTTAAACCAATCTTTTTTGGTAAACTTTAATATATTTTGAAAGTCTTTATTTAAACTATTGTTAAATTTATCAAAGATATCCATAAATAAAATTTCATATTAAGAAAAACAAATTGAATGCCACCAATATTCTGCACTTAAATTTAAATGTGATCTTTCATTTAAAGTCAAATTATAACCATAAGGTTCAATATGAAATGATGTATTATTTTCATCTTTTTTATGTAAAGAAGAAAACCACAACAATGGTGGATATTTCTCTTTTCTATAAAGAATTTCTGGCGTACCAATTAAGCATGAAATCACTTCATATGCTCCACTTAAATTAAATTGTTTTGGTAAAAAATTAATAGCTTCTTCAGATGCTTGAAATGAAAATTCATTTAAACATGGAAATAAAATACCTACTTTTTCTTCCTCAGGAATATTTTCTAAGTAATCTTTGTATCTACTACCTTCTCGTATTAAAACTTCATTATCCAAATTATATTTTATATGATTAATAAAATCATAATTTGGAAACTTATTTTTATATGATTTTTCAAGAGCAGGTAGATATATATCTTGTATATTTTTTCCTAAGTTATTGTTTCTCATTATAGGTAACAAGTATGGAAAACTATAACCTTTAAGAAGGTTTTTGATATTTTCATCTAAAGAAATTTGATTGTAAAGCTCTTGTATTTTTTCTTTAAAAATATTAAGTGATATATTTTTAGTTAGATCAAAGTTATTCTCAAAATTTTTGTATATTACTTCTAAATTAATGTTGTTTTTTAAATTTGTTTCTAAAGCAAAATAATTTCTAGATTTTTTAATTACCGGAGAGTTAATTAAACTAGTATTAAACCTACCGTTTTCATCAAAATACATCTTGATCTAAAATAATTCATTGTCATCAGCAAAACCTTCACCATATGGCACAGGTAAATGCGTTCTGCCAGCAGTTTTTTCTTGATGTAATTTTATAAAACTTGGATCTTCACCAATTAAACAATCTGGTCTATGTGGCCCCAACCAAGGATTTCTCATACCTCTATCTAAAATTTCTTTTAATGAGGTCTTTCTCAAGTTTCCTAAAGAAAAATCAATGTAAGGACATGGAGTTACTTCATTAGTTGAAGTTATAGTAATAATACCTTTTACCGTAATACATCCCTTATAAGATCCGTAGGATGGAGTCATATGAGTGAAAACGTTATATTTTTTTTCTAATTCTCTAACTTTATCTGCATCTTCTTTTGTGATCACAAACTCCGGATGATCAGTAGCACTTCCTACGGGCTTAGCATATGAAACATACAGTCCAATTCCTCTATCTGTACAAAATTTACACATATCTTCAAATTCTTTTGTATTAGCTCTCCCATTTATCAAAACAGTTGAAAGGATTAAGTTTAAACCTGCATCTAATGAAGCATCTACTGCTCTCATTACCTTCTGATAAGACCTTGGCTTATTTCTAAATTTATCATGTTCTTCCTCAATAAAACTGTCTAAAGAAAGTTGAATTTTTTCTACACCAATAGACTTTAAATGTTTTGCTTTCTTGTCGTCTAAGAACCAACCATTAGTATCCGAAATTATATAATGTTTTTCAGGATCAATTGCCTCAACCACTTTATCAAAATCTCTCATAACTAGTGGTTCTCCACCTGTTATTACAAAACGAGACAATCCTATTTCATCAGCTTGTTTTGATATATTTCTGATATCGTCAAGTGTCATTTGTTCTCTATGTTCTTTGGTTTTAAGTTTTTTTTCCAAATGTCTATCCATATAGTATTCTGCAGAACAATGGGTGCATTGGAAGTTACATAAATAGCTTTTTTCAATCCTAATTATTGGACTTATTATGCCTTTTTTTTCATTTTCAGAAATTTTTGATAACTTTTCAGCCAAGTAGGGTTTTCTATTAGCTAACCCTAATCGTTTTTGTTTTTCACCCTCAGTTAAATTATTTTCAGATACAAGAACTATCTGCTCAGCATGCTTCATGATCATCGATATATATTAATTAAATCGCGATTGCAACTTATATATATTTAATTAGGTTATTAAATATGGCGCAAATAACAAAAAACAAACATTGCTATCTTTGTAAAAATAAACTTGCAAATGAATCTATAATAAAATTAAAAAACTCTCCCCCTTCAGCTCAAAAATTTTTAAACAAAAAAAAAAAATTTTAAAAAAAAAATAACTCTTGATATTAAACAATGTAAATTTTGTGGATTGATCCAATTGACCAATCCTCCAGTAAAATATTACAAAGAAGTTATAAGAGCAGTAGGATTTTCTAAAAAAATTTTAGAATTTAGAAAAAAGCAATTCAAAAATTTTGTAAGAAATTATTCTTTAAAAAATAAAAAAATTATTGAGATTGGAAGTGGGGATGGTGAATATTTAAAAATTATGAAAAAATATTGTAAGGATACTTATGGTTTAGAATTTTCAAAAAATAATCATAAAATTTTAAGAAATAAAAAATTAAATTTTATAAAGGGATACCCAGACAATGTTAATAGAAAATTTTTTAAAAATAGGTTTGATGGTTTTTTTTGTATGAGTTTTCTAGAACATTCACCGAATGTAAATTTGTTTTTAAAAACAATTTATAACAATTTAAAAAATGATTCTTATGGAATAATTGAAGTGCCAAATCTAGATATGATTTTAAAAAAAAAATTATACACTGAGTTTATCTTAGATCATCTAAATTACTTTACTAAAAATACTCTGAAACAACTCCTCAACCAGAATGGTTTTGATGTTATTGAATGCAAAGAAATATGGGATAACTATATTATATCTGTAGTTGTCAAAAAAAGACAAATATTAAAAGATATAAATATAAATAAAATAATTAATAAATTTAGATACAGATATAAAATATTTAGAAATTCAAATAAATTAAAAAATGTAGCTGTTTGGGGCGCTGGTCACCAATCATTAACAACTTTGTCAATTTCAAAAATTGATAACGAAATAAAATACATAATCGACTCTGCTGCATTTAAACAAAATAAATATGCTCCTGGAATAAATGTAAAAATAATTTCTCCAAAAGATATTGAGAAAAAAAGTATCGATGGAATAATAATTATGGCAGGGGGTTACTCAAAAGAAATTAAAAAATATTTACTTAAAATTAAATTTAAAGGTAAATCAATTATCTATTAAAAATTATCTTATAATATCACCGATAATATAGCCAAAATAAAAAACCCAACCAATATGAAGTAAAGCAAAATAAGAAAAAATAAATAAACTTTTTTTTGTATCTTCAAATAATTTTTTTGAATTAAAGCAATATATTAATATAAAAATTAATATAATTGGATCTACATATGAAAAAAATGGAATATCAATTAATAGATAAATTATTGTTTTAAATAATATAAATAAAAAGAAATTAAAATTTTTATAAACTAGAATTAATGTAAAAATTATTCCAAGATACGAGATTAAAAGATAAAATGCTTTATGCAAATAATGGCTATTATAAAGTTTAAAAATTGGACCTCCTCCAAAATCATCTCTAGGAATATTCCAAAATGCATAAAAATAAATTATTAAGAAAAAAAGAATTATTAAAACAAACTTATAATTTTTGAGTATTTTTTTAATAATATCTATTTTGAAAATAACAAATGGAAGCAAAAATATAACATACATGCCAAAAACTTTTGGTATTGTATAATATTGAAATAAAGTAAGTCTACTCCCCTCATTCCCTAAACCTGTAGGAAGTATTCCGCCCCATTCGTAAAAAATTAAAAAGGAAGGTGTTAAGAATATTAAAAAAATAAAAGAAAGTTTTAAATTGAAATATGAAATTAATTTATCTTTTCTTAAGAATTCAAAAAAAACTATTGCAGGTAAAAAAGCAAAAAGCTGACGACTAAAAAAAGTTACACATGATAAAAATATTGTAAATAAAATTAATTTTTGAGATTTTCTTTTTTTCGCAATCTCAAAAAAAAAAATGGTAAGAAAAAAAAACATAAAACTTATATTTTCTTCTAAACCATAAAAAGCATCTGTTCTAAATGAACTACTTATAAGAATAATCGATGATAATAAAAATAAATTTACATTATATGGATAAATTTCATATTTTTCTTTCAATACAAAATAAAAAATTATTACACAGAAAATAGATATTAAGAAAATAAAAGATTTATAAATATATATATCGGTAGTAGGAATTAAAAATTTTGTAATTATATAATGTAATGGTAAGCTGGACGACTCATAGTATCTCCAATCAATACTGAAAATAGAATTACTTTTAAAATATAAAAAATTTTTATAAATATGTTCAAAATCAATTTTTCCTCCATTTGAAAAATCATGTTGAAAATAAAAACCAATAAAAAAATAAATTAAATTACTAAAAAAAATTAATAAAGTAAATTTTCTTAAATTTTTTTCATTTAATCCATTCAATTTATTCATTGTTTTAATAAAATTTTATTTACTAAAATTTTTATTCCTATTTATAAATATTAAACATGCTTCTTTTTTAGTTAATTTATAAACTCTTTTCAAAAATCCATTATTATCAAATAAAAAGGGTGAATAATTATATTTTTCTAGTAGTGATTTTAATTTTAAAAAATCATTTTTCTCACATTCTACAGAAATTACTGGTTTATCATTCTTCAATATATTTTTAGCCCCATTTAGAGCAGCAATTTCAGCACCCTCAATATCGAGCTTAATGAGATTAATTTTTTTTAAATTATATTTTTTCTTAATATTGTCCAAAACAATTGTTCTAACAAATTTTGTTTTATTTCCAAACTTTCTTACTATTGATGCAGAACCGATTCCTTTGGTATAATCAATCTTCATTGTTTGTTCTTTATTAAACAAGCAATAGTTTAAGGTTTTTATATTATTTAGATTATTTAAGCGTGAATTATTGTTAATAATGTCAATACAATATTTAAATGGCTCTATAGCAAAAACTTTTCCTGATTTCTCAACTTTTTTTGCGAAAGCTAATGTAAATACTCCTTGATTGGCACCACCATCAATAACTACATCTCCTTTTTTAATCAATTTATATCCATATTTTAATAATGGCTCTAAATTTTCTCTAAATAAAAAAAGCCCTCTACCTCCCATATGTCTTTTTAATGGAAGAAAGATAAATTCAATATATTTTGGACCAAATTTATATTTTATTTTTATTGAAATTTTAAATGTAGTTAAAAAAAAAAGAATAATAGCCCTTAAAATTATTTTAAAAGGGTTCTTTTTGAAAGTTTTTGTATTTAGAAAAGATAAATAATAGATCATTATTTTAAAATTCTATTTATCTGATTTTGAGTGATCAATAAAATTTTATTTTTTTTATCTTGATTTATATACCATTCAATAGAGAATTTAATTGAGTTTTTAAAATTAATTTTTTCTTTCCATTTAAGATGCTTTCTAGATTTAAAACTATTTAATTTTAAATTTTTTGTTTCTTTTACTTTATTTTTACTTTTTATATATTTAATTTTGACAGGAATAATTTTTTTTACTTCTTTTACTAAATCTTTAACTTTATATGATTTCCAATTAGGACTAAAATTCCATCCAGATTGATATAAATTATTTTTGCTTAAATGGGTTTTTTCAGCCAATTTTAAATAACCATTTATCGGATCTAATACATGTTGCCATGGCCTTATAGATTCTTTGTTTCTAATTAGACAGTGTTTGTTGCTTAAATAAGCTCTAATTAAATCAGGTATCAATCTATCTTTTGAAAAATCTCCTCCACCAATAACATTTCCAGATCTTACTGTGGCTAATTTAATTTTCTTATCTTTAAAAAAAGTTTCTCTAAATGCTGATGAAATTATTTCTGTACATGCTTTACTAGCACTATATATATCATTACCTCCCAATTTATCTGTTTCAATAAATGATTTTTCTTTTTCTGTGTCATAACACTTGTCTGATGTTACAACAATTATTGTCTTTGAACCTTTTAAAAATAATAAAGATTTCAACAAGTTTGCAGTACCTACAATATTAGTCTGAACAGTTTTTAGTGGATTATTATAAGATTCTATTACAAGTGGTTGAGCTGCTAAGTGAAATATTATTTGAGGATTAATTTTTTGGGTTAATTTTTTTAATTTATTAAAATCATTTATATCACAGTAATTATTTGTTTTTAAAATTTTTCTTATATTCATTGTATTGAAAAAACTTTTTTTTTTTTCTTTTAAGGCAATGCCATGAACTTCTGAACCTATTTGTGAAAGTATTAAACTTAGCCATGAGCCTTTGAAGCCTGTATGACCAGTGATTAAAACTTTTTTATTTCTCCAAAAGCTTTTCATAATATTATTTAACTGGACAATAATTTTTCATAATTTTCAATAAATGTATTCACATCAATTTCATAATCATTATGAGGGTTAATTTTATTTAAAAATTTTTTTTTAGTTAAAAAATAATTATATTCTATCCCCAATCTTTGACAAAGAACATAAAATGGATTTAAATAAATATCATCAGGATCTCTGATTTCAATAGTTTTAGAATTAATTTTCATCCATATTAAGTTAGTCAAACCTGCTCCATGAAGAGATACTATTAATTTTGATTTTGCACTCTGTATAACTTGTTGTTTAAAAGATAAGTTTTCCATGTAAACAATTTTAAAATCTCTTTTTCTTAATTTCGATATTAATTCTCTCTCATTTATAAGCTTTCTACGTTTAGATTTATTTCGGCTAATATATATTTTTTGATTTCCATGTTTACATTTAAACTTATTTAAAAAAAAATTTTTAGTTTGTAGCAAGTATTTTAACCTTGGACATCCACTGGGGTGAAATTCTGGAATATAATAACCATTATTTATCAAAATATTTTTATTTTGTTTACTTGTTTCATAATCTTTTGTTACTAACCTTAATGTGTCTTTTTGAAAATTATTTTTAAAATTTGGAAGAAATATTTTTTTTGTATCTAAATTATTTTTCTCTTTTAGCCATAAAATTTTAGGCAATACATCTGTTATCCAATGAAAATAATTATCAGAATGTCTATCGTGTATAATTATTAAATTTTTTTTTAATACAGTTTTTTTTTTATTTTTTAAAAACATGCTTAAAAAATAAATCAAAAGAAATATTTTTTTGAAAAATTTAAACTTACCTAAAGATTTAAATTTTAAAAAATCTGTAAAAATTTCTTTTTTAAAAACCAGAGGTATACTATTATTATTTAAATAGATGTTTTGAAAATTGTAAATATATACATCATTTATTTTCCTTAATAGTTCATTTTTAAATAATCTTGAGTCATTCTTCTTTAACAATCTTGGTAATTTAATTTTAATTATTTCAGAACCTAAAATTTTTTTTAATTTAAATTTATAATTCATTAAATAATTTTATATATTGTTTACTTATATTTTTAGGCTTCCATATTTTGCTTTTTATTAAAGAATTTTTCTCAAATTTGACTTTGTTTTTATAAATATTATTTATGCCATCATAAAAACTTTTTATATCAAATGGTTTAATTAAAAATCCATTTTTTTTATGCTCTACTATATCAGTTAAACCTCCAACTTTATAAGTTACTATTGGTAAACCACATGATTGGGCTTCAAGAGCTACATTTGGTAAATTATCTAATCTTGATGGAATAGCTATAATATCTGAAAAATTATAAACTTTATTTAATAGTTTTTTATTTTTTAAATTTCCTAAGATAATATTTGAGGATTGGATTTTTTTTATATCATTGTTTTTATATGGGCCTACTATTAACAGCCTTACTTTATTATTTTTGTCATATTTTGATATACATTGATCTAATAAATCGAAACCTTTTCTATAATTAAATAATCCTCCTGCAGAAACGAAAAGTACGTCAATGGTATTTTTTTTTTTAAAAATTTTATTTTTTCCAACTTTTATTGATCTAATTTTACTTTTAAAAAAAATTTTATTATCAACTGCGTAAGGTATTGTTGTTATTGGAAAACCATTTAAAATTTTACTTTTCTGGGCTAATTTAGCAATCCATTTTGAAGGTGCCACAATATGAATTTTTTTTTTCTTGAGAATTTTTTTTTTAATTTTCCAAATTAGATGGTCAAAAAAATTTAATTTAATGTAATTGCCATTTTTATAATATTGTTTGGGCAAATAGTATAAATAATGCTCTGTTCCATTCATAAACCACATATCATGAAGAGTTAAAACCATTTTTTTTTTTATTTTTGAAATATCAAAAATTGATAAAGTTTCACTATTAATCCAGTGTAAATTTACAACATCATATTGATTAAATTTTGAAATTTTTACTATATCAGAATTTATTAAATTATAAGAATAATCATTTTTAGATAATCTTATTTTATATAAAAAAAAAGAAAAAAATTTTCTTAAATAGAGATTAAATGTCTTAAAATTATATGTTTTAATTGATCTATCTGAAGAGATTTTATTTTGTACAAAAAAATGTACATTTTTTTTTCTTTTTAAACTCTTATAAATTTCATTGGCTGCTTGGGCTGCACCACCAAATAGGTCGGACCATGATAATATTAATACTTTTCTCATTTTTTATAGACTAAATATAAGTAAATAAAAATAACAATTGGTATTACATATAAACTTTTAAAACCTAGTATAAAAATTAATAATATTGGACAAATAGTAATTAAATTTAAAATAATTACTGTTTTGTTATATCCCAGTTTATTAACTAAAATATGGTGAATATGATTTCTGTCACCAATAAAAGGGTTTTTTCCTTTTGATAATCGAGATATAAATAACCTCAACATATCAATCCCCGGTAACATCATTAAAATAAAAATTTCATCGGATAAAATTAGAGAGGAATTATAAATTTTTATAGTAAAATATGAAATTAAAAATCCAAGAAGTATTGTTCCATTATCGCCCATAAAAACTTCTTTTTTTTTATTAAGAATTAAAAATAATATTGTGGGTATTAACAGATAAAAAAATAAAGAATTGTTAGTTATAAAACCTAAAATAAAAAAATATATAAAAATATAAGTTCCTGATTGTAAATCTATACCATCATATAAATTTAAAGCATTTATAAAAATAAAAATACATAGAATAGTAAAAAATTTAGATAATTCTTCAAGATAAAGAGTCTTATTAATGAATGAAAATTCTATTTTATTTATGATTAAGCTGGGATCTAAACCTAAACTTATATAAGTAATTATTAGGAACAATATAATCTTTATCTGATAATTTAAATTAAACTTATCATCATATAATCCAATCAGAAAAAAACTTGAGGATGCAAACAAAAATGCAAATATTCTATATTCGCTTTCTCCTATAAAGAGATAAAGACTATTTTTTTGAAAATAACTAATAACCAATAAAACAAAAATATAAAATAAAAAAATTAAACCACCAAATAAACTAACTTTTTTAATATGTTTTTTAAGTTTTCCATCAGGCACATCATATGTGTTTAATTGTTTAAAAATTTTATACCTTGTTAAATAAACAAATAATCCAATAAATAATAAAATTAATATATTAACAAAATGATGATTATCTATCATTAATATATTTATAATATAAATTTAAAAATATACCCAAAGGTAAATAGTATAGGATTGATAAATAATTATTAAAAAACTGTCCTGATGGTAAAAAGACGAAAAAAATTTGAATAAGAGAAAAATTAGCTAAAATTAAGCTTAATTTTAGATTTTCAGGAATTACATTTTTTTTTGAAAATACTATTTTAAAGAATGTTTTATAACAAAAATAAACAGCAATACTTAAAAATATAAAACCAACCAAACCTAATTCAGCTAAAATTTGAATTAAAGTATTATGTGGATGTGTAGTGCAACTATGTTTGTTCACAAATTTTTCATCTGAACAATGGTATCTAAACATTTTTACGCCCTTACCAAAAATTGGCTTATCTAAAAACATTTTAAAAGCAGATTTATAATGTCCTTCATGAGCTTCTGAAAAAAAAATTAATCTATTGTCTCTGATTTCTTTTGATCCATGTTGTGAGTAATCTTCCTCACAATTCCAAACTTTATAGAAATCTAAATTCATAGCGCATACAGGATAACGAATCATTCTTTGAAATCTACTTTCATCATATTTTACTACTGAGTAGATAGATAAAATTGAGAATATTAAAACTAAAGATATTATTTTTTTTTTATTATTAAAATTGTAAAAAAATAAAAAAATTAATAGAAAAGTTGTAATGTTAAAGAAAGACACTCTTTCACCAGATAAAAATGTAATTATAAAACTTAAATAAATTAGAATTATTAAACCTAGTGAAATTTTTTTGTTAAAATAAAAGTAAATTGACAATAATACTGGTAAAATTTTACCAATGAAACTTCCTACAATTAATTCGTTACCAAATGGTCCAGATAATCTATGAGAAGATTTTTCATAGCCAAAAATATCTTTACCAAAAAAATACTGAATATAAGTATCAACTACCACAAAAAATAATGTCAAAAATAAAATATTGTATAAGTATTTTTTATAATTTATTTCATTTGACAATAAATAACATATTGCAAGTGCAAAAATAAAAAATCTAAAATAAAAAAATGAACTTTGTAGAGATACAAGAGGTTTAATTGAAAAAAGAGAGTGAACAGTTATAAAAATAAAGAGTATTATAAAAAATTTAAATATTTTATTTTGAAAATAAATAAAATTTTTATCTCTTATAATTATGTAAATAAAAATTAATGAGGATAAGCTCACAAATAAATCAGATAAAAATGGACCACTCGGATATAAAGGTATAACCAATAGTGTAAATAAAAATAAAATAAGATTCGGTTTGTCTTTTAATTTTAAATTTTTAATTGATATAAAACTCATTTTAAATTTTAAAAATTAAAGTTTTTTATGAAACTTAAATAATACAACTTTTAATAAGATTTTGTAAATCTTTGGGAATTATCTCCTGAAGTGATTTGATCATAAATCCATTTATACGTTTTTTCTAAACCAATTTTTAATTTAATATTAGGTGCCCAATCAATTTTTTCCTTTATAAAATCATTATCACTTGATCTGCCCCTAACACCTTTGGGTTTATCAAGTTGATATTTTCTTTCAACTTTATGATCTGATATTTCTTCTATCATATCTATCATTTGATTAATGGAAACTTGTTCATCACTTCCTAGATTAAATACATCCGTATAACTAGAGTTAAAAATTTTTTTCGTACCAATAATACAGTCATCTATAAACATAAACGTTCTAGTTTGCTCTCCATCTCCCCAAACATCTATATTTTTGATATTATTAATTTTAGCTAAAGCTATTTTTCTACAAATAGCTGCGGGAGCTTTTTCCCTACCTCCATCATAAGTTCCTAATGGCCCATAAACATTATGATATCTAATAACCCTTGTATCTAAATTAAAATCCTCAGTAAAATGTCTACACATACGCTCACTAAATAATTTTTCCCATCCATATCCATCTTCAGGTTCTGCTGGATAAGCGTCACTTTCTTTTAACCCTGGAACAAAAGTTTCTTTTTGTTTTTGACCATTATAAACACAGGCACTTGATGAAAAAAAATATCTTTTTACATTATTTTTTAAACAAGCTCTTAACATGTTTGTATTTATTAATACCGAAAGCATACATTCTGCTTTATTATTCTCAATAAAACCCATCCCTCCCATATTACAAGCCATGTTATATACATAATCAATATCTTCGGTGGCTTTGATGCAGTTTTCGTATTCTTTTAAATCAAATGAGAAATTTTTGTTTTGATCAAAAGATTGAAACCAATATTCTAAAGGTTTTACATCGGCACAAACCAAGCTATGACCCTCTGACATCAAGTTCGAGACTAAATGTCCTCCAATGAAACCTCCTGCACCACATACTAATATTTTAGACATTAGAAGCTTATATAATTTAATTTTTTATAATCAAGTTTATTCATGAATAAGTTATTTAATATGCATTATTATATGCCCTTTCCAGTCAGCTCCATCTGGATCAATTATACTTGTTTGCAATTTACCTTTTAAAAGCATTGAAAGTCCTTTAAACAAGTCTGGCCAAGTTTCACTCCATGGATTATTTCTAACAATTTTATAAGTCTTAATGTTCCTATTAAAACTTTTTTTAATTTTATTTATCTCTAGATTAGATTTAAAGTTTTCAAAAATAATAAATAATTCAATTTTTTTTGGTAAGCACTTTGAAATCTCTTTTAATATTACCGCCTCATATCCTTCTACATCAAGCTTAATAATACCTTTTGTCAATTTTTTTTTTAATAAATTTAAAAAAATCTTTCCTAATATTTCCTTTGTTTTCTTAACTTTAATTTTTTTTTTTTGATAATTTTTTTGATCAAAAATTTTATAACCATCTTTTTGAATTAATATTTTTTTGTCATACGTGTTATTTTTGTCGAATATAAATGCACCACCCCAATTATAATGTGGAATATATAAATTTAAATTCTCATTTTTTTTACCTAGAGCGTAGTTGTACATAAAATTTTTAAACTTTTTGTTAATAATATTTATATTTACATCTAAAATCTTGAAACAATCTGGATTTGGCTCAAATAAATAAACTTCTTTAAAAGAATTTCCACATTGACATGAAATTAAACCTATATTTGCTCCAATATCAAAAAAAAAGTGATTATGTTTAAAATCTTTTGCAATTTTATTTATAAGCTTAATTAAACTAAGTTCGTAATTTCCTCTAGTTTGAGGATAAATAGACAAAACATCTCCACCTTTCAAAAAAATTTTTAGACTATTTTTCGTCAATAAATTAAATAATCTAGTCTTTATCCCTTCGATAATTACAGAGATAGAATTCTCACTAAATTTGAAATTTTTAAGCTTATTCATTGAATTTGATTTCATCGGTTATATAAAGGTCATCTAATTATAGTAAATTAATTATTTATTTTTTTAATTTTATTAATAATTTAATAATTTATAGAAGGTAAATTATCTAGCTAATATATTATTGTTATTCATTAGATTTAACAACAACTGTAAATACTAGCATGAATAAAAATTGCTTTATTTATAAAAATTTATGTAAAAACTTTAATAAACTATTTCCTATGCTATGGGTATTTTAATTATATGAAAATTATACTTTCAACAACATTTAGAAGTTTTGACAGATCGTTAGAGAGTTCAAATCAAATGGATTTTTTAAAATCAATAAACAAGTACTCTAAAAATATAGATTTATGTGTAACTCAATTTAACGAAAAAAATGTTAAAAAAAAAATTTACGAAAACTTTTCAGGAAAAATTTTTTATCAAAACATAAAACCTAAAAATTATAAATGGTCACACTCTGAGGTATTCAAATTTGCACTAAATAGAGCTAAGAAAAAAAGATATGATTATATAGGTTGGTGCTCCAGTGATATTAAAATTGAAAAAAATTGGTTCGAAGAAATAAAGAATAATAGAAAAAATGCAATGTTTACCTTCTTTCCAAATATTTCAAACCGAAAAAAAAATTTAGTAGAATTTGGTTTAGACATATTTTTTTTTAAAATAGATAAAAAAGATCAAAAAAGAATGTTTAAAATATTAAATAAATTTCCAAATTATGATTGGGGAATGTTTGAACACTATTTATTTTCTTTTAGTGAAATTTTAAAAATTGAAAAAATTAATTTAAGAAAAAAAACAAATATTTACAAAAAAGAAAATTTATTAAGTAAAAAAAGAAGTATCACAAACACAATATCTTGGAAAAAAAATAAAAATATTTTGGAAAAAATGCTTAAACAAAATAAGATTAGTTTACTATACGCAAATGGTTCTATGTATTTTCTTGCATTCAAATTATTTACTTTAAAAAATCTAAACTTGGAAATGATAGTTATATATTTAAAATTATTAATGAAATTTTTTTTAAGAATTATAAATGGAAAACAATATTAAAAATAATAAACTAATTTTTTTTTTAAGTTTTTATAACTCAATTCCAATTACTAGTGGTGCATCTAACATATCAACTAATTTTTATAATTTTTGCCCTTATAAAAAAAAATTTTTTTTAATAAATCACGAAAAAAATTTTAATAATAAGAATATTTTTAATTTTAGACCACTTAGTAATAGGCCAATATTTAAATTCCTAGTATTATTTAAATACTTAATTAAATTATTTATTGAAATATTAAAAAATAAACCAAACACAATTATTTTTGAGGGAGCAAGTTGGGTTGGATATTCTTATTTTTTTTTAATAATAATAAAATTTTTCTTTGGAAATATTAAATTTATATATCATAGTCATAATATCGACTATGAGATAAGAAGAGGAAATTTTTTTACCGGAAAAATAACTTTCTATTTGGAAAAATTTCTAATAAATAAAGTTGATATTTTTACAGTTGTCTCAGAGGAAGATAAAAAAAAAATTTATAACTTATATAAAAAAAAAGTTTCAATTGTAAAAAATGGTGTTGTCGTAAGTAAAAAAAAAATTAAAAAAATTAAAAAAAATATTATACTATTTTCTGGCTCAATTGATTTTAAAGAGAATAAAATTGCTTTTAAAAAATTTTATCGCAATATTTATCCTTTGTTAAAAAAAAAATATAAAAACTATAAAATTGTAGTAACAGGTACAAAAATAAGTTTAAAAGAAAATGTATACCAAACCGGTGTGCTTAAATATCAGGAATACTTAAAACTATTAAGAAAAACTAAATTGTGTATTTATCCCTTTAGAAAGGGACCAGGTACTAAAATAAAAGTAATAGAAGCATTATGTAATGATGTTCCAATTATAACTAATAAACATGGCTTTAGAGGTCTAGATATAAAACACAAATCAAAATTAATTTATAGAAGTAACTTGGAATTAAAAAACAAAATTAAAACCATGTTATCAAAAACAAATAGTTATGATTCAATTTTTATTGATGCAAAAAAAAAGTACAATATTAAAATTATCTTAAATGATTTCTATTCAAAAATATAAAATTAAACTCAGCTATTTAGCTACAATCCTTATTTTTTTATCCTTAGGAGTAAATCCCTCTTTCGTAGATAATAAAACAATCAACTTTAAAGATATAATTAATTTAGTGAGATTTTTCTTACCAAGTATATTTTTAATTGGAATTTATATTTTTTACCCAAAAAAATATAAATTTGAATATTTTATAAATCTTGACTTAAAAATTAAAATTTTATTTTTTTTATTTCTAGTGATTTTATTTTTTTCATTTTTAGGTGATATAACTAATTCACAAAATTTATACTTCTTTTCATATTTAAATATTTTTTTATTTGCAGGACTATTAAATTCTAATAAAGATGAAGGGGAGATAATTAATAATGTTATTCTATTTATTATTTTAGGTATATTTATTTTCCTTTCATTGATGTTATTAGAAATTTTTAGTAACCAAATTAATTTTTCAGAACTACATAAAAGTTCAGTTTTTAGTTTTGACAATAGATTTTTAAGTCAATCTCTACCTAGATCAACTGGTGTTTCAAAATTTATGCTTTTATTTCTATTAGTTTTAATGTTTTTATTCTATAAAAAAAATTCAATATCTGTTTTATCGGCAATAACTTTCTTTAGTTCGGCTTTAGTATTATTAAACTCAAGGACTTCGTTAATATTTTATTATTTTTTTATATTTTTTATTATTTTTTATATTAATCAAAAATTAAAAATTAAAGCTCAATTAATTGTAGCAACATTATTTATACCAATTATAGTTTTTGTTTTTGTGCCAGACAAGACTTACAATATAACAAAAGAAAATTATATATTTGAAGAAAAAATAGATATTTTAAATAATTTTTCTAAAAAATTTAGTAAAAATAAAAAAGAGGTAATTGAAGATGATGACAATTTAATAAAAAAAAAAAATGATAGTGAAAATTATGAAATAGCAGAAAATGAAGTTAAAAAAGAGGAATATAAAAAAAATGATCTAACTTCTCTTTTAAATAAAAATAATAATAATCAATTGAATAAAATTGAAAATATTTCAAGTGGTAGGATATACCTATGGAAAATAATTTATAATGATTTTAGAGAAAATAAAATAAACTTATTTGTAGGAAAAGGAATTTTAGCTGATAAAAAAATATATACCCAATCATCTTCAAATGGATTTATTTACTCATTTTTAGCAGGTGGTGTTTTAGGTTTTTTAAGTTTAATTATTTTAAATATTCTTATTTTAAAAGATGTTCTACTAAACATTATTAATACTAAGCAATTAAAAAGAGTGGTTGTACTTAATTTAATTGTACTGTTTTTAATTTACAGGCTATTGTTTGAAAATGGTTTTGTCCTTTATGTGTCAGATTTATATTTATTAATAACCTGTATTTTTTTTATAAATCTTCAAAAGTTAAAAAATTAATTTTTTCTTTTTGGAAAACCAAAAAATTAAGAAAAAAAACAATGACTCAATAAGTCGTATTAAACGTCGTAAAAAATCCGTTCTTAATCTCCATAAAAATTCCAAGCCTAATTTTTCTAAAAATATTGGACACGGTTTAATATCTCCTGATGCCATCTCAAGGCCTCCTCCTATACAAATAATTTTAAAAAATTCGAAATTATTTGAAATATGCGTGGCAACAATCTCCTGTTTTGGGGTTGGTAGTGTTAAAATATAAATATTATTTTTTGAAATTTTTGGCAATTCTTGAATTATTTTATCTGTATCAGCTATTGGTAGTTGAACATTAATAACATTTTTATTGAATCTTTTTATTAAAAAATTGTTTATTCTTTGTGAAGAGTTTCCTAATATAACAATATTTTCAATCTCACTTAAGTTTAATTCAATTTTACTAATTAATGCTCTTCCAGGTATTTTTTTTTTATAGCCAAATAATTTAGAAGAAATTCCATCTGGCCATAAATAATAATGTTTATTTATTTCAATAACATTTTTTGTTAAATATCCAATAAACGCTAAATTTAAAGCAGATAAGATAAATTTATCATTATTATACAATGTGTTTAAATTATTAAATTTATGTATAATAGACATAAAATTAATTTAAGCATTCAATAAAAAAAAACAATTAAAAATCTTGAAAAATAAAATTTCAATAATAACTGTTACTAAAAATTCTGAGAAATATATAAAGCAAACTATGGACTCGGTCATAAACCAGTTTGTATATGCTGAAAATATAAACTTTGATTTAGAGTATATTATTCATGATGGAAATTCATCAGATGGAACTAAAGAAATAATCACAGAATACGCAAATAAATATAATTTTATAAATTTTTCATCTTTTGAAGATATGGGTCTTTTTGATGGAATTGCTTATTGTTTAAAAAAAGTTACTGGAAACATAGTGGCTTATATAAATTCAGGTGATCTTTATAGTGATCACAGTTTTCAATTAATTGTAAATATATTTAATAAAGAAAAAAAAATTAACTGGATCACTGGTTCGAAATTTTATTACAATGAAAATTCTGAAATTATTGATTTTTATAAACCTTATAGATACAGGAGAAATCTAATTACAAGTGGTGTATATGGAAAATACCTTCCATTTATTCAACAGGAATCTACATTTTGGCGAGCTGGGCTTAATAAATTAATTGATTTAAAATACTTAAAAACACTTAAATTAAGTGGTGATTATTTTATTTGGTTTAGTTTTGCAAAAGAACATGAGCTTTATATTTTAAATTCATTTCTATCCGGTTTCAAATATCATAAAAATCAGCTTACATTTAGAGAAACAGGAAAAACTGATATTTATCTAAATGAAATAAATCAATTCAGAAAAAGAGTAAAAATAAAAGACATTTTATATATTCTTTATGACTCTTTTTTTTGGTTTATTTTAAAATACTTACAATCATTCATAACAAAAAAGACTAAAAGACAATTATCATTTGATCAAAAATTTTCTAATTGGTCTCAAATTAGAAACAATGTTTTTTGTTGGTTGAGTGAATTTAATTCAAACCAAGGAGAAGGTATTCTTGGAAAAATGTTTCTAGAGTCATTGTCTGACTCAAATTCTCATATAGAAGTAAAAACACCAAAACAATATTTTATATTGAATGAAAAAAAAGACTTAGAAAAATTTTCAAAAATTGATGATACTCTTAATAAAAGTTTATTTGAAAAATATATTTATCCCTTGATTGGGATAATTTATTGCTGGATCGCATACTTTAAAAATAAAAAAGTTGTTTATATAAATTACATCCCATTATGGAATATTTTAATCTTTGGTCTGTGCCCTCCTAATACTCTCTTTGGACCGATAACAGGGGGAATTTTTAACGAAAAAGTAAAAAATTTAGAACATTTTGCCAGAAAATTTATTATGCCTGTTTTATATAAATTAAGTCTAACTATATTGAAATTTAGAAAACAAAGATTAACTTTTTCAACAGAAAACTTAAAAGAAAAACTAGATTCAAAAATTATCGCGAATAGTAACTTCAACTATTTTTTAAATAATTTTCAACAAAAAACTATTAACGAAAAAAAAGATATTGATTTCATCATTTACAATAGACCTTATCCGTCAAAAAATAGTGAATTTTTAATATCTATTGTTAAAAAATTATGTAATGATTTTAATATTTTTGTTGTTGGTGATCCTATCAAATTCGATAAGATAACTAATTTAGGCAAAATCCCAAGAAAAGATTTAGGTAAAATTATTCAAAGATCAAAATTTACAATTTTATCTGCTGAAAATTTTAGCTCTTTGTTTGCAAAAGATTGTATTGAGGGAAATACCTGTCTTTTCTACAATGAAAATAATCTAGTACCAAATTTTTTAAAAAATGAAAAAGATAAAAAAATTTTTTCAATAAATTATGCGGATATTGATTTTTCCTATCAAAAAATACTACAAATAATTAAATTAAATAAAGAAAATTTAATTTATTCATTAACAAATTTTAATTTTGATAATTTAATTAATGAAGAATTAGACCAACTTAATAAATAATTAAATCGTAAATTTTATAATAAATAAATCTTATTAAACTTCCTTGTAGGAAATAAGATTTAATCCTAGAAAATTTCGAATTTGAATAATTTAATTTATAAAATTTCAATATTTCAAACATTTCACTTTTTAATTTCAATTTATTAGAGGAAAGCTGATTTTTTGATATTCTAAAACAGGATAAAAAAATATTTACATGTTTTCCATAATAATTTTTAATTAAATAAAAAAGTAAATCATATTCAAATGCATACTTATATTTTAAATTAAACCCTCCAAAATCTTTATAGCTTTTGCTAGTAAAAAATAATGATCCTGTAAAAATTTGATTATAAAAAAAATGATTCACAACTTTTTCTTTTGGGATATAAGATATAAATGATTTAAACTTGTTTCCATCTTCGTCAACATTAAAAAAATCTCCCACAAAATAATCAAAGTTATTTTGATCTAACAAATTTTTTTTCACTAATTCTAAAACTGTATCAGATGAGTAAAAATCATCTGAATTTAGCCAAGCATAGATTTTACCTGATGCTGATTTAAAACCAATATTTAGCGCATCGGAAACACCATGGTCAAAATTACTTACTATTTTTATTCTATTATCTTTTTTGATTCTTTCATTAATAATTTTTAAGGTATTATCAGATGATTTTGAATCGCAAACTAATAACTCCCAATCTAAAAAATTTTGCGCTTGAACGCTATCTAGTGTTTTGGAAATATATTTTTCACTATTTTTAGTCGGTAATACTATGCTTATAGTTGCCATATTAAATCTTATTATAATAATTATAATATTCTTTAGATATTATAATTTCTGAGAACTGTTTCTTTATTGATGAATGAATAAAATTTTTTCTGTTAACTCCAAAAGACCATTGCAATGATTTTTTTAGTTCGGTATCTGAAAAATTGCTCATTACATAACCATTTTTTTTATTTAAAATTATTTCCTTAAGACCATTATTACTTACTGTGATCACTGGGGTACCACATGACATGGCTTCTATTGCTGTATTGGGAAGATTATCTTGTTTTGATGTAACTACATAAACGTCTGATTTATTATAATAATATCTTAATCCTTTCGAATTAAGAAAACCTAAATTTTCAACTTCAAAATTTAAATTATTGTATTTAATTTGATTACTTCCAAAAATACATAATTTAAAATTTGGAAGATGATTACTTATTTTATTTAATTTTTTTAAAAAATTATTTAAACCCTTTCTTTTGTCAGAATTTACATCTACACTTCCAAAAAGAATAATCCTTTTTTTGTTTTTTTTTAATTTAATTGGTTTCCAAAATTTGAAGTTTATAGGATTTCTTATAACTATAGAATTATTTATTTTTAAAATACTATTGTTTATTGCATAGTTTTTTATCCATTGAGATGGGCATACAATATTTATTTTTTTTTTGTTTAAGAAAAATTTTTTTTTCTTTTTTAAAAAAAATAGTATTTTAGAAATGAAAAAATTTTTTGAAAATAGATATTTTATCTCTGGATAATGGAAAAAATCTTCTATTGGCCAGGCATCGTGTAACGTCCAAACAATTTTGCCATCAAAATTCTCTAATTCTTTTAGAGACATCATTTCATTATTTATCCAATGTAAGTTAATAATATCAAATTTTTGTTTATTGGCATAATCTGATAAATTGGAACTTAAAATATTCAATGAGGCTTTTTTCTTCAATCCTAGTATATTTATAAATATTTTTTCCAAATAAGGTCTTAGTTTTCTTGAAAATGTATTTAAAAAATATTTATATTCGACTGTATTTTTTAAGTTTAACTTTTTATCTATTACTAGTAGATATGATTTTTTTTTATTATTTAATAATGATTTATGAACTCTTGCTGCTGCAATATTTGCACCTCCATAATTGTCTGAATAAGTTACATGTAAAATTTTCATAAAAAATATTTTAAGTACTTAAATGATATGGTTCTTTTTGTTTTATTCAAATTATAACCCTGTAGAAATAACTCTTTACTAAATTTTATTGAATTCTTTTTTGCTAAATTGGCCTCTAATTTTATTCTTTTTTTTGTATCAGATCTATAAGTGCTAAATAATTTCAAATCCTCTTTAAGAGTAAAAACATTTTCTCTTATAAATAATAATACTTGTGACAAATACATATCCTTTTTATTTAATTTAAATATTTTGGAACTTGAATTTGATAATAATAATTTTTTATAATTAAAAATTGAATTAGGTTTTAAAACTTTCTTTTTATCAAAGGACTCCATAGTACTTGTTGAAATCGTTATAGGCTTAATTCCATAACTTGCTATTTCAAGATGTGGTGTTCCAGAAAATGTAACCACACGTCTTGCATTGCGAAAAATATCATAATTTGAAAATTTTATTTTTTCAATTTTTATATTTTTATTTAACTTGAGTTTATTTTTTCTTAAGAGTGATTTAATTATTTTTTTTTGATTTTCACCCCAAAGTTTATGAGATGGGTGATATTTTAGATACCAAGTTTCTTTTGAGCTGTTTAGAATTTTTATTGTTTCAACAAACCAATGAAAATAATCATCAAATATTCTTTTACTGTCTATAACATTAAATGGAGAATCCCGAAAAATATGCAAAAAAACAAAATTTTTTTCTTTAATTAAATATTTGTTAGTTTTTTCCAATGCTAATTGGGAGTCCTTATAATTACCTTTGCCTTTTAATCTTAATTTCCAGTATTTTTTACTACGTCTGGGGAGATTAATTCTTTTTAACTTTAATAAATCATTTTTTTTTATTTCAGACCAATATGTATCTTTAACATTAGATTGTTGATAAATATTAAAGTTAGCCTGGTTATAAATAGATATTTTATTTTTTCTTAGGACTGCCATTAAAGCTCTTGAAAAATAAACACTATGACCAATAAATGCGTGTGAAACTTTTTTTTTAACTAAAATATTTCCAAGCCTAACTTTTTCTAAGCATACAAAAAAAGAATAAAACTTAAGGTAAAAATTTTTTTTTAAATTATCTTCATTTAATAATAAATTTGTATAATCCCAAATCGAATGATTTATTTGTAATTCAAACCAATCCGATTTATTAGAAAGTGGAGATTTAATAAATAATACTTTAATTAGCTTTATATTTCTTAAAAGAAAAAAAATTAGTAAAAAATATCTAGTAAGCTTGTTTTCTGATTGAATTACCTCCACAGAGTATTTTTTAAAAAAAATTTTTGTAATGCTAGATTTGAGTACATCTTTGGGTAGATTTTTTGCGAAAATAATTTTTGAAATATTATTTTTCTCGCAAAATCCATCTATTATAGGAATTAACCATAAATATTGAGATGAAACAAAATCATCATTTATAAATAATTTTTTTTCCATAAATAATTAAAATTAGTTATTTGCTCTAAATTTTTCATAAATTCTCAATTTTCTTATCAAAAATAATAAAGGTTGTAATAAAAATAATTAAATCTATTCCAAATACAGCAAAAGAACTTTCAAATACTGATCTCATAAATAAATATATTAAAATTATTGTTGAACTATAAAAGAGTTTATTCTCAATTATTAATTTAATTTTATTAGAAATAATTAATTTAATAATTTTAAATGCAAAATTAAAATATAAAGCAAAAAAAATAATTGATGCAGCAATTCCACCCGAGCTATAAGCGTAAAATATCGAATTACTAGCAGATTGATTAACAATATACCTATCTGCTTGAGGCCCATTACCTATAAACCATCTATTTTGTGTTTTTAATATTATATCCTTCCAAATAATCTCCCTCCCAGTGAATGAAAAAATATGATCCTTTCTGGGTACAATATCTCTTTCTTCAAAAATTTTTTTTTCTATTTCATCTATTTTTAAATTTTCAAAAGGAAATAACCTATTTTGTTTTGCGTGCACAATATAAATTGTTAAAATTAAAGGGATGATAATTACAGATAAAAACTTAATAATTTTTATTTTGTAATTAGATTTGGAAAACAAAATTATAAATGAACTCAAAAAAACTAAACTTAAAATATTAATTTTTGAATACGTTATAAAAATCGCTAGATTTAAATAAATTAAAGCCACATAAAAGATGAAATTATAAATTTTCTTTTCTTGGATAAATATAAGAATAAATAAAGAAACAATTAATGCAATTCTAGAAATGCCACTACTACGCGGTGGAGCCTCTGACATTATTGGTTGATAAATAGAATTATTTTCTAAACTGCTTTCTATTGATGGATTATAAAGAGATGGGTTTATATCAGCTCTAAAAACATAAGGATATTCAACATAGAAAGAAAAATTTGTAGTAAAAAAAAGATATAAATTATTTGAAAAAAAAACAAAGAAAAGACTTAGTAAAACAAATATTAAAACAAATTTTACATAATAAAGTTCAGATAAATCTAATTTATTAATTTGATAAAAAACTATCAAGGTAGAGAAATAAAGAAGAATATAAAAGCTATTAAATTTTGGATTTTCATCAGAAAAGATGATTCCAAATATCTGTAGCAAAACATATAAAAATAATAAATTTAAAATAAAGTTAGGTTTAAATTCAATTTTTAAAATTAACTTATTAAATAAAAATTGAAATAATAACCAAAAAGGAATTAAAGATCTTAAGTATTTTATTTTATCGGACAAAATATCACTAAATAAATAATTATATGAAAAATGATAATGCTCAATATTTATTAATCCAAACAATAAAATATAAGAAATTAAAAAATTATAAAAAATATAATTGTGTTTATTCAAACTCATAAAATCTGTTAATTATATTTTTAAAGCTTAAATAAATATTTTTTATTTTAAAAAAAAATAATAGATAAATAGTTAATAAGACTATTGAAAAAATATAAAAATATATATTTATAATAAAAATTCCACTTATCAAAAAAAATGAAAAAATAATTATAGATTTAATCTCATCTTTAAGAATACTTATTAAATTAAAATGATAACTTTTATACATAAATAAAAAGACTTCTCGAAGACATATCGATGCTGCAAAAAATGTTAAAATTTCAAATTTCATTGAAACAACATACAAAATCAAACTTAGGACAAAAAAACTAATGTCAATAAGTGTGTTTGATTTAATACTTTTTTGAGAGTCAATATATTGAGAAATCAAATAATTTGCTGAAGCAAAAAAACTATAAAATAAAAAAATTTTAATTAGAACACTGTAAATTTCCAAGTAACTTTCGCTTAACCAAAATTTAATAATCGGCTCTATAAAAAGAAAACTACAAAAGCTCAAATATCCAGTAATAAATATAGTTATCCTTATTACGTATTTTAGATAAGCTTTTTTCCTGTTAGTTGTTCTAGTTTTGGATATTTTAGGAAAAAAAACTGTTGAAATAGCTGTGATTAATATTGTTGATTTTGCTGCAATTTGTTGGGGAACAGAGTAAATGGATAAAAAAGAATTACCTAAAGTTAATTTTACAAAAAACTTATCAGTAATATTGTTTAAAAAGAAAATAAAACTTTGATTAGTTGCATAAAAAATTTCTTTAAAATCCTTAATCTCAATATTTACATA
>MDTG01114679.1_pt1 | contig 38572 bp, 50 predicted proteins | sample 811421 | NCBI WGS metagenome assembly MDTG01 (sample SAMN05326645, study PRJNA326480) | marine metagenome | isolation source: seawater | place: Pacific Ocean: South East | collected 2011
ACCAGAAACTGGGATAAGATCGGAAGCGTAGAGCTAAATCCGGAGAATAAAAAAGAAGCAGCTTAACAGCTCAGGCGACAACTACCTTGAAAAACGCCGCCGGTGTGACGCAAGTAATGTGTCGTTGCTTCATTTAATTTCTGTGCGGCTTCTACTCCATGTTCAGACTTCATCTTGTCGAAAGCCTCATCAAAAACATGCTGTACAAGCCTGGAAATTTGACGACTCGTTAAACCACCGCGACCGCGAATTTTTTCGACCAAAACGGTTTGTTCACCTTTGGATGGTAACGGTGACAGTCCACGCCATTCTCTATATCGTTTCAAAAACGTGAGATAACCCGGTGGTACCGTGATATCTCTAATCTTTTTGCCTTTTCCATAGGCCTTAAACCACCAGTTATTGTCCTCATCAGTCCAAAAATGGCTCATTAACGGTGTCCAGTCTTGGCGCTCTGAAAGCTCTGAAAGCCTCAGAAATAGGGTTTTCATGGTAGCAATAACGAATAAATTGCGTTCCACAAGCGGATCGTTATCTGCCATCTCAACCGCAGTATCCAAGAGATATTGCCATTGCTGCTCCGTTAATCGACTGATCGTTTTCACCTGACTGTCTTTAATCATATATTTGCAGTCACGTTTTGCTAATGGAATAGGATTGCCGAAACAAATTTCTTCATCGATGAGATGACGGTAAAAAGAACTTAATGCCACAAAGGTAGATTCGAGGGTTTGCAATGACGGTTGGTACTTTTTCGGATCGAGCACTCTTTCCTTATCGTATTTTGGCGGCGTTTGTCTGAACGGCGTCCACTTAAGGTTTGAAGCAAAATATCCGTTATTGAGGCTAAATCGATCATGGAGCTGCGTACTTATCCATTTAACTGGTGGCGCCACACAAAAATCAATGTATCGCAAAATATCTGCTTTACGTAAGTCGTCTACTGGCTGCTTATCCACCATGAAGACCCACAGTAGAAACTTTTCGATGTCATTTCGAAAACGCACATACGTGTGCTGTGATTTGTTGCGACCGATATATAAAAGATATTCTTTCGCCCAGTCCCAGTGCTGTCTCATCCATATTGGTTGCTTATCTAAGAATGAACTTAGTTGTGGATAGTCAGACAGACTGAGCTCTGCCAGCTCAGTATACGTGGGAAACAACGGTGTAGGTTTTGTGATTGCCAAGAGTGTTGTGATTGTTAGTTAAGATGCAAACACTATAACTTACCTGCATACGTTATGTCTAATACTGAACCGTATTAGACATAGGGGTGGGTGGGTTCTTACTGGCGTTAATAATCAACTCATTTCTTAAGTACAAAGATAAGTTGAATTTGAAATGGCAAGGCGAATACCGCTTTGGTTTAACTTGGATAGCGGTTCGAGGTGTGAGCCTACAAAAGTCATTTGAATACCTACGCTGTTCTTCAGTTAGTTGCAGGTAAAGAGATTATGGTTACCTATGACAGCACACCGTGTTATCTGATTTGGGACACAACCTTCGATAAGTGTAAGAATCCCAACTGAAGCAAAATTTATAGCACCTCAATGTGCGCACGGATGGAATTGATACTGTTTTTATCAGTCACTTCCATAGTGATCATATGGGTGGACGTACATAGCAAGAAAATAGCAGTATACGCTTTAGTTTTAGCAAGCTAGCACCGGTGAATATGTCTATTTTTGCCCCCTGCCCGATTAGCTATCCCGACACTGATTTATCTACCATCGAAAAGCCGTCGCCCCCCATGGATTTAGTGGCGTCAACGGTCCCCAATCCTCGATAACTAATCTTAGACTTTGTTGACGAGCATGCCTTGGTCATCCATCTAGAAAACAAAGGACTCGTGGTGATTGTAGGGTGTGGTTATCAAAAACTGACTGTGCTGATAATCTATATTGAAATACATTTTGAGGGTCTTCTATATGCGTTATCCGGCGACGTCCATTTTCCACTTGAGACAGGTCGCTGTATATTGTTGTTATTGACATACAGCAGCTTTTGGCGTCAATAACCGGGTTATTTTCCACTATCATTAAACAAGGTGTGCTTGATGATATCGCGTTGATGTCACTAAAGTTCGACATGGTTGCGATAAGTGCTACGATACAAGCAAAGATATTGCTCTTAGAGAAGCATTTAACCGTGACGCCACCCTCTTTGATTAATGGACAAGATTTCGATTTCCAAAGGCAACGAGCCTTAACTTCAACTAGGTTTTGGTAGCAACCTAAGGTGTATAGCAATTTTACTATTTGATGAATATTTACCATAAGAAGAGTATTTTAAACCATATCGGTGTAATAACACGGTGCACTTTTTACATTTCTCTTTGTTAAATTAAGCACTGAATTCAGAATAAATGCGGTCTACACCAAAAAGACCTTTGCTAGGAAGAATTTGGCATATTACATGCTTCCTCCCCTACATCATACTTAGATTTGATACTTCCAAGATGACTCTTTCACGATTAATTGTATCGAGCAACTTAATTTAGTATCGAACGCATACAAACTAGTGTAGGCATATGAATATTTTAATTTTAGGGTGTGGTGCGATTGGCGGGTTTTACGCTAGCCGTTTACATAAATGTTGCAGGTCTATTACTGTAACTGCTAGAGGAAAGCACCTTGAAGCAATTCAGCGAAATGGTCTCAAGGTTATACATGACGAAGAGGAAAGCATTACACTTCTCAATGCGGTCAATCATAAAGAGCTAACTAATAATTTTCAAAGCAACCAGTTCGATCTAGTAATCATCAGCCTCAAAGCAAATCAGGTTTTCACTGCAATAACAGAACTTGGAAACTGGTTAAAATTATCAAAGTGTCCGATATTATCGCTACAAAACGGTGTTGACAGCGAGGCGGTTTTGGCTGACACCTTCGGCGAAAATAGAGTTTGGGGTGGTATGGCGATTAAGATAGGAGGAGAAGTTATTGAGCCCGGCGAAATAATATCAACGGGTATAGCAAAAATCACCTTCGGTCCATGGCCAGTCGTCAAATCTGGCCAACAAATGCCTTATCAACTGACAAATTTTGCAAAATATTTAGCGCTCGCGAATATTCCATTTGAGCTAACTTCAGATATCCGCCTTGAATTGTGGAAAAAACTTGTCATTAACAATGGTGTGAATCCGTTGTCGGCCATAACTGGCTTGAATACACTCGAGCTAACTCATAATCCTTTATATGTAACCATGATACAAAACGCTATGAAAGAAACCGTAGAGGCTGCACGTTATGATGGAGTAGAATTGACGCACCAAGATATAGATAGCTTATTTGATTTGATTAAAAATTTTTCGGCAATTAAAACATCGATGTTAATAGATAAGGAGAAAGGTAGAGAACTTGAACTAGATGCCATTGTGGGAGCTGTTATCAAAAGGTGTCAAAAACAGGGGGTACCCGCTCCTCAAAATCAAGAGTTTTCGCGTAGTCTCACAGAGTCAGTAAGGTATGAATGTTGAGGATAGTGACCTTAGGTCCAGCTGGCACATTTTCTGAACTTGCCACGAAAAAGTTTATTCAACAACAGTCAGCTATTTGTGATGTTTATTTTTTGCCTACGATTAGAAAAGCCCTTCATGAAATAGGGCAATCTTGTGATATTGGCATCATACCTATTGAGAATTTTTCTGAGGGTTTCATCGCGCTAGTGCTAGATCTTTTAGTAGAGCTCGATTTATGCATTATTGATGAAGTGATGCTCCCTATCGAATTTTCATTTGTTTCAAATGCAAAACAAATTAAGGACATAGAGCAACTATTCGTCCAATTTGTAGCACAAGGTCAATGTTTGGAATTCATTCAAAATTTAAATAAAGTAAACATTCATTTAACAGAAAGTAACATTGAATCCCTTGAGAAATGTATTGACGCAAATGATAAAGCAGGTGCAATTGTTCCCTCTGGATCATTTAGCCCACAAGACTTCGCGTCTACGATAAACAAAGTGAATGACTACGATAATAACCAAACACGCTTTTTAGCACTGAGTAAAAAACCACTTTACACAAATCCAAAGCTTGCAAATAAGACCAGTATTATTGTGCTAGATGATGACGATCATCCTGGCCTGTTAGGGGAAGTACTTCAATCATTCTCTGCACGCAGAATCAATTTAACAAACATCATTTCTCGCCCTACTCGTAAGATGTTTGGCAAGTATCATTTTTTTATAGAGTTTGAAGGTAACCAGCAGGACGCTAATGTAGCCGCTGCTTTAAAAGAAGTTAGCAAAAGAAACAAAGTAAAAATGCTCGGATCTTATAAAGCCGCGACACTATAAATGCTATTTGTAAAACGACTTTTTAGACGTCACTATCTTCAGGTGTTGATTTTGGGTACAACCAAAAAGCAAAGCGTTTGGTCATAAAGGGCATCAATAAATAAGTCATCAACACAATCACTAATGCAGTCACCATAAATGTCCTAATAAACATTGGAAACTCTATCAACCACGATTCGAATAACCAAAATATAAGGGTCACAGCGGGATAAAGTGCCAGCCAACTAATCAGTGTCATTTTATACCGTGGAGGAGGTGTAATGGAATTTGTTGAAGGTAGCGTGAACCAAGTTATCAAGCCAGACACCTGTTCCCTTTCACTTGTTGTTATCAATAAATCTTCAATTTTCTCCAATATCTCAGCTCTTTGCGAGGAGCCCTCCCACTCCTGCAAACTATTCATATCTTGGAACTTAAACATAATTCGATATTCTGGGTCAATGCTAGACGAGGGCTTAAACAGCGTTGTCCCCAAGTAGCCCGGAAACCTGCTTGCTCGTTCGGTCATTTCTGATGTAAGAGATTCAAACTCTTTCACCATTTCAGGCTTAACACGACGCGAGATTATGACCGTGATAGGTTCTTTGTTTTCTACCACTTTTTACCTCTTACTTTGATATGAAAAAAAGGGGCTGCTAATGCAAGCCCCAAACGGTTGGAGTAATTAATTAACTTCCTGTGGCACGCAAATGCTGAACACTAAACATACTGGTTGGAGACAGTTCCGGATCCACTTGACCTTTAAATTGACCGGTTGTGCAATGATTAGCTTGTACGTCTATCATGCTAAATGCATCATCGATAGATACACCTGAGCCTTTATTCGCTGGCAAGTGATGATCAGGGTGTGCTTGACCAATTGTAAAGGTTTTCCACATTGTACCTTTGCGGTCATATGATACCGTCCTGGGTATAGTAAATGTTTGAGCATCCATAAAGTGTACACGTTTTGATAATGGATGAGATTCATTTACGGGACTTGCTTCTACTTCATATACCTTGCGTAATTGCCACGTAATGTTAGGGAAGCATCCACCCTTACCACCAAAAGCAACGACTTGATAACCATCATCATCTTCATGTGTTTCAGCATCTAAGGTTAGCTCGTTGTGATTAAAAAACGGCATAAGCATATAGCGTGTGGATTTATACTCCCAATTCATATCAGAGATGCGCCCGTTATATCCTTCAAAATCTTCAATCATCAAATCAGAACCAAGGAAGGCGTCAGTTACCTGACCTGTTGCCAATCGTCTAACTCTGCGTTGGAAGCCAAGGTATAACCACGAATTATCGCGTTTCAAGTCATCAGCCGCACGATGGATCAGTAACTGTGTGTTACGCACATCATCAGGCGCTAATACTTGCACGTATATAGATCGGAATAAATCAGAAGGGTTTGGTGTAATTTCAGGAGTAGGCTTTTGATTTACTCGTCCTTTAAAATTCAAAAAGTGAAAATTAAACTTTATCGTACGCTCTACTTTTGCAGATTCCATATCCCGATATTTCCAATAGAATGGTGCTATGGCAGCGCTGTCTCCCCAGTTGTATCCATACTTATAGTTCCACGCGAGTTTTTCACCTGCACGAGGATCATCTTTGCTCGGTTCATCAAGGAAAGGTCTTCCTGCTTCCCAACCGTTAATTTCACCTACTTTTTCACCCAAGCTTACCTTGCCATAACCTTTTTGAGTGGCGTCTATATAACTTTGATGTAGCGCAAATGAAGTCGTGTCGCCAACCACTATTTGCGTCCAACCTTTTTCAATAAATGAGTAAAAAGCAGGGTCAATAACATCTTTAAACTGCGCAACATTAGATTGATCGATAATCAGACCTGCTGTTAAGGAATCATACGCGGGTTTATTTTCAGCATATGGAAAGAAGGATTGTTGAACCACTTCATTTGATGCCAATGCGGGTGTTGCTAGTGCAAGATTGGACATAATCGCAGCAATGCTGAGCTTTATGCCTAAAGTTAATACTTTCATGTTGTAATCCTCTTTTAGAAACTATAACGAAGGGTAAACTGAAGCTCATCTTCTTCTTGAGCCATACCAATGGGGCCGGATCTAAAGCGCCCTAAAGGTTCGAAACCTCCTAGACCGAGGGTAGATCCGCTTGCGTGTTCGGGAAATGCAGCAGTAAATGGCGTCCAGGGATTACATGAACGGCAGTCGTCAAATTTGCGAGCCCCTGTTCCAAATTTAAAGTTTACACCTCCAGTGAATTTCAAATTGTCACTAACTATCCACTCAACCGACATTGCTACTGCTGTCGCGCCGGCCCTAAAATCATGTGCACTGATAATTTGAGGGCTTAATCGGTCGTTCATCCACCAACCTTTTATAAGCAAAGTAGCCGTCCAATTTTCTTCCCAATCGGGTATGCCAGCTGCTCCTAATAAACGTTGTTCTTGCTCATAGTCCAAAATATACTGACCAAATACTTGACCAGAGAACAGGAACGCACGCTTATCATTTAAGAAAGGAATAAAGATATTTTTATCTGCGCCAATCACATAACGCAGTACATCGGATTCTGAGAACAACTCACTTCTAAGTGTATTAGCAAATTCCTCGCCTGAAGTGTGTGCAGCTTCTACTCTAAAGACGGTGTCAATACCTTGTGAGTAGTAGTCCATTGAACCACCGAGCAAAGTTACGCGTGGAAAATCGATATCAAAAGCAATGAGTGCGGGCCATACAGCAACTTCACCCGTGAATCCGTTTTGTGCTTCTATCCCCCCTCGAATTGAAGGCATTTGAGAACGATACGATAAGGCGTTTAATGAAAACCCCAGATCCCCTAAAACCCCTTCAAATTTTAAGCCGACTTGAGTGTTAGAAAGACTCCAATTTGGTAAGTTGGCTTGGCGTATGCCGATTTGACCTGGACCAAAGTCAGTTGCAGCGACTCCCCCAGCAAAGTTTGCTACTGTCCCACCATTTTCCCATAGGTTATTCATTCCCCTGAAAAAACAACCCGCATCTACAATTACATTGGGCTGACCACATTGGCCTAAATCATTAGGACGGAAACGGTCAAAGTTCCAAATTAATTGTAAATTCAAATCATCAAACGTCTCAGTAGCACCCATTCGATAGTCAGTTTTTAAAATCCACATGGGGATTCTTATATCTTCTAACTCGTCGTAAATATTGTTTCGCGAATAATCTACAGGGTTAATTACATCAAGCACTCTGAACAAGTCGGTTCTACCCCAAATAACTTGTTGCTTACCTAAACGAGTACTAATGATGTGCCCATTGTCTAGATTGAAATCAAAATCTACATAGAGTTCGCGAATAAAATCTAAACGGTCATTTAGCTCTTGAGATCTTAGTTCTTGAATATCGCGAGACAAGTAACCTGAAATACAACCTCTTGCATCAGTGTCACAAGGTCGTATTGGCACACCAAAAGCTACACCACCATCAGTTTCGTGAAGTTGTTCACCAAGTACAACCATGCCTTCATTCGGATTATTGGCGGTATCGAAGGAAAATGGTAGTGCTAAACCTTCACCAAAAGGCACTGTGGATCCTAGCCCTGCAGCAGTATTTTCTAAAGAAATTGCTCGACCAGCCTTTTCACCAAAGTCTTCGTCATTTAAGTCGTAGACGCCATCATAACTGAGACGAAACGTCCCACTTAAGGAGATATTGCTAAAAGACCCAGATGATTTAAAGGTTTTTTCTGCTTCTATCTGTAGTGTGTTTCGAAATTTTGATAATCCTACATCTTTACGCAAATATGTTGCGTTTTCGATGAATGCGTTGACCCGAACTTCTTCTGCAAAGGCACTTTGCTGAAAAGTAGGTAAAAGGGCAAACCCTAGTGCTACTTTAAGCATCGTACATCTTTTTAGCTGTGTGTTTTTGAGCATGTTATATCCTCTCTTATGTGCTAAAAGAAACCAAGAAACTGCAATCAGTTTTGATTTCCGTTAATTGCTCCGCCAAACGCTGTGGGTGATGACAGATCAGCAGGATTTGCGTCAACTGTTTTAGCGTCGGCATGCAATACACCGTCTTCATCGCTATACACATTGACAATAAATTTAGGTTTAAAAACCAATACCCAAGAAGGCACCAACAGCATGGCGGCAAAGCCATTGATTACAATCATCACACACAGTAAAAGGGCAGCGTCAGATTGAAACCTCAATTCTGAAAGAATGACCCACATTACGATGCCTGCGATTAAGGTAACGGCTGTGAAACTAATGGCCATTCCAGTGGTGGCGATTGATTGGCGAACTGAGTCAAAAAGGTTGCCCGTTTTGGCCATAAACTCACGTATTCGGTCCATCATGTATATGGAGTAATCGATACCCACGCCGATACCGACTGCAACCACTGGCACGGTATTGATATCAATGCTCATGCCGTAAAGTCCCATATAGGCATAAGTTAAAATTGATGCAAAAAGCATAGTTGCTAACATCATTAAACCAGCGTGCAAAGAAGCATAAAACAGCATGACAAAAGCAAAAATCAGCACAAAAACAAGTGGCAAGACAATAATATTGGTTTCAAATGCTGACTCATTCATCGCTGCTGCGACCCCTATGGTTCCGCCAGCAAGACGAATTTTTAGTCCATCCACATCATTGCCATGCTCATCAATCCATGTCTTTGCCATATGAATGGCACGGCGAATAGTTTCACCCTGCCTGTCTTTGTAATAGAAAACCAAGTTAGCAATGCGGTCATCGGTATCATTAAATTCGTTTAGTGCACCGGGAATTGGACTAGACGCCATGTATGTAAACATCAAACCACCAACATAAGATGCGTCATGGGGGACTTGATACCAACGCGGGTCATTATTGTGCATTAGTCGGTTAACTTGCTGGACAAGATCGGTTAGACCTTTACTTCCCCCCACATCTGGATCAGATAACATATGTGATTGCAGTGAAATCAGTGATTTCAGCACCTCGGGTCGTTTTAACCCACCGTTGGTATCAGTTTCAGCAATAATGTAGAGTTCTTCAGAGCCTGGAAAACGTTCATTTACGGTCCGTGAAGAAACATTGTAATCGTGATCAGGGTATAAAATAGGAGAGCCCGGCTCTGAATCTCCAATTTGGACTTGAGACGCAGCAAATAAACCAACAATGATAAAAGCTAATGCACCTAAAAGGATTCTTGGCGCGGCGTAAGGGCTAGTCACTATCCGCGAACAACTCGAACCGATGTAACGTAAGAATGTTTCTTTGATTTCTGAGTTTCTTGGTGTTGGTAACACAGAAAGTAATAAGGGCACACCAATCAAGACCGTTAATACTACTGTAATGGCCCATAAGGATGCATAAATACCAAGATGTGTATTTAACGGGATAGAGCCGACTGCAATTAATAATAGACCGACGGCATCAGAGAAAACGCCTAAAGTACCCGGTCTAAATAGGCTATCGAATGTAGCTTTCGCGGCTTCACTGCCCTTTGCGTATACTTTTAATTCAGCATAATATCTCTCAACTAACTGTACGCCGTGACTCATCGCTCTAGCTGCTATTAAAAAGGGGATCACTAACCCAAGTGGATCAAGGTTGTAACCCAATAGACTTATAATCCCTAGGCCCCATATGGTTGAGATTAGTACTCCGCCAAGTGGTACTAGAACGCCATAAGCCTTGCGAAAATGGAATACTAATAGCGCTAACATTATTAGGATTGTAAAAATAAATATTTGAAGGATTTGCTCCAAGTAAGTATAAGCCCAACCGACTAATACAGGCTGTCCAGTGGCGTATATGGTGACGCCCGTTTGACTTTCTTCACTAATAATTTGTTGTAATTGCGTGAAGGTTTTTTCGTAATCTAATTGCCCTTCAATTAGCTGTGCTTTTACCAGCGCCATTTTAAAATCAGGTGCAACCAACGGACCATATACTTGGGGGTTTGCTGCGACGTTGTCTCGCATAACCTGTAATTCAACAGAACTATATTCACCATATGTTGAATCGTAATAAGGCTGCGAATTGATACTCCCCACCTCTGTCAACCAAATATGCCGTGAATTTCGATGGGTTAGACTTGCAACGAGGTTGTGGTTTACACCAGGTAGGTTGTCTACCGCCAGAGTAACTCTATCTAAGATAGCTAAATTCTCATTTGAAAATAAATCGCCATCGCTAAATTCAACCCCCACTACCAACACATTAGCGCCACCAAAACTGTCTTTAATACTATTATGCAGTTGGATATACGGATGCTCTTGTGGTAACAAATTGGCAAAATCCGTGTAAATTTTTAAGGCAGGAATGCGACTTAAAAAGAAAACCGTTAACAAGATAATTCCACTTAGGACAATGTGCGGGTGCTTGAAAATACTGGATTCTATATTGTGTAATAAATGTGTAAACCGATGCTTAGGTGTCATCTTCTTATTCCGTTTCATTAACAAGTAACGCTGTAATACTAGGGTCGATTTTCATGAACATCCCACGTCCTCCAGCAACCAATAAGTTGTTGTTAAAAGATAAAGAGGCACGCAAATAGACTGGGGCAGTAGCCGACTGTATTGTTTTCCAATGGTTATCAGTGAATTTCAATACTGTGGCGTTGTCACCTAATGCAAAAAGATCACCATTTACATTCTCGAATTGATAAATTGGTGCGGCGCTATCTGCGTTTTGCTGCTGCCAAGTGCTCCCAGAATCGTTAGTGTAATAAATGAAACCGTTGAGTCCTCCCACCCAGCCTTGTGAAGTGGATGTGAAATGTGCAGCATGAGGATAAAACTCATCCGGCATAAAACCGCTGATTGTCCAAGTTCTACCGCCGTCATTGGTTACCAAAAGCATGCCAAACTCTGCTGTAGCAACCGCTTCATGTGCTGAAAGAAAGAATAAGTTGGTAATAACTGCGTCTTCTTCTAATGAGCTAGATTGCCAGGTGAGTCCCTTATCATTTGACCTCAAAAAAGTAGAGAATCCGCCGGCTACCCACCATTCACCGTTGGGTGCGCAATCGACAGTCATTAATTGCTCTTGAGTATCAATTTGAATAGATGACCAATCGTCACCATTGGAGCTTGATACCCAAATATGATTATCGAATGAAAGCGCTATAAAGGTTTCGTCTGGACAAGTATCAATGGCAAGTAACGACGGCTTTTCATTTAAAATCTTACGATTCCAGGTTGTCGTGTCACTGCTGGTTAAAACAACACCATTGGAGCCAACTAATACTGCGATTTCTTCATTACTAGCAAAGGCTTGATAGAAGTCAGTTCGTTGCATAGGTTGTTTAAGTTGCGAAGAAACTTTGTCCATTACTAAAGGGGCTTCACAGCCTGGTAAGAATATAGCGCCTATAATAAAAAACACTGCAAACACTCGAGTTTTATAGCGCGAATTCAAATTGAGTGGCGTGCCGATATGAATGAATTTTTTGGATAGCATGATCATTGTATTTTTTAATTAACATAAAAATCACAGTTGCAAAGGGTATGCCATTAACGGGGGCGTAAGTGCACCCAGAAATACACTCTAAATATCAATGACTTATATTTTTTATTTATAAAATGGGCAAGTGTGGCAAGAAATCCAGACTTTAGATGTTAATGAAATGATAAATAAAATGGGGTGCGGAAAATGAGAAATAATTAGTTTTAATCATATGGTAACTACTTGATATGAATGTATTCCTCCTTTGGCTAAACTCTTGCTTCCGATGATTTACATTTGTTTAAAGAGAGATTTAGCCAATAGGTGAATTGAGAAGATTAACTTATTCGATTATTCCGTGTTTCTTTAGACGATAAGCAAGTGCTGGACGCGTTACTCCTAACAATCTCGCTGCTTTTGAAATATTATCCTTGGCTTTTGCCATTGCACTTTCAGTCAGTATTTTTTCAACAGCATCTAGGCTTATTTCTCTTTCAAGAATTTCATCTATCCAATTGTCCTTTTCTTTCTCACTCGTCTTTACTACTGCACCATTTGAGTAAACGTGATCTTCACTATTTGTTTGAAGCTGTTCAATAGTTGATGAAAATAACGAATCGACTGATATCGTTTCATTACTGTCAGTTAAAATTACGCCTCTTTCAATTACGTTTTCTAACTCTCGTATATTACCCGGCCAAGAGTATTTAGAAAGATAGTCCCACGCCTTATCAGATAGACCTAGTGTTCTCTTTGAATAGTCGTCATGAAATTTCTGTAAAAAATGCTCAACAAGCAAGGGTATATCGTCTATGCGATCGCGCAAAGGAGGTATTTTTACGGGGAACACACTCAAGCGGTAATAGAGGTCAGCACGGAACTTTCCATTATTAACCGCTTGCTCCAAAGATTCGTTAGTTGCAGCAATCACTCTTACATTTACATTATGTATTTGTGACCCCCCTACTCGTTCAAGTTCTTGTTCTTGCAGGACTCGTAGCAAAGAGGCTTGTGCCCGAGGGGTTAACTCAACAACCTCATCTAGAAAAATAGTTCCCTTATCCGCCCTTTCGAAACGTCCGGCCCGAGACTGTGTAGCACCGGTAAATGCACCTTTTTCTACGCCAAATAACTCTGCTTCAATAAGGTCTTGTGGGATTGCTGCGCAATTAACCGCTATAAACGGTTGTTCAGCTCGTTTGCTGCGTAAATGCACACTGCGGGCAATGACCTCTTTGCCTACTCCTGTTTCACCAAGTAACAAAACGGATACTTTTCCTTGAGCTGCTTTATCAATTTTCATACATGCTTCTTTGTATGAAGCTGACTGGCCTATTCCATAGTATTGGCCTTGTTGACGTTCCAGATTGCTACGAAGAGAATTGACTTGAGACTGCAAACTATATAGTTGCTCAATAATTGGTTCAGCTTTAAAGTATTGCGAGAACTCTTCATGGTCTTCCCATACTTTTGCTGGTTTTCCAACTATAAGACAACGCTCGTCACCGCAACCTCTACAGCTAACTTCTCGAAAAATGATCTCACGCCCCATGAATGCAGAGGTAAACGCGCAAGCATAACCCAGTAAAGACCAACAAGCAGGTTCATCCATTTGACCAAGCTCGGTCTGCACGACTTCAACTTCCCATGAATTAATCCATTCAAATTCGGCGTAAAAATGTCCAGTTTTTTGATCGATGTCTAGTTTGATAGGATTGGGTTTTACCATTCCCTTGATTGAATGCAACTGTGGTCCGGTTAGAAATATATCTATATCTTTAGAGGTTGGCCGCAGACGTCTAGAGAGTTCAGCATCTCGTATGCCAGCTTGATACCCTAATCTTAAAAAAAAGCCTTTCGCTCGCTCTATGCCGATACTGTTTAGCAACTCCCTCCTAAAAGCAGCCATAGCCGACACATGCATTAGAAGCATTCTCTGCTCACCAAACCAGACCTTGCCGTCTTCATAACTGAATTTAATAAGATCTGTTAAATCTTTAATGTCTGTTTCAGCTGTATCGTTTCTTTGAGCAATACTCATAAACATCCTATAAAATAAGGTAACTTCATTTAAGTTGATGTTTTATCAACTTAAATGGCTATTCATACATCGAAAATACTACAACTTATCCACATATTTTTTAACCATTTGATAAATATAATACGCATATTTACTAAATCATTAACATTAATTTGATTTTAAAAAACTATTACCACCCCCACCCAAAAAGAAGTATTACTCTTTATAAACAGTAATTTAAAGAACCCTTTTCAATCTGCAAAACTTCATTGGCATAACTGTTGCTCTACATTGTTTTAACAATTTGAAGACATAGTCAAGGCAAATTAATAACATGATTTCTAATTTAGATAAAAATAAATTTAAGGCATTGGCCCGTTATGTTCGAGTGCGCAGTGCTCCTGAAGATAAATTCGTCGAATTCGACTTTGCAATTGAACATCCCGACCTGTTTGTTGAGCTAGTTCTTCCTAAAGAAGCCTTTGAGATATTTTGCAAGCACAACAACGTTATTCATATGGATGCTGCCATGGCGAAAAAGATAGACGATGACAACCAAAAGTGGCGTTTTGGCGACACCAAAAAGATTTAGATTTAATTGATATTGATTAACCAAACAAGGTACAGAATATGAGCGTTGAAATAAAAACCAGTTCCGTTTCTACCATTCGGAATACTTATAGTCACATTAAACGTCGCTTTGGTGATAAGCCTGCCACACGTTACCAAGAGGCTAGCTATGATATTGAGCCTACTCATAATTTTCATTATAAGCCGTTATGGGATCCTGAAAAATCTTTGAATGATCCGAGTCGCACTGCCATTAAGATGAACGATTGGTACGCAATTAGCGACCCTCGTCAGTTCTACTATGGCGCCTATGTTGGCAGCCGCGCAAAAATGCAAGAAAGCGCAGAGTCTAATTTTAAGTTCTGCGAAAAACGCAATCTTATTTCCAGCTTAGATGAAAATATTCAACATAAGATACTTAAGTATCTCGTACCTTTTCGCCATTTGAATCAGTCAGCAAACATGAATAATAGCCAGGTTGCCGGTGATGCGATTGCTACCACCGTTGCTCAGGCACATATATATCAGGCAATGGACCATCTAGGCATCGGTCAATATTTATCTCGCATTGCATTATTGATCGACGGAAACACTGGTACGGCATTGAACACCAGCAAAGCGCACTGGATGGACGATCCAATGTGGCAACCAATGCGCAAGCTAGCCGAAGACTCGATGGTGGTTAGCGACTGGTTTGAATCAACGTTGTTACAAAACCTATTAATAGACAAAGTACTGTTTTCATTCGCTTATGAAGCCCTGGACGAATGGTTCAGTGAGATGGGTGCTCGCGATATAGGGATGTTGACAGAGTTTATGCGTGATTGGAACAAAGACACAACACGTTGGATAGTTGCAGTTGTAAAGACCGCCGTTGCTGAATCAGACAACAACAAAGAAACAATACAAGCTTGGGTCCATCATTGGGAACCACAAGTATTTGCTGCGCTAGAACCTGTCGCACTAGAGACGGTTGGTAAGGCATCACTTTTAAAAATTCAAGCCGAACTGGCAGCCTTGCTGAAGAAAGTAGGCCTTCAATCAACAGGGGCAGTGTCATGAGCCAGAATGTATTTATTGCATTTCAAGATAACGAAAACGCGCGTTATTTAGTAGAAGCGATTAGCGAAGACAACCCGGAAGCTGAAATACAATATCATCCGGCAATGATTCGGATCCAAGCTGAAAAGCGCTTGGTGATTACTCGTGAAACGATGGAAGAAAAGATAAATCGCGAGTGGGATGTACAAGAAATGTTGCTTGATGTTATCAGCATAGGCGGAAACGTTGATGAAGATGACGATCACTTTACCCTTTCATGGAATTAACCAGGAGTCACTAATGACAGCGGCAAAAAAACTAAATCTAAAGCAAAAGTATCAATATTTAACTCGTAATATGGATTGGGAACCAAGCTATCAAAAAAAATCTGATATTTTCCCACAAGAAGATTTTGAAGGGATCAAAATTGTAGATTGGGACGGCTGGGAAGATCCTTTTCGTCTCACGATGGACTCTTACTGGAAGTATCAAGCTGAAAAAGAGAAAAAACTTTACGCTATTTTTGATGCCTTTGCGCAAAACAATGGCCATCAGAATATTTCAGATGCTCGGTATGTAAATTCACTCAAACTGTTTTTAACGGGTGTCTCGCCGCTTGAGTATGCAGCGTTTCAAGGTTATTCAAAAGTTGGACGTCAGTTTAGCGGAGCGGGTGCACGAGTAGCTTGTCAAATGCAAGCGATTGACGAACTACGTCACTCACAAACTCAACAACATGCAATGAGCCATTATAACAAGCACTTTAATGGTCTGCATGACGCCCCGTTAATGCATGACCGTGTGTGGTTTTTATCTGTACCAAAATCATTTTTCGATGATGCTCGTTCAGCAGGGCCATTCGAGTTCCTAACAGCAATTTCATTTTCATTTGAATATGTACTAACTAATCTGCTTTTTGTGCCATTTATGTCAGGCGCGGCATATAACGGTGACATGGCAACGGTAACATTTGGTTTTTCGGCGCAATCTGACGAAGCTCGTCATATGACGCTTGGATTAGAGATTATAAAGTTCATGCTCGAGCAGCACGAAGATAATGTGCCTATTGTTCAAAAATGGATAGATAAATGGTTCTGGCGTGGTTTCCGCCTACTTAGCTTAGTTAGTATGATGATGGATTATATGTTGCCCAATAAAGTGATGTCATGGCAAGAAGCCTGGGAAGTCTACTACGAACAAAGCGGTGGTGCTCTATTTAAAGAATTAGCACGCTACGGAATTAAACCTCCAAAGTATCAAGATGTTGCGAATGCTGCAAAAGAGCATATCAGCCATCAGTTATGGACGACTTTTTATCAGTATGGACACGCAACTAATTTTCATACTTGGATCCCGAAAGAAGAAGAAATGCAATGGTTAGCTGAAAAGTATCCGAACACTTTTGACAAATATTATCGTCCACGCTTTGAGCACTGGGATGCGCAACATAAGAAAGGCGAACGTTTTTATAACAATACCTTGCCTCAGCTGTGCCAAGTTTGTCAGGTGCCTGTTTTATTTACCAAAACAGAGGACCCAACGTCGTTTAGCCATTGCGACACAGTGCATGAAGGTGAGCGTTATCATTTCTGCTCAGAAGCATGTGGTGAAATCTTTGAAGACGAACCAGCAAAATACGTTCAGGCGTTACTCCCTGTTCATCAAATATATCAAGGAAAATCAGGTGGGCCTGAGCTACCACAAGTATTAAGCGATTATTACCACATCAATATTGGTGAAGACAACTTTGATTATGTTGGCTCGCCTGATGAGAAGCGTTGGAACGAAATTAAAGGCATCAAGCCTTTGAATAAAGACACAGACGCGGCATAAACAGTAACCGGGCAGTAACGCAAATGCTGCCCGAATAATTTACACACGAGGTTATTATCATGGCTGTAAAAGCGATTTCAGATTACACGGCAGTGCCCAACGACTTAGTCGAAAATTTTAACGGAATGCAGCTGCTTTACGTGCATTGGGTTAATCACAATATGTTTTGTGCGCCTTTTGCATTGTTGGTATCTCCGGATGCAACGCTACCTGAAGTATTCGCATCGCATATACAATCTTCAATCGCTCCACATCCAGAAAGCGAAAAAGTTGAGTATGAAAAAATAATATGGGAGTTGAACGGAGAACCGTTTACACCAAGCAAAACCGATACCTTAGTATCTCAAGGGGTCGACCACAAAAGTATGCTCAGAATGACTACTCCTGGCCTTAACGGTCTCTATAACGCAAGTTTTTAGGAGATTTACGATGACATATACGGTAACTGTCGAACCTACAGGCGAACAGATAGAGGTCGAAGAAGGCCAAACTATCTTGCAAGCAGCACTGCGCCAGAGTGTTTGGATCCCTTTTGCATGTGGTCACGGATTATGTGCTACGTGCAAAGTAACAGTGCTTGATGGTGACGTTGAGGTTGGTGATGCTTCACCCTTTGCCTTGATGGAATCTGAGCGTGACGATGGAAAGGTTTTAGCTTGCTGCGCTACAGTGGAAAGTGATGTCACAATAGAAGCTGATGTTGATGTTGATGAAGATTTTAAGGGTTATGCCGTAGAAGATTTCAACGCCACTGTCACTAAGATTGTTGATTTATCACCCACCATAAAAGGCGTGCATTTTTCATTAGATAACAGTATTACCTTTCAAGCAGGCCAATATATAAACTTACAATTACCTGGTTGTGATGGTGTAAGAGCCTTTTCTATCGCTAATCCACCGTCAAATAATCAAGAAATTGAATTACATATTCGCTTAGTACAGGGAGGCGCAGCTACGACTTATGTTCATGAGCAATTAAAAGTAGGTGATACCTTGCCTATGTCTGGACCATATGGACAGTTTTTTGTGCGTGATTCACAACCAGGAGATTTGATATTCATCGCAGGCGGTTCAGGCCTTTCAAGTCCACAATCAATGATTCTCGATCTTTTAGAAAAAGGCGATCAACGACAAATTACCTTATTCCAGGGTGCACGTAATCAAGAAGAACTCTACAACTCAGAATTGTTTACTGATCTAGCAGAAAAACACAACAATCTTACTTATGTTCCAGCGCTAAATGACGCTGATGACGACTTATCATGGAATGGATTTAAATGCTTTGTTCACGAAGCCGCTAAGTCGCATTTTGACGGTCGTTTTGCCAACCATAAAGCTTACTTGTGTGGACCGCCACCAATGATTGATGCAGCAATTACAACATTAATGCAAGGAAGGCTATTTGAGAAAGACATCTATATGGAGAAGTTCTTAACCGCTGCTGATGGTGCTGACGAACATCGTTCGGCGCTATTTAAAAAGATATAGGGCGACACATTTTGCGCTACTTCACAATAACCGACATCACTAATAAAGAAGAATTTAATTGTCGTGAGAATGAATACGTTCTCTATGCAATGCAGCGTAGCGGAAGTAAATGCATTCCTATTGGTTGTAAAGGTGGTGGTTGTGGAGTATGTCGAATCAATATTATTTCTGGTACGCCGGATTTTGGTCCTATGAGCAAATTACATGTTACCGAGGAAGAGAAGAGTAACGGGTATGCACTGGCTTGTCGTATTAAGCCAAAAACTGACTTGTCTTTTGAGTGTGCACCTAAACCAAAGTCTTCGACGACTCAAGAACCCAGTACAAACTTGCAACTGAAAGAGGTTTCACAATGAAAAAAGGTATTATGAGACCAGGACACGTGCAAATACGTGTTTTGGATATGGAAGCGGCACTCAAACATTATGTTGATTTGCTTGGTTTAATTGAAACAGACAGAGATGAATCAGGCAGAGTGTATTTAAAGGCTTGGACCGAAGTAGATAAGTTTTCTGTAGTTTTGCGAGAAGCTGAAGAAGCTGGCTGCGACTTTATGGCATTCAAAGTCGTCGATGAAGAAGCTTTACTTCAATTAGAAAAAGACTTAGTGAAATTCGGATGCGATATAACACATTTAGAAGCGGGTGAATTAAAGGATTGCGGCCGCCGCGTTCAATTCACATCAGCTTCAGGGCATTGTTTTGAGCTATATACAGATAAAAAATATACCGGCAAATGGGGCTTAAACGAAGTCAACCCAGAAGCGTGGCCTCGCAATTTAACTGGCATGAAAGCCGTTCGCTTTGATCATTGTTTATTTTATGGTGATGCATTGGCGGAGACATACGATCTCTTTGTTAATGTACTCGGGTTTTATCTAGCAGAGCAAGTGCTTGATCCAGATGGAAACCGCATAGCGCAATTTCTTTCATTATCCACTAAAGCGCATGACATTGCATTTATCATGCATGAAGAAAAAGGTAAATTCCACCATGCGTCTTTCTATCTAGAGACATGGGAAGATATTTTGCGAGCCGCAGATTTGATTTCTATGGAAGATGTGCCAATTGATATCGGCCCTACTCGTCACGGCTTGACTCATGGTAAAACTATTTACTTTTTTGATCCATCTGGTAATCGGACTGAGGTGTTTGCCGGTGGCGATTATAACTATCCAGACCATAAACCCGTTACTTGGTTATCTGATGACCTCGGAAAAGCAATTTTCTACCACGATCGAGTACTAAATGAAAGATTCTTGTCAGTTCTCACTTAATAAAGTTGACGGGCGAAAGCCCGCTTATCCATACGTCTAGCAAACTCTCAATATTCGGAAAAAAGAGATAAGAATGAAAGAATACAAACACTTTATCAATGGAGATTATGTCGGTTCTCAAAGTGGTAAAACATTTGAGAACCGCTGCCCCGTTGATAACCATTTATTAGGTGTTGTCCATGAAGCAAATGAGCAAGATGTAGACCTAGCGGTTAAATCTGCAAAAACAGCGTTAAAAGGACCGTGGGGTAAGATGACCCAAAGCCAACGCACCGAATTATTGAATAAAGTGGCGGATAGAATCAATGAGCGTTTTGACGAGTTCTTAGAAGCAGAATGCCTTGATACGGGAAAACCTCATAGTATTGCTCGCCACATTGATATTCCAAGAGGCGCCGCAAATTTTAAAGCGTTTGCAGAAACACTTGCCAATCATCCAACAGAAAGCTTCCGGCTCGATACGCCTGACGGAAACGGGGCTGTGAACGTTGGACATCGCACCCCAAAGGGTGTAATTGCTGTAATTTCCCCATGGAATCTACCACTCCTGTTAATGACTTGGAAGGTGGGTCCTGCTCTAGCTTGTGGTAATACGGTTGTAGTTAAACCTTCAGAAGAAACCCCCGCAACCACGACATTGCTTGGTGATGTAATGAATGAATGTGGTGTACCTGCTGGCGTATTCAATGTTGTACATGGATTCGGGGCTGGTTCTGCTGGAGAATTTTTAACGACTCATCCTTTAGTGGATGCGATTACCTTTACCGGAGAAACCTCGACAGGTGAAGCAATAGTAAAAGCAGCGGCTGTAGGTTTGCGCAGTATTTCCATGGAATGCGGCGGTAAAAACCCTGGGATTGTGTTTGCTGATTGTGATATTGACAAGGCGATTGAAGGTACCATGCGCTCAGCTTTTGTCAATTGCGGCCAAGTATGTTTGGGAACCGAACGTGTATATGTTGAACGACCTATATTTGATGAATTTGTAAAACGTCTTAAAGAAGGCGTTGCTAAGTTAAAGCTTGGCCGCCCTGAAGACGAAGACGCAAATTTTGGTCCTTTGGTAAGCCTTGAGCACCGAAATAAAGTCCATTCATATTACAAATTAGCAGTACAAGAAGGCGCTACTGTTGAAATTGGAGGCGGTATTCCTGACATGGGCGAAGCGCTAAACGATGGGGCGTGGATAGAACCCACTATATGGACAGGTTTACCAGATGACGCTCGAGTAATAAAAGAAGAGATTTTTGGTCCATGTTGCCATATTCGACCTTTTGACACTGAAGAAGAGGTGATCGCTTTAGCGAATGATACAGACTATGGCCTTGCCGCGACTATTTGGTCAGAAAACAGTGCTCGAAGCATTCGCGTTGCTGAACAAATGGAAACGGGGTTAGTTTGGATAAATAGCTGGTTTTTACGTGATTTAAGGACAGCTTTTGGTGGGGCAAAGCAATCAGGTGTTGGTCGAGAAGGTGGCATTCATGGCCTTGAATTTTACACTGAATTAAAAAACATCTGCTTAAAGCTATAGCAGCAAATACGCATATTATTCACTCACAAATTGGTAAAACGGATAAATAAATGAGCAATGTAAAAAATCCAGAAATTGGAAGAACCATTGATGTAAATGGCATCAAAACCAACTTGCACGATATCGGATCCGGTCCCTCTGTGATGTTAATCCATGGTTCAGGTCCTGGCGTTACAGCATGGGCAAATTGGCGTTTAGTTATGCCTGAATTATCAAAAAACTATCGCGTGGTAGCGCCAGATATGCTTGGTTTTGGTTTTACTGAAAGGCCTACCAACACTCAATGCAATGTTGACCGCTGGATTAATCATGCCATTGGAATATTAGACGCACTAGATATTGAACAATGCGACTTAGTAGGAAACTCTTTTGGAGGAGGAATAGCGCTAGCGTTGGCAATTCGACATCCGCACCGAGTTCGCCGGTTAATATTAATGGGTAGCGTGGGCGTACCTTTCACATTAACGCCAGGTCTAGATGCTGTATGGGGCTATAGCCCGTCGCTGACGGCAATGAAAAGCTTATTAGATATATTTGCTTATGATCGTAGTTTAGTTACCGACGAACTTGCAGAGCTAAGATATGAAGCAAGCATTCGTCCTGGTTTTCATGAAGCTTTTTCATCCATGTTTCCAGCCCCTCGCCAGCGTTGGATAGATGCACTTGCAAGCGAAGAAGCTGATATTCGTGCTATTCAGCATCAGACGCTCATTATGCATGGCAGAGAAGATCAAATAATACCCTTACAAACAAGCCAAAAATTGTTTGAGTGGATACCTAAATCACAGCTTCATGTTTTTGGTCAATGCGGCCATTGGACACAAATAGAGCACGCTGCCCGCTTTTCAACGCTAGTAAGTAATTTTTTAGCGGAAATATAAACACAATAGCAAGAAATTGAGAATTTTATGAACAAAGACCAGATAAAAGCTTGTGGTGATGAGCTTTACAAAGCACTGACTCAGAGGAAAACATTAAAACCGTTAACTGAGCGATTTGACGATATTAGCATAGAGGACGCTTATCACATTTCACTGCAAATGGTGGAACGAAGAGTGCAAGCAGGAGCGAAGATAATAGGCAAAAAGATTGGGGTCACATCAAAAACTGTTCAAAACATGCTGAATGTGCATCAACCAGACTTTGGATATCTAACACATGATATGGCCTACAGTCAGGGCGAAGAAATGCCCATTAGTCAAAAGTTGATTCAACCAAAAGCGGAAGGCGAGATAGCCTTTATATTAAAAAAGGACCTAATCGGACCGGGTATAACGAATGCCGATGTGTTGGCGGCAACCGACTGTGTAATCCCTTGTTTTGAAGTTGTTGATTCGCGCATTGAGAGTTGGAATATAAAAATCCAGGATACTGTTGCAGACAACGCTTCCTGTGGGTTGTTTGTACTAGGTGATAAAGCGGTTAGTCCAAGCAAAGTAGACTTATCTACCTGTGGCATGGTGGTGGAGAAAAACGGCAAGATAATTTCTACCGGTGCAGGTGCGGCAGCGCTAGGGAGTCCAGTTAATTGCGTAACATGGCTAGCCAATACTCTTGGTCAGTTTGGCATTTCACTGAAAGCTGGAGAGGTTATTTTATCTGGCTCTTTGGTGCCACTAGAGCCTGTGACAGCGGGTGATTTTATGAGCGTTAGCATCGGAGGTATTGGCAATGCGTCAGTGCGTTTTGTATAGAGTAAGGAATATTATTTATGTCTAAAAAATTAAAAGCGGTCATCATTGGGCCAGGTAATATCGGTACCGATTTACTTATGAAAATCAAACGCTCTGATTGGATTGACCTAGTATGGATGGTTGGAATCGATCCAGAATCTTCCGGTCTTAAACGCGCCGCTGAAATGGGTATCAAGGTGTCCTCAACCGGGTTAGATGGCATGCTTGATAAAGTGATTGAAGATGATATCAGAATCGCCTTTGATGCGACATCGGCATATGTGCATGCAGAAAACAGCCGCAAGCTAAATGAGCTTGGCGTAATTATGATTGATTTAACACCTGCAGCAATTGGTCCTTTTTGCATACCACCGGTTAACCTTAAGCAGCACGCAGAAAAACTCGAAATGAATGTAAACATGGTTACCTGTGGTGGCCAAGCTACCATTCCTATGGTGGCGGCAGTGTCACGAGTTCAAGATGTAGAATATGGTGAAATTATTGCTACAGTATCGTCTCGCTCAGTCGGTCCAGGGACACGTCAAAACATTGATGAATTTACTCGTACCACATCTGGTGCAGTTGAGAAAGTTGGTGGTGCCAAAAAGGGCAAAGCAATTATCATTATAAACCCAGCTGAACCACCACTGATGATGCGTGACACCATTCACTGTTTAACTAAAGATTCCCCTGACCAAGAAAAAATAATTGAGTCAGTCCATAACATGGTTAACGAAGTCAAAAAATACGTACCAGGCTACAAGCTAGTAAATGGGCCTGTTTTTGATGGCAACAAAGTGTCTGTATTTATGGAAGTCAAAGGTTTAGGCGATTTCTTACCTGAATATGCCGGTAACCTTGACATTATGACCGCGGCAGCACTGCGCACAGCGGAAATGTTTGCTGAAGAAGCGTATGACCAAACAATCACCTTACCAGCAAGAGGGTAATGCAATGGATTTAACAGGTAAAAAAGTTACATTACATGATATGAGTCTTCGAGATGGTATGCATGCAAAGCAACATCAAATATCTACTGAAGAAATGGTGGCGATTGCAACTGGACTGGATGAAGCGGGTATACCGCTTATTGAAGTAACCCATGGCGACGGATTAGGCGGTTCTTCTTTAAATTATGGCTTCCCCGCACATAGTGATGAAGAATACTTTCAAGCCGTTGTTCCGAAGATGAAAAATGCCAAAATATCTGCCTTACTTTTACCCGGTATAGGCACGGTTGATCATCTTAAAATGGCAAATGACTATGGTGTGAATACTATAAGAGTGGCGACACATTGCACGGAAGCAGATGTATCGGAGCAGCATATAGGTTTAGCAGCAAAAATGGGTATGGATACGGTCGGCTTTTTGATGATGGCACACATGGTCAACGCAGAAAAGCTTCTAGAGCAAGCCAAGCTGATGGAAAGTTACGGAGCAAACTGTATCTACTGCACCGATTCTGCGGGGTACATGCTACCTGACGAAGTGACACATAAAATTGGTTATTTAAGAGCTGAGCTTAAATCCACTACCGAACTCGGCTTTCATGGCCATCACAATATGGGCATGGCCATCGCAAACTCATTGGCAGCGGTTGAAGCCGGCGCAAATCGCATCGATGGTTCAGTCGCGGGTTTGGGTGCAGGCGCTGGTAATACACCTCTAGAGGTATTTGTTGCTGTACTCGACAGAATGCATGCTATTCATGGCACTGACTTATACAAGGTGATGGACGTTGCAGAAGACTTGGTGGTGCCACTAATGGACCATCCAATACGGGTTGACAGAAACGCGTTAACGCTCGGCTATGCAGGTGTATATAGTTCATTTTTACTATTTGCTCAACGAGCGGAAGCAAAATATGGCATTCAAGCACGCGACCTTTTAGTTGAACTGGGCAAGCGAGGCACTGTTGGTGGACAAGAAGATATGATTGAAGATTTGGCTCTAACCATGTCAAAAGAAAAAGGCTTAATATAATGGGTAATTTAAACAAACAACAAATAGAAAATCTAGCAGAGCACCTAGAAAACGCCGAACTACAAGCTCATGACGTAACTAAAATAACCGATGAATTTCCTGATATGACCTATGAAGACGCATTTGATATTCAATGGGAAATTAGGCGTCGTAAAGAAGCACGCGGCAATAAAATAGTTGGTATGAAAATGGGGTTAACATCTTGGGCAAAAATGGCCCAGATGGGCGTTGAACATCCTTGCTATGGTTTTCTGGCTGATTATTTCTCCATACCCGATGGCGGTGAAATCAAGCATGATGAACTCATTCACCCAAAAGTAGAGGCTGAATTAGCCTTTGTGACCAAGGCGCCATTACAGGGCCCAGGAATACATATAGGTGACGTATTGCGGGCAACAGATTTTGTTATGCCAGCAGTCGAAATCATTGACTCACGCTACCGAGATTTCAAATTCGATTTAAAAAGCGTAATTGCTGACAATTCGTCATCTAGTCGTTTTGTTGCAGGTGGCAATATGGCAAAACCAGAAGACTTAGATTTAAAAAATCTAGGTGTAGTGATGGAAATCAATGGTGAAGTTGTGCAATTAGGCGCAGGTGCTGCAGTACTTGGACACCCTGCCTCTTCTGTTGCTATGTTAGCAAATATGTTAGCTGAGCGTGGAGAACATATTCCAGCCGGTACTTTTATTATGATTGGTGCAATTACAGCAGCCGTTTCTGTGAAAAAAGGTGATAACTTCACCGTTCGTTATCAAGGCTTGGGCACGGTATCAGGCAAATTTGTTTAAAAAGGAAAATTATTATGCCAATAGCACAACTTTATATCTTAGAAGGCCGCACCGACACACAAAAAGAAAACTTGATAAGTGAAGTTACAGATGCAATGGTCAGAGCAATTGATGCGCCGAAAGATCGCGTCAGAGTTATAATCACTGAAATGCCAAAAACTCACTTTGGGATTGGTGGTGAATCGGCTAGTAAAGTGAAGAAATAAAATAAAGCGGACAAAAGCTTAACAACTGATCATAAAAACCACAGTTTATATCTGTGGTTTTTCGTATATATTTAAGGCTTTATTGCTAGCTAGGCAGATGCAATTTAATTTTTGGCCAACTTTCTCGACCTTTACGACCTAACGCTTCAAATGTGCTTTGAGGAACTTCAGCAATGACAGCTTCTTTATAAGATTGTCTTGCTCTACAGTTAGCATACCATTGCGTAACTTTTGGAAACTTTTCTTCATATATCCCGGTCCATTCAAATTGATGCAAAGTTTGAAAATAAGGGGAAACACATATGTCTGCAAGGCTAAACTCGTTTCCCACCAACCATTTGTGTTGGCTAAGTGCTTTTTCCATATCTACTATCGTTTTATAGTAAGTTTTTACAGCATCGCTTACATCTGGCGCGTCCAGACCATACTGAATTAAGCGCTTTTGTCGCTCTCGTCTTGGCTTCTCCGGTATTTTCGAGAGCAAAACGTTCCGCTCATCTTCACTTCGTTTTAGCATTGAGTCTCGCATTATCATCGGCCATTGTATTGCCCCACAAGAAGGGTGTAACTTCACATCTACATGCTTCATCCAAAAACGCATTTGTGATTTTAAGATAGGGTCATTAGGCCGAAATGATACCTCCGGATATGCATCCTTGCTCATTGATATAGCACTTGGCATGTAGGTTTTTACAGAACGATGTACGAACATAATCTAGTGAGCGTAACCAGTTAATCTCCTCGGGTTGCAATTCGCTTTTGCCATATATGATGCGAACATCAATCTTCAGCCTGTTTTTATCTTCTAGTAGCTCTTTGATTCGATCATTTAGCTTCAAGAACGGGCTGATGAGAATAAGTCTTTCTGATGCGCTTTTAATGAGTTCCTCAAGGAAATAGTTTGTCGCGCTTGTATTTAGAAATTTAGTCATCCTTTTTCTCCTCTGGTTATTTTTACTAGCTTATCCGTAATACTCGCGAACGGAGCTATCAGGGCGCTGGCAATGACCCACAAATAAGTTAACACCAGTTTTTGAGCAGTATTCTGATTAGGGCGGTGAAAAACGTTTGTCTGATAAGAAAAAAATAGATATTTATTCTATTCCCCGTGAATCAATGAGCTACCCCAGCACCCAACCTGTCGGCCATCATAAGCAGCGCTTCGTCAATGATGCTGTTGGGAATAGCAAACTGTGAATGCAAATGTCGCTTGAGCTCTGCCACAGATTGTATTTGATTAGTCTTAGCTTGCATTAACGCGGTCATGCAGCAATCAAGGACGTTGTCGTTCGTTGTTAAAGACATAATTGCATTCTCCTTAGTATTGAATCTTTTCGTTAGCTTCATCGCTCAATTAAAACGCTGAGCGTGAAGCGCATTCCTCAGTGTAAAAGATGGACATTGACATTTTATGGCCATTTTTTTTAGGAGGATATTCCCCCTAATTCACCGGGATGAATAATTTTTTCCGCGAAACCTGTCAGCGCGAAGCGATAAGTTCCGCTATTCCTATCTTCGTTTTCATTTGCGCATGGCCACTTTGTGATTACACTTACATGGTTACCAAGTTAAACACCTTGCTTGTTGTAACGGTTGCCTTATGCCCCCGCATCGGACGCGGGGTTTTTATATGCCTATTACAGGCAATGCGAACAATAAAAGGTTATTGTCTTTCAGTGACCAAGCATCATCAATCGTCGCCTCTAATGCGCTCGTTAAATCCTCTTCCATGCCTAACTCAATCTTTGACAATGCGACCACATAGACTGCGATACAAAGCGAAATACACACTTTGACCCCTAACTTAAATAGCATTGCTATCACATTGAAAATAAGCTGTTGCACTACCCCACTCCTCACTTGTTGTGTTCATGAGGGGTATTTGAACATTGCAGGAAAATGCGGCTACTCACCTGTGATGTTGCTCGTGAATGTGTTTTTCTCCAGTCTTTTGCGCCAATATTCACTGGTAGCAATCCCCTCCACCAGCGGTGTTTCTATATCAAAGTACCGGTCTAACCACGCCAACAGTTGCGGCACTTCGTTAATAGACCTGTTCGCGTATTTGGTATAGGCATTTAAAATAGAGTAGATCTGCTTTTCGGTTGCCTTCAAACCTTGCAGCGTTTCCAACCAGGGCTTGATACCATGCATCTTCACATAGCGTTGTATATACTCCTCAAAGCCTGGCGGCGTCTCTGAAAAGTGTTTATACATCGCCACATCTTTGTCATAGCGAGGTTTGACAAAGCGCTCAAAATTAACAAACGGTTTTAATTGGGTATCGGGACTTTGTGTTTTCATAGCAATCTCAACTCTGTGATTTGTCACTATCATGACACTCAGTCCCGCTCTGGCTATCGTCTCGACGCGCTATGGAATATCAATAGTGACGTCTATTGCGGTGGTCTCAAGCAAAAGCTCATCGGAATATGCCTCCAATTTTTCTAATAATGCCTCTCGTATCATTTTTCCTGTGACATCATCACCTCTGTGGTGAAGGCTCGGAATGTCAATGCTTACATGGAATGTGTGCTGATATTGCTGCATAGATTTGTCTCCTGTTGTTAATCTGTGACAATGCTATCGAATAATTTTTCACCCGCTATGATTTGGGCAACAAGAGAAGTTAAGAAAATCCGGCCTAAGTTATGTACACTTTTATCCAGCGATATCGCTCATCAAAAAGGAGTCAGTATGTACAGAGGATTGTTGTTAGCATCGTTAGTCGTCATATCAGCACCAGCCATGGCCGGGAAAGTCGCTGAGTTATTCTCTGACGGTGTTTTTGGTGTGCCTTGGGGTGCAACCATTGAGGCAGTCAAAAGAGCCCACCCTGAAGGAGAGATAAAAACCTATATTGGGATTAACAATTACGTCGTTCCACACGCCAAACCCGTATTGAATATTACACGGCAAGACACAGATATCACCTTCACGTTTAATGCCTCTCAACAAATGCATGCTGTCGGCATCAGTTTTGAAGGAAACGAATATACGGATGTTTATCGTGCGCTATCCACACATTTTGGGAAACCTCAAACGAACGCAAATGATTCAGCGATTCGATGGCCTGTTGATGCAGGGATCAGTATGTACTTGGTGGCTATCCCCTCTGGATTTTCGATGAAGCCCACATTGACCATCGAATATACAGAACCGTTTATCGACAAATCCAAAGAAGAATTGGGCTTTAATTAAACTCTAATAAAACGTAAAAAAGTAAGCGATGCTTCCTTTTAAGGCTATTTACATTCTAAGGTTGGAAATCAGCTTTCCTGTCAAAGCAATGAAAAGGCTCAGTTGGTTGGAAACTAAACTATAACGGTCGGCTATGTACGTACAGCGGACCTTTGTCAGGCTCAAGTCGAAAAGCTACATCACAGAAAAAAACGGCTACAGTAGACATTAGCTTTATGTTTTCAGGTCGCATTTTGCTAATAGAACTCATAGTATAAAGTAGGGTGAACGAACTCACTCAGTTTTCAAATTAAGGGAAATAAAATGAAAAGGATGACAAAGATAAGATTAATAGTATTTTGGGCGAAATTAGCGGCCATATTATTCACTCTTCCCACTGCTGCACAAAGTTTGAACCAACATCAAGCTGATCTAGATGCCTATTTAAAGGCCCTTAGTGAAAATAATAAGGTCATGACTGCGGTGTATGTGACTGAGAATGGTGTTCCACGCTATGAGCACTATGCAGGTCTTGCTTCGGTTGAAGATAATAGTCCAATCTCTGCCCAGACACGTTTTCGAATTGGCTCAGTGACTAAGACATTCACAGCGGTACTAATAATGCAGCTTATCGAAAATAATAAGCTGAGTTTGGATACAAAGCTAAACCAGTTCTACCCTGACATTCCCAATTCAGCACAAATCAATCTTAAGCATTTATTGAGTCATCGCTCAGGAATATTCAACTATACCAATGACCCTGATTACACGAGTTTTATGACGACCCCGCAGACAAAAGAGCAGCTTCTTTCAAGGATTCGAGGTTACCGGCCTGAGTTTAGTCCGGGTAGTAAACATAAATATTCTAACTCTAACTACGTGCTCTTAGGCTTCATTATTGAATCGCTATACGACAAGCCGCTTAAAGAAATAATCACTAAGAAAATTACTCAACCATTAAATTTAAACAGCACTTATTACGGCAATAGCATTGAAATTGAAGAAAATGAAGCCTCGTCTTATCGACACAACGGGCACTGGATCAAGCAGCCAGAAACGCATATGAGTGTGCCTCACGGAGCAGGAGCAATTGTATCTACTGCGAAAGATATCAATCAGTTTTTTACTGCGTTGTTTGGCGGTAGACTGATATCAAGTGATTCTTTGCGTGCCATGATGAAGCTTGAAGACGGTTATGGCTTGGGTATGACTGCGGCCCCGTTTGGCGAAAAGAAGTTTTACGGGCATTTTGGTGGCATTGACGGATTTGTTTCCGCAGCGGGCTACAATACAAAAGACGGGCTGAACGTAACTGTGCTAAGCAATGCATTAAACTATAACTTCAACGATGTGTTGATTGCCGTTCTAAAAACCATGTACGGCCTCTCAATAGATATTCCTGACTTTTCTGCAAAACCTATAAAGTTAAGCGAAAAGATTTTAAGCGCATATGAAGGTGAATTTGCGAGCACCCAAGTGCCTATTAAAATTCGCTTCTGGGTTGAAAATGGAAGATTGATGAGTCAAGCAGAAGGTCAAGGCGCTCTTCCACTGACAGCGTATTCAGAAACAGAATTTCGTTTTGACCCCGCTGGTATCGTCATCAACTTCAACAAACCGAGTGCATCGTCATCTCAAACAAATGGTTTCATTCTGAGCCAAGGCGGTGGTAAATATGAATTCAAACGCCAGTAATAGCAATTTAAGTTAGTTTTTTTGACTAAAGTCAGAAGTTGAGAATAGCATCGCTCAACGTCTGCTCTTTGTCTTTAGGCGACCTTTGATACCGGCCAAACAGCGATGCCCATCAAGTTTTGGTTGTACGCCGAGTGGAAACGTCACGTCCTTCACTTTTTCAGCGGGGTGCGCTGTCATGGGGTGAATAAAACCTAGTGTATTGGTCGCCACACTTCCTGCTTCTGGAATATCCTCGACATAACCTTTATCGAGCTTTAACTTCACCTTACTTTTCGCTTCTGAAATAGCCTGCTCAAGTGGCGTAGTAGCATTCGCTCTCCCTGCATTTTTACCCTCTGTGTACTGCGTTGGCGTTTCTACGGCTTTGCCATCGAGCTTCTTTTTTGATGCCACCAGCATCGTCGCAAAATCATCATCGCCTGTCACAGTGACAGACCACGAACCCACAGCGCCAGAGGTATGCGCTTTATAGAGCGTTTGGTGAAAGTGTGTTTGCATAGGTTAATCTCCTTAGGTTGATGGAGACATACTATGCTGAAGTTTGATTGTCGCTATCGATTGGTAGGGGGTGATGAATGCCAAGGTTTCGATAATCCCGTGGGCAAGATTGATATTCTGCATCTTGCCCATGGGAAACATTGCGTATTAGTCAAATACGGGTAAATCTTTGACAATCAAAGCGTCCATATCAAACTCTATCAATCGATAACCCGCTTGGTACGCTTCACAGAAAATTGTCAAAAGCGTAGGCGTAATCCCTTGGTAAAGCTCGGTAAAAAACGTTTCTAACGTACCGCCCTCTTCCTTTTTATCAAACTCATAGAGCTTCACGAACCAGCCCGTATCGCGCTCCATCACCATCTCGCCTGAGAAGGCACAGTCTAACGTGTGCTTATCTTCATCGCCAAGGTGGGCAATATTGATGCCTATGCAACTGTACACATCTCTGTGTGCTTTAAACTGCTCTGTAAGTAACCCCATAATCAAGATCCCTGTACTCGTTAAGTAAGAACAGGATTATTATGGCAATAGCAAAAAAAGCCGCAGCCGATTGGGAAAGCATTAATACAAGTCTGGACGCTCGTGCGTGTGCAATACGACCTCAGCAATCGCTTTTTCAATATCCTGCGCATAATCAGACGCATCAAATGCAAATAAATCCAAAGATTGACGGCCACATACTCGCTCTATCGCAATCTCAGTCACATTGAATTTTTCTGTATCAGCAAGCACACAGATACCCTCTATCAGATGATTTTGTTTCAGGAACAGAGCGTTCACTATTTTGCGCTGTATATTCACATTATCACTGTCTGACAATGCGGCATGGGCAATCTGCGTCGCGGTTAACGCACTCAAACTACACTTTCCTCTATCGGCGAGCGCTCAACGCGATTAAAACCATCATCAAATCGATGAGAGTAAACATCCACAGAAAATACACCATGCCCCGGTGTCGCCGTCCGTTTAGCAACATACACTTTCTTTTCGGTTGTTCGCTGCACAATCACATTGACACCATTAATTATTATTTCATCACCGACAGTTAAATTGCTGACTCTGCTTGAAATCGCTTTTCGCATCCCTATCCTCCTTTAATAAAAGTATGAGTATTGAGTTTTATTTTTTTAACGCCACCAATAGGTCCGCGTAATTCATAGTTATTTTGTAGAAAACAAAGGAGAAGATAATATTAATGACTGACGATGTGATAAATTTTGCTGTACGCCTCTATCTAGAGCGTTCAGGGGGCACACCGTATGATGAACTCAGCCACGTTAGCGGCAACGAGTCTGACGAATGGTTAAACCAACTTATGACAATAATGGCTGGTGGTTATTATGATGTCTTTAGAGAAGACGAGATTGTCGCATCAGATATTGTAAAAGCCCCCGATTTATTTCGGGAAGAACTGCGAAAATTTAAGGAACGGACCATTACATTATCATCTACCGCGGGATTGCTCGCATCTCAATGGCTAAGCACAGACATTAGGCCATGGGCCCAAGATGGAGCGTATTTAAAGTCACAGGCATTTGTTGAGACTGAGTTAACCAAGTTTAACTGATATTACTATCAAGTCATTTTTGTCAAATTAGATCGCCATAATTCCACAACGTATTTTTATTCTCGGGAGTCATAATACCTTAACCTGTCATTTTCACAGAATGACAGTAGGTATCTATATGACTCCACAAATTAAAGTAGGTGACGAAGTTATCTTTAAGCGTGAAAAGCTAACAAAAGAATGGCTGATTGAGTATGGCACCAGCTCGGCTTACCTAACCTATACTGTATCGAAGCAAGAAGGGAGCAAAGTATTCATAAGCTCACCGTTTGGTTTTCCGTTTGACGTGGATATAGGGGACATCGAGCGAGTGCCTAATGACTTTGAACAAACTAATGCTATGACCCCCTTCATGGACGATATCAATACCTTGGAAGGCATCAATTAATCGTGGTGAAAGACAGGTTATTGTAAGGATAAGCAAGGATGAAAAAAAATGAACTACGTGATGACATTTTATGTTTGGCATTAAGTCGCTACCTGATTGTCAATGACTTCACACCGTATGATGCTGTCGTTGAAAACTCAGAGCCACATAATGACGCCGAACAATGGGCACCACTTTTATTGTCTGTTATGACAGGCAGTGGTAACGCTTTTAGGTGTGACGAAATACTCAACGCTGACCCGGTCAAGCGTCCCGCTACATTTTACAATCAATTTCACGAATTACACGACCGAACTGTACTAGTAGCCACCGTCGCTGGGATGCTTTGCCAACATTGGATTAACCATACCGTCGAACCTTACAAAAGTGACACATACTTGTGTGAAAGTCATGAGTTGATTGAGTCAACATTAGAAAAACTGGTCTAGGTTAATCTTTGCATACTGATTGCTGACTTTACCTAGACATATAACCTGCCGATAGTGGCCTCTCGTATTTCCGCTAATTCTCTGACAATAGGCCATTTTGCTTTGCCGAATTCGCCAAACGCTGCGTCTAAATCGCCTTTTGCGAGCACGACAAACATTTTAGAAAACGCCCCTTTCTTGCTACAGGGACAATACGACATAAACTCCCTGTACATCACGTACAGCTCATGTAAAGCCTCAGCTGCATTCTCGTGCGCCTCCGTTGGGCAGGAATAATAGTTGTTAATCTGTGTATTCCACGCACGACACACTCTGTCGATGAACATCTGTTTGTCATGCAAAAACGCATCAGTACCAAAAATACCAGCATGTATTGCGGCGCCATAGACACTTTCAGGTTTACGTAAAAAATCTTCCGTCATACTGCCCCCTCGATTGCACTTTCTTTATGGTATGCAGCATAGGCATCTTCAATAGACGCGGTTTGCACTATCCACACTACGGATGAACCAGGAAACGCTGATATGAACGAAGCTTCCGCTTTCTCGCTATCTTCTGCGTACACGGTGATAGCGTCAGGCACGTTAAAGGTGTCTGTGGTGTACAGCAGTATAAAGGGCAACAAAGTGACGTTTTTTTGTTTATTCTGCATAGGAAGCTCACAATTCGTAGCTTGATAGAAAGTCATAGATTGACTGTGCATTGTCTATGGGAATGAGTTCGCCATGATGTGTGGTTTCATGCCAAACGCCATCCACCTTAAAGATGCGTATCTCACTCCCCTCTAAATCGTCAATGGTGCACTCTGTTTTCTTTGCTGCCGTTGCCAGCAAGGTATCGAGTGAATCAAAGCAGGTACAACCATCAAGCTTGTTGGTGTCAATCTCAGACTCGACAACAAAGTAGTGTCCCAACACGTTCATTATAAAATAAGGCATTAGAGATGCTCCTTGGCGCAGTCCATCGCCATGTTCGCGGCACATAGCGCTCTTAATTTCTCTGCAAGCTCGTCGAAACCTGCATCGATTAATTTATCCAGCTCACGCACTGGACTTACGAGTTCGCTCACAGCACTAAACAGATTATCCTCTGCGCTGTTATAGTCATTTTGCGATGCTTCGGAGATAGGAAATCCCATCTCCGCTTCAAACGCCTCTTCGGGTGTGTTGTATATCGGTGTTCTTAATTCTGACATAAGCTATCTCCTGAGTTGTTGGCGATAGCATAGCGATAATGAGGATTGCGGCTACTCATCGGTAAGAGAAACCGCACCCGTGAAAGGTATGGATGATTGGCTACTCAATGATCCTATCGTCAAACGCAGTGATGCTCGAATTACTGTAGAGCCGATAAACATCGCCAGAATATGCAAAGTAACTCAGATTGTTGCTGCCTTGATAATGATAAGGATTGCTGAACATCGCTCGTGCGAAATCACGTCCAAACGGTGTTCTAGATATCGTTAATTCGCTTTTTGAAATTTTAAAATTACCGCTATCAGATTCTATGTCCGACAGGCTTAGTTTTCCGTTTTCTTCATACGCAGGGCTGGAGCCCAACAAGACCATCGCACCATGAATATCTTTGGTACGCCATTTGATGGGCTCGCCCGTTGCCAATGAGTCAAGGACAGCTCCGTTACCAGCTTCAATGAATTCACTCACATTCATTGACACGGTAAGCGCATCGGGCTGATAGACGTATTGCTTTTCAGTGCCTGACAATATCTCAAGTTTATACACACGATTTGCCGTATCACAGCCATATTCGCATGTGGCTTTGTATCCAAGGGTTTCTGCCGTATCGATGATGTTATTGTTAAGCATGTTCACGGCAAACGCATGCGCTTTTTCAGTACTATCTATTGCAACATTATCGATGTTAGCGGGTAAAAATAGACCTGATGCGTTATTGCTACTGCCATCGCCTGACAGCATCCCTAACACCATGACTGCGCCGCCCACAGCCCCACCCAGCGAACTGCCTACTTCACCGACAAACATGTCCGTTGCCATCGATACGAGGGTCGAATACTGGGTCTCATCCCACTCTTGCGGCAAATCTTGCTTAGCCAGTAATTTAGCGGCTTCGCTTCGGGCATAGGGTTCGAGCAAGTCTTTACCCACCCATGCAAGCTTTGCGAGCTTGACTTCATCTTCAATTTCGACGGTATCCGGCATTTCATAAGCGGCGATTAAAAGTGGATCATCTGTCATCAGTGATACACAGCCAGAAAGCACCGTAGTAGCTGCAAGAGCAGCGCAGGCATATTTTAGTTTCGTCATACTAAACTCCTACAATAGTTAGCTTAATCGTTCTTCTTACTCATTTTGAAAATGCGCTATGACAGCGCACTTTCTAACTCATCAAAGGCCGCGCTATCGACACTCAGTTGGCTCTTTTGACACACTTGCATCACCATGGCTTTGACCGTATCAATGTCCGGTTTTGCGGTTGCCATTGCTTTGCTACTAAAGCGCTTGAGTTCTTTGATGCAGTGCTTCACGCCGCTGAACGCCGTGAAAGACTTAAAGCCACCTTCACGCTTAATCGGTGAGACAGACACATAGATGCCGCGCTTTTCGTTGGCGTATGACCACGGGTTATGACCACCTAGCTGATACGTTAGCTCGATATCGATAGTAGTCAGTGCATCGTTGGTCGGTATGCGAATGATTTCTTTGTTTTTGCTCATGTTATTGCTCCAAAATGTTGACGTGAACATTCTCTCACCAAGAGGTTTGATGGCTACCGTTTGGGCAATTAGCATACAGGCTCTTGAGATTGCGCAAGGTATTGCTCGATGTGTTTTTGGGCCTTTGTGAGCAGTCCAGATTGAGCATTCAGCGCAACGTCTGCAGCAATCGTGGGGGTCACAGATTGTCTGCACTGAACATAACCGGCCAACTGACCTCGTTTATCTACCAGCGCAGCGAACGCCTCAGCGGACGGTTTGCGCTCCATTTCTCTCATAGCGCGGTGCAATTCTCGCTCTAACTTCTGTCCTAATGAAAACAACTTGTGGCGAATAACACCTTTTTCTCTGCTCGCATTAGCTCTATTATCAAACATGGATCACCCATTTAATGAAATACTTTTGCGCTCAACAGTGACCGTAGCTAAGTCACAATCAAACTGAATATCGGAGCCTTGATGCTGGGCAACAGCAGCCAACATTCTTGCCATACATGACAGCGCTTCGTGAGTGCCAAGCTGGATGATTGCAGCGCCTATTTGTTCACAAAACTCAGAATTGTCAGTCATTCTAACCTCTCCCCAAAATTCAATTATTAGTTTGCCGTGAAGCACATACTTAAATTATGCTTTATCTGTCATCGCTGGCTATTAATTGGTTACTAACGAGTTTCTCTCTACTTCAAGGAAGACAAAAGATGGAAGACAAAAAAGACAAAGGCCAATCCATATCAGACCGCATTGAACGGTTTGAGGAAAAACATTTCTTCACATTTTATTTGCTACTTGCCTCTCCTTTTGTCTCTTGGTTTCTTTATCAGACTTACCTTGCGCAAGCCGACAAAGAACTCAGTGCCTTTTCCCTAGTGTTTGGGCCAATTATATTGATAATTGTTCTGGTTTACGTCTCAGTGCTATCGATATTTGTGCTGCGGATGTTCGTGGGGCTTTTGGTGTCAATCCTTATCGATGGCGTTAAGGAAGGCAATATTTTTTTGATAGCGGGGGCGCTGTATTTCCTGCTTGGGATTGGATTTTGGGTCCTTGACGGAAACACCGTCTTCTCAATGCTGTTTTAGTATTAACGTTTCCGTTGAGTATAGGTTTTAGCAAAGAAATGAGGCCTCTATGACAGAGGCCTCTTATCGATGTCACTTGACGGCAAGCGCCAGCATGGCATTGGGTGTAATACGCATATCGTCAGCCACTGACCATACCGATTCTGTCGGCGCTTTTTTCGCCTCGGTTTCCTGTGCATATTCTTCACGGCTGCGGCACCAACCAAGGATTTTAGCGACGGCAACGTTAAATCTAAGCATGGCATGCGAATCGAATTTAAGGTGGCGAGTACCTTTTCCATAATATTTAACGTGTAGCAGCTCTATTTCCTTACCTGATGTGTCAGTTCCAGTGACGATAATTTTCCCGCCCGGCGACATCGATTGGTAAGTTCTGTCAGTACGGACATTGCTGTAGCCTAACAACCGAAAGACAACCATCAAATCGTCGGTAAATTTAGCAGCGCTTTCGTTGAGCCCACGTTGAAAATCGTATTGGCCGAAGTTGCTCCACGAGGAGAAGATAAAACGGTAATCTAGCACACGCTTACACTCTTCCTGCGGCTTATAACCATCATAACGGTTATATCGCCAATCATCTTTATATACACGTTCATTGCTCACGTAGTAGCGTGATATAGACGATTCGCTAGTCAGCATCTGATAAACACTAGTGAGTGAATCCTCGATAAGCTCGTTCGCCTCTTTGACTGCAAAATCAATCACATAGAGCGCATTCTTATAGGTAAAGTCAAGGGAGTTGGACTTTAGCGTATTCAAAAACTTGGTTTTATTGTCAGAGGTTAACCGTGTGTGTATAGCATCTAACGAATCAAATAAGGGGTTCTAGGGATTTTCCCCTCTAAAAAGACATAATCCTCTGTAGACCACACCAATAAATGGCTGCGGAGGTGGTTTACTTTCAGCTTGGAGCCT
>MDTG01236138.1_pt1 | contig 38566 bp, 35 predicted proteins | sample 811421 | NCBI WGS metagenome assembly MDTG01 (sample SAMN05326645, study PRJNA326480) | marine metagenome | isolation source: seawater | place: Pacific Ocean: South East | collected 2011
ATATTAGTTATAAAATATATATATGGAATTAACAATAATAATAGATTACATAATTATAAGCATAATTGCATCAATGGCTATAAATTCAATATTGAGAAATTATGCAAAACAATACAATATTCTTGTTGCTTTGCCTGATAGAAGTAGAAAATTTCACAAAAGACCAACTCCAATGACTGGTGGAATAGGAATTTTGGTATCGTTATTGATAACAGGTAAATTGTATATAGATCTTAATAATCTAAATGATTATCTTCCAGATTTCACATTACAGCTTATGCTCGTATCTATACCTTTATTGATACTATTTTTAATAGATGATTTAAAAGGAATGAGGCCTATCTTGAGAATAACCATCCAATCTTTAGTTACTATTTATATAATATTTTCAACAGATGTACATTTGCAATCTTTTGGAAATTTATTTGGTCTAGGAGAGGTTAGTCTTGGAGCTTTTGGCATTCCATTCACTGTTTTTTGTGTTGTTGGAATTATGAATGCATTTAATATGATTGATGGGATTAATGGACTTTGTTCCGGCAGTGCAATGATAGCTTTGCTTTTGATTGGTTTTCACTCTGGTCTAATTTATGATTCAATGTTAGTGTTGATTGTTGGTTCAATGATAGGTTTTTTAATATTTAATTTAAGAATATTCGGTAAAAAACGAGGTGTATTTTTAGGTGATAGCGGTTCTAATTTGATAGGTTTTTGGGTGGCCTGGTCTGCAATATATGCTTCACAAAATACTATTTATGACGTTAAGCCAATTACCATGATTTGGTTTGTAGCAATTCCTTTATTAGATTGTATTGGTTTGATTTTCTCAAGAATTAAACAAGGAAAAAGCTGGGCTACTGCTGGAAGAGATCATATTCACCATAAGCTTATGATTAATTTCTCAGCTGAAAATACACTATTAATTATTCTATTCATTTCATTAATAACTGGATTATTTGGAATATTCATTGGTAATAATACTTCTGACTTAACCTCTTTAATATTATTTATTTTTTATGGTTTGATATATTATGTATTAGCTTACTTCTACGATATAAAAAACTAAATAAAAATGTTCAACTTCTTTAAGAAAAAACGCAACGATCAAGTTGATAATAATATTCCTGATTTTGAAGACGAATTAACTGCAGCAGTTCTTGCATATGAAATTGCAAGATCTGATGGTGAGATAAGTAAAGGTGAGTTGGGTGTTCTTATGGAACAAATAAAAGAAATTGCCACAAGGGTTGGCAAAAATCAAAATGAAATTTTAGAAATTATTGAAAAATATAGTAAAAACAGCGTTTCATTTCACGAATATGTTCAAGACATAAACAAAAATTACACCAAGGAAAAAAAATTATCACTTCTTAAATTTATGTGGAAGACTGCTTATGCTGACGGAAGATTAGATGTTGATGAAGAGCGTTTAATAAGAAGATTAGCTGTCTTGATCAAAATTAAAGACATTGAAGTGCTGAAATTAAAAAATTTATCAAGAAAATAATTACTCATAATCAATAACTCCTGCATTATTAACAATGAAGCTTTCTGATTCGCTTCTATTACAACTACCAGGATACTCTTTTATATTTTCGTCATAAGCGTCATTACCAACATATGTAAACATTTGATATAACACAACACATTTTTCAAGATCATTTATTCTTTTATCTGAATATATTTCTTGAGATAATTTTTTAAAAGTCATATTATCTGAGAACATTTTCAGATTCTTTTTTTTATCAATAATTAGGTATGAAGAAAAATTATTTTTATCAAGACTATATCTTTCCCACTTTACATTATTTGTTGAATATCCCGGTTCACCGTATTTAGCAAAATTAGCCCAAAATTTCATCATATTTCTGGACGTATAATATTTAGAAATACTTTTTGGATACATAAAATTAGAAACAGGAGAGCCTCCTACTAAATTAGTATTACCAGTTAGTAGAGGTATCTCTAATGCGTGTCCAGCACCAAACAGTTGCTTAAAGTCAGCAATAAAAAACTTCCTTCGATCGTCCCAATCAAATCTGTAGGAATATAAGTTTGTATTCCCAGCATTTATTAATGAGTTAAGCACATCATTTACCCCTCTTATCTTCCATGCAGAACTTCTATAATAATTAAAAGCTTCATAAGCATCTTTATCTTTTAAAATAACTTTTGGAAGATTAAATAAGGAGCCCGCTGCAGAATAATCAATGGTTACAAAATACTCTGAAAAAGCTAACCATATTTTAACTTCATCACGAGTTGAGCCCGCAATAGTTGGCACATTATTGACATGTTTTTTATTTGATAATGCTTTTCTTAAACCTATTTTTGGTATTACTACTCCATCGTTAGTTAACAGGGGGATTTCTTCATATGATTCTCTATCTTCATAGTACTGATAAAACTCTTTTCCTGAAAAACTTAACAACATATCTCTTAATTCCTCATTGGTATAATCATCTTGAGATTTATTATTTAATTTTCCTTTTATAATTTTGTTTACAACTTCCCAGCTAGAATAAGTTGAAGTTGAGGATTTTTTTTCTTGCCGGTATGCGCCTTCGACTGAAATTGATTCTGTGTATCCCGACATTGATATAGCCTTGTGAAATAATCCATTTGCCTTTTTTGAAACAAGTAATGATAAAACATTATGTCCTCCAGCTGACTCGCCAAAAATTGTAATGTTGTTTGGATCTCCTCCAAATGAACTTATATTATCATTTACCCACTCAAGTGCAGAAATAATATCTAGCGTTCCAAAATTAGAAGCTTTGTCGGTACCATCTTGTAAACTTTGAATTGCTGGATGAGTAAACCATCCCAATGGTCCAAGTCTATAGTTTATAACAACAACTATAACATCATGTTTTTTTACTAATTTGGTGAAATCATACAAGTCTTTTAAACCAGATGTATTACCTCCTCCATGTATCCAAAACATTACAGGCAGCAATTCATTAAACCTATTTGGTGGTGCGTAAATATCGAGATAGAGACAATCTTCACTTCCTGAGATTGGATCATCGGAAAATTGTGCTGAACCTCCTAGACTTGACGTTCTTTGCAAACAAAAATTATTATCCTTTGGTTGAATTAGGTTATCGTTTTTCTGAATTTTCCTTGGCGCTTTCCATCTTAGATCTCCAATTGGTGGTTTTGCATAAGGAATATCATTCCAAATAATTACATTTTTTTTAATGTGACCCTCAGCAGTTCCTGATGAAGTAATTATTCTTAAATCATCCGCACTTAATGAGATAAAAGATAAAAGCAAAACTATTAAACCTAGTCTATTCATAATTTAATTATTTATATATTTTTTTTAAATGTGGGTCTATATTATATATTATTTATTCGGGATGTAGCGCAGTCTGGTAGCGCACTACACTGGGGGTGTAGTGGTCGTCGGTTCAAATCCGGCCATCCCGACCATTTCTAATTGTAAGTATTTTTCGCTTCTTTGGAAGCTCTGAAAGCTAATTTTGTAATAGATGGAATTTTAAACTCTTCTTTAGTTCCAGGGTTTCGACCAATTCTTGGAGGCGAAATATGAGTATAAAATACTCCAAATTTCGGTATTTTAATATTATTGTTTTTGTTATTTTTAATTAACGAAATGAAAGATTCTAAAAGTGAATAACTATTCTTATATGAAATTTGAGCCTTGGATGAGATATTCTTTGCAATATCTTTTTTTCCAAGGCTCATTTATTTTTCGTATTAAGTACCTGTTCCTGTTCCAGTGCCTGTTCCAGTGCCTGTTCCTGTTCCTGTACCAGTTCCTGTTGCTGTCCCACTTGTAGATGTCGCGGTATCAGTACCTGTTGTAGAGGTAGCAGTCGCAGTACCTGTTGTAGAGGTAGCAGTCGCAGTTCCTGTTGTAGAGGTAGCAGTCGCAGTCCCTGTATCAGTGTCACCTTCAGTTGCAGTACTCGTATTAGTTGATGTACCTGTTTCTGTATTGTCATCGATACCACCGACATCTCTAATTTTTACAGTGATGTCTTGTGTTGCTGTATTGCTGTTAGCGTCAGTAGCTGTAACAGTAGCTGTAATATCATATGTACTTCCATCATATGGTAGTGTTACTGGATTCTCTACTTGAGCCTCATAATCTGCTTCTACAACAAATGTAAGTACGCCTGCTGGAGTGATAGCAAGTTCAGTACCAGAAACTGTGAATGTGACCGCTGTTAGGTCTGTGGCAGTTACAGTTCCTATAGCTGTAGTACCCTCATCAACAGTAAATGTAGCTGGAGATGTAAATACTGGTGCAACTGTATCTGAAACATTTACAGTTCTTGATGCAGTTCCTACATTTCCGGATGCATCTGTAGAGGAGTATGAAATTGTGTAAGTACCAACAGTATCTGTATCAACAGTTCCTGATGATACAACAGTTACTGTGCCAGAAGCATCAGTTGCTGTGGCTCCCGCGTCCGTATATGTTGCACCTAATTCAACAGATGCTGGATTAGCTCCTGTAACTGTAACAACAGGAGCGGTTGTATCTACAACATTTACCACCCTGGTAGCAGTTGCAGTATTACCATCTTTATCTGTTGCTGTATATGTAATTGTATATGAACCAACTGAACTAGTATCAACAGTACCGGCAGAAGTTACAGGCGTTGCTCCATGAAATTCGTCAAATGCAGTTGCGCCACCATCAGTATATGTTGTTCCCAATTCAACAGTAGCTGGATTACTTCCAATAATTGTAATAACTGGTGGTACATTGTCGTCATAACCATCATCTGTAAGATTTGATATAGCTGCAGCTCCTACCAATGCAACTAAAGCTTTTTGTATTGCGCTCAGTTCAGCAGCAATTTCAGCTAATCTTTCAGTAATTCTCTTATTTGCAGAAGGACTCTGAGTAGACTGCTGTTCGGCCTCTAATTCATCTTGTTCTTCGTTGAGAGATTTCATTCTCTCATTAAGCTGACTTACCCCCATTGAATTTACTCTGTTTTCTATTTCGGCGAGTTTCACCATAGAAACAGAAGTTTCTGCGACTGAAGTTTGTGAAAAAGTAAACACAAACAAAAATACAACAGAAAATAAAGTTTTTTTAGTAATATTGTTCATAACAAAAATATCCTCTCATATTTTAACTAAGTTACAATTATTATACTTTGTAAGTTAGCCAGACGACAAATTATATACAATGTCGTTTCTAGTTTCGAATTATAATACGCTTTTACAAGAAAAAATACTAATTTTCTTCAAAATGTTCATTATAAAAACACATTACAAATATTATGTATGTTTTTTTTGCTTTATACAATAATTATTTAGTTTGTATTAATTAAAACTATAAAATTTTAATTAATAGGTTTAAATTTAACTAATAATCCATGTAATGAGTTTCTTCTTACTAATTTTGCAGCAGGATCCTTTGTTAGCGGTCTCCAAGAATAATTTATGAGGTTACCGTATATAGGTATATTAAAAAAAAGTCCTTTATCAAATGACCCCTCACCAAATTGTTCAGCAGTTACATCAGTATTTGATGCAAAAACTCCAAAATACATACCATTTTCAAATGTTCTTGAAAATTCTATTGTTGATCCAACATCTCCAGCTAAGTACTCTCCGTATGATAACTTCATATCAAAAGGAATAAGTCCATAATTTCTATAATGAAAATTTAAATGTGCTGTGGTGTTTTGATAATCTAATGTCCCAAGTCCCCAGTTGTAATCTCTTTTCTTTACATCAAATACCTCAAACCCTATTGAATAATTGCTATTTTCCATAAAATATAGATATTCAGCGCCATAACCAGAGAACATATCCTCTAAAATTCCACCACTTAACATAAAGTAATGACCACTATATGGACTAATGAAATAATCTAATTGAGCCCTGCCTATTAAAACCCCATCGTTCATTCTTTTTAAATATTGTTTTATGTCAGACCTAACTTGAGCTGGGAAAGTGTCAACTGGTGGAAAACGTAAATCGTCAAAATTATTTGCAATTGAATATTTTAAATTTAGGTTAAAAGTAAGATTATCCAAAAATACATATTCACTATCGTTTTCTAATAAAAGAGCTCCTTTAAAGAATTCTTCTCTTGAAGCTATAAAAGGCCTTAATTTTATTCCAGTAGAAGTAGAAAAACCACTTCGCTTTTTTTTCTCATAAATTAAATTAGAGTTTTCTTCAAAACTATCATCGAACTCTTTTAATGCATCAAGATCAACAGTTTTAAGATTTTTTTTAATATCTTTTTTTATACCTGCATCCTGAGAGGCTTTTGCAATTATTTCCTCAACAATTTGAACATTGGGATGTGTGAATTGTGTAAGCTCAAGACCTATTGAATTTGCGGTCTCTACTATCTTGTTAACTCCAACACCATTTCTTTGAAGATTATTAATAAGATTTTGATATTTATTTGAACTAATATTTTCCTCACTTATATATTCATATTTTTTATGAGACGTTTTAGGGTTATTTCTGTAAACAAATCTTAAAGATGCAAAATTACCTCTTTCGAAAGAAAGACCTAATACAAAATTATCTTTTACTAAATAATCTATACCAAAAGAAAAATCGCTTTTTGGTCTTTCGTAATCCATAAGTCCATCAGTTTTAGTAGTATCTTTCTCAAATTTAAAAAGAAAATTTTCATTAATGGCATACGAAATGCCATAAAAGGGAGATGCAGTTGTACCAGCAAAATAGCGAGATAATTGAAAAGAACCACCTTGTGCTTCAGTTTCTGTAGGTCTATTTTTAAATCTATCATTTAAATATCCAAGTGGATTTTTTATCGAACCTTTATCATTATTTAATGTTCCCCATCCTATTCCGTAATGTATATCAATATTTTTAATGCCGTAGCTAGTAACAAAATATTCTGAGCTATAAAAACCAGTTCCTGCTATATCCATTACACCTAATGCCATTGCTGGAAGAATGCCTTGCTCTTTTATTCTTAGCTTAATGTTAAAACCTTTATCCTTATAGTCTTGAAATTCAAATCCGGGATATGGTTTACCTTGAATGTTTGTATAAAAAAAAGATGCTTCAAGCCAATCATAAGGGTTTGAAGTTAAAGTTATTTTTTGGTCTGGTGTGCCATCATATAAAGTGACACCATGAACCATTTCATCATAAAATCTTGCAGATGGCATATTAATAATGCCGACAACACCATGATTATTGTATGCGTTATATTGAAAGCTATCACTTAAAATATCTTGAAACAACAGTAATAGAGATATTGCTGTTATGTAAGGCTTAAAAAAAAGTCTCATAATGCCTCTGAATTAAAAATATGTGTTAAAGCAATATTATTAATTGTTATTATTCAAAGATGATAATGATGCTAATGCAATACCAATATTTCCTAAGATAGATACGTAAGCCTGAGCAGCTAATCTTGTAGTGGCAGAATTGTCTATAGCTCTTGGAACAAAAATTACTGAACCTGGATATAATTTAAATTTATTATCCGGACTACCCTGAAACAAACTTTTTTTCATAACTAATCTTTCAGTATCTCCATTTGGATGCAGCACATATATGGCTTCGCCATCAGCATTTTCTTTCAAACCACCAGATTTTGAAATGTAGTAATCAACAGATTTTGAAGCTTCATATTTTAAAGCTCCTTCGTATGATACTTCTCCGTAAATATAAACATGGCCTGGCTTTTCCGGGATGGTTAACCTGTCTCCATCCCTTATAACTAAAGCGTCTGAATTATTTCCATCCAATGAGATAACAATTCTACCATTTGGGGTGGTATTCCTTAAATCTTCAGTAAGTTCTATGACTGAAGATAAATCAAATCCACCTGTAGGATTTTTTTGACTAACTGTAATAATATTATCAATAAATTCACCATATAAGATATCTTTTGCCATCTTATTAATTAGTAGTGCTCTTTTATTTTCATATACAGCTCCAAATGGATAGGCATTTTCAGTATATCCTCCTGATTTTTCAATTAAATCTGAAATAGATTCACCTTCTGCCATTAAATATCTTCCTGGCTTCAGAACAGCACCTTCTATATTTACCGATCTAAATGAGTGTTTTCTTATAAATATTTTATCTCCATCATTTCCTTTTAAAGTATCAAATTGTTTTATATTGCTAATTGGCAATGCTTTTACTTTTCCATCTAAAATTCTGTCAAGATATATATTTGATAAATCTGCATCGACAGAGATTCCGTTAGCATAATCAACTACGTCTGCTAAATTTTGACCTTCATATAATTCGTATTTTGCGGGAATCTTGATTGCCCCATCAATAGCAACAATGTTTTTTACAGGTTTTACAAATATGACGTCACCAGATTTTAGACTTATTTTTGAATTGTATTTTCCAGTTATTAAAACATCATACATATCTAAAGTTTCTATGATTTTTTGATCTCTTATTAAATTTATCTCTCTGTAGCTGCCATATTCATTTATACCTCCAGCCACACCTAGGACATGAAGCAAATTTGAATTGCCGCTAACTGTATATATCCCTGGATTATAAGCATTACCAGAAACTAGAACATTTATATCCCTAATATCACTTAGACTTACAAATGCTTCAGTTCCAATAAAGGATGATTTAACTTTTGATTTGATGAAAGAACTAGCATCATTTAATGAAAGTCCAGCTAGTTTTAGCATTCCAACATATGGCAAATTAATTGTGCCATCTCGTTTTAATGAAAACTTTTCGTTGTATTCTTGTTGACCTATCAATTGAATTTCTAAAACGTCACCAAAATCTAAAATGTAATTAGAATCTAAGTTTGGTTCATTGATGGGCATATATGTTGATTGATAAGTTCTAAAAAAGTTGCTACCAAATACTAATAACTCATCCCTATTTTTTATGTCATCATCATCAGCTAACTTATCTTTCAAATACTCTAGATCGGCCTCTAATCTTGTTTTAAGATCTTCAAGATTCTTTTTCTCAAGCTTGGTTTGTGACTGAATACTTCTGTATATTGAATCTTCAGCTCCCTCCCTATCTTCAACTTGCTTTAAAATATCATCTTGCATTCCCTTTGGTAAAGTTTTCAAAAAATCTTCGTCAAGATCTTGTGAATGAATGAATGGTATTAAGGTAATGCCTATTATTAATGCTAGTTTTTTCATTGCTCAATATTACTTGATTTATAATTAATTATAAAGGTTCTCTATCAGTGACAAATTAAAATTATTTTTTTATTCCTGGTATCTCTACAGATTCAATTGATAAAGCACTATCGATAATGTTATTCATTATACGATTTACTTCTTTCTCAGTTATTGTTGAAATTTTTGATTGAAAAATAAACCTAAAACCAATCTTAATTTCATCATTTTTTTTGTTAAGGAAATAATCAAAGATGTATATCTCTTTAATTAAATCGTTTTCATAATTTAACATCACTTCTTGCAACTCATAATATTTCTCAACTTCTTTTACAGAAAATGATAAGTCCCTTAGAGAGGAGGGATACTCAGAAATTGATTGATATTTTTTAAATTTATTCTCAAGTATTTTTTTTGATCTTTTATTTTCAATGAATATATTCTTGAGAGCTAAGTTATCCAGCTTAATTTCAATATATATAATTTCATTGTTTAGTTTAGAGTCAATATCTTCTTTTGAAATTTTGATCGGGCTAATATCATTACCGCTGAAAATTGGATTCAGAATATCTTTTAAATATTTAATATCAATCTTTTTTGAAAAATCTTTATAATTTTTTCCTACTCTGCCGCTGCAAATAATACCCATTGATCTTTTACTTATAATATTGTTCTCATTATTTAAAGTATGTGTATCAGAAATCTCAAATAACTTAATCGAATCTTTTTGCCTTCTTTGGTTGTATAAAAGGTTTTCAACTAGAGAGGTTTTCAAGTTAGTCCTTAAAAAATTTTTATTTGAATCAAGAGGGTTATCAATATGAATTGAATTATCTTTATTAAATGCAACAAAAGGGTTATTAATAACCTCAAAAAAACCATGTTTTAACAAAAGATTTTTGATGATTTCTTCTGAATCAAATGTTTCATCTTGAAGTGATAATGTTTCAGGAATATTACAAATATCAGAGGGTAGGTTGTCATACCCAATAGCTCTAGCAATTTCTTCTGCAATATCATTTTCTGTTTGAATGTCAGACCTGTAAGATGGAACTACTATTATTTTTTCATTTATAGCAAATCCCAATTTAAGAAGATAATTTTCAAGTTCTATTGTGTCTTTGCTAGTGCCTAATATTTTATTAATATTTTTTGGAATAAAGGGTATTCTTATATGCTCAAAATCCGAAAAACTTTCGGAGTAAAGTTCTACATTTTTTATAGTTGCATGCTCATCAACTATTTTTAGAAATCTTCTCAAAGCATCTTTATGACACAAAGGATCGACGCCCCTTTCAAATCTATATGCGGCATCTGATTTAATGTCAAACTTAATGGATTTTCCTATGATTTCTTCTGGATTAAAATAGGCGCATTCAACAATAACTGACTTTGTGTTTTCAGAGCATGAAGTATTTTTTCCACCCACTATTCCGGCAAGATTAATAACTTCTTTATCACTAACAAACACTAATTCATTAGCATCTAATCTGATTTCTTGATCGAGCAACGTCTCAAAATTCTTTCTGTCTGAGTTGCGCTCAAGTGTTATTTTGTTTCCAATTTTTTTTGAATCATAGCAATGAGTTGGCTGTCCAAACTCATATAAAATATAGTTAGAGACGTCTGTAAAGAAATTATTTTTATTATGATCAAGGTCGTCAAAAAAACTCTTTAACTTGCCATGGTAAGGAAGAATTTTATCTTCAATATCTATCTTTAAAAAAGAAATGTGTGAACAAGAATCTTTAGCTTCGTTATTAAAGTTTATATCGAACTTTTTTATCTTCTTATCATATAGTTCATTATTTGTAGGTTCTACTTCATAGAATAATGCCAAATCTCTTATTAGACCATTTATTGATAAGCAATCTCCTCGATTAGGAGTGAGCTCCATTTCAAATACATCTTTTACTATTTCATGCTCATGTCCAAGCTGAAAAAAACACTCAGAAATTTCATCTATACTTGGTTTTGACGGAATGAAATTCAGTAAATGTTTATAAGCTACTTTCATTTGAATTGGTGCAAAAAATCTAAATTAGATTTATAAAAATCTCTTATATCATTCACTTCGTATTTGAGCATTGCTATTCTTTCAACCCCAAGTCCAAAAGCAAGCCCGCTAAATTTTTTTGAATCTAAATTACAATTTTCTAAAACAATTGGATTAACAATTCCACAACCTAATATTTCAAGCCATTTTCCATCTTCAGACATAATATCAACTTCTGCAGATGGTTCTGTAAATGGAAAATATGAGGGTCTAAATCTAATTTTTACATCTTGACCGAAAATGGAAAATATAATCTTATGGATAAGATCTTTTAGCTGAGCAAAGTTTACATTCTTGTTTACATATATTCCTTCGACTTGATGAAACATTGGTAAATGAGTTGAATCATCATCTTTTCTATAAACTTTACCAGCGGATGTTATTGCCAATGGTGGTTCCGACTCTAACATGCTTCTTATTTGAACTGGTGAAGTGTGAGTCCTTAAAACGTTTGTCTTGTTGTTAACATAAAAAGTATCATGCATTTGTCTTGCAGGATGAGATTTTTTTATGTTTAGCATGTCAAAATTAAACTCTTCTGACTCTATTTCTGGTCCCCCTACTTCATCAAAACCAAAATCTTTTAATATATTTATTAAATAATCTTTAACATAATTTATTGGATGCAAGCCACCATTATCATCCGAAAGTGCTGGAGGTTTTATATTGTTAAATGACGACATTTAACTTATAAGCTATTTTACAGTTAATTTAACTATCTTTTCAAAAGTTATGGGATCGTGAATTGCTATATCTGATAAAACTTTTCTATCAATTATTATATTTTTTTTGACCATACCATCAATTAACTGAGAATATGATGTGCCAAGTGCTCTTGAAGCTGCATTTATTCTTGAAATCCATAGTGACCTAAATGTTCTTTTTCTATTCTTTCTGTCTCTAAATGCATATTGCATTGATTTTATATTAGATTGTTTTGCAGTTTTAAATAATCTACTTCTAGCTCCATAATGACCCTTAGTAGCACTAAGAACTTTTTTATGCTTAGCTTTGGCTGTTATTGACTTTGTAACTCTCGGCATAATAATTACCTATTAATTAGACTTGAAGCCATTTTTAGGACTGTTCCTTTTAATTTATTAAGCCCCCTGTTATGTCTTTTTCTTTTAGTAGATTGTTTAGTAAGGATATGGTTTCTGTTGGCGCTTTTACTTTTTAATGAAGAACCAGTTTTTTTAAAACGTTTAGCAGCGCCCGAATGTGTTTTAAGTTTATATCCCATAGTTTTATTAAGGTTTATTAATTTTTCTTTTTCATGGGAGATAAAACCATTAAAAGTTGCCTACCTTCCAAAGATGGCTCTTGGTCAACTTGTGCTATATCTTCAAGTTCCATTTTTAATTTATTAAGAAGATTTAACCCCATGTCGCTATTCAAGATTTCTCTACCTCTAAAGCGGACGCTTATTTTAGTCTTATCTCCATCAAGAATAAAGCTTTTTATCTTTTTTAATTTAATATTATAGTCTCCGGTATCAGTAGAGGGCCTAAATTTTATTTCTTTGGTTGTATTTCTTTTTACTTTAACTTTCGATGTAGATTGACTTTTTTTCTTATCAAAAAGATGTTTTCCATAATCAAGTATCTTGCATACAATTGGGTTTGCATCATTTGACGATACTTGAACTAGGTCTAAAGATAAAGATTTTGCAGACTCTAGCGCTTTATCGAGTGTAATGAGTCCTAAATTTTCTCCACTTGAGCTTATTAGCATTACTTTTTCAGCACTAATTCTATCGTTAATAGGAGTGGTATTTTTATTTCGAGAAGCTATGGGGATACCTATAAATAGAAACGTATTGGTTTTACAAACATTATGACAATAATAGAAAGAATCTGTACTTAATTGGAATTATTCTGTTAATTAACATTTAAATCCGAATTTTATACTAATTTTAATATTTCGCAATATGTTAAGGTTGAAGAAAAAACTCATCCCATTCGCCATTAATTTTTTGAAATATTTTTCTTTTATTAATTCTTGATTGATCTCCTTTCCAAAACTCAAAATAATATGGTGTAAAAGAAAAACCACCCCAATAATCAGGGCATACTGAAAGATCTTCACTTTTTTTGATGTTGTTATATTTTTTCAATATTTCATTATAAGAAAGAATTTTTTTTGACTGATCAGAACTTATAGCAAGGGCATTTTTATCAACTGAACGTTTTTTAAAGTATTCTTTATTAAACTTGATGGAAGTTTTTTTTATTCTTGCCTTCATTCTTATTTGAGTATTGGTAGATGACCAAAAAAATAAAGCACTTATTTGGTCATGAGATTCAAAGGATAAAGATTTTGGTGAATCGTAGTTGCTAAAAAAAATAAAATCATTTTCAATTATAAACTTTAGATTTACAAAACGAGAATCAACTTCATTTTCAACTTTATTGAATGATGAAATTGAAATCGCTTCAATATTATCTTGTCCAGCATTTATAGCTTCATCGTATTTTTTTTTAAACTGAATATATGGTTTTCCATTAGATATATTCTTAAATTTAATCATTATAGTAGTTCCTCATAAATTTTAAGATGTGCATTGATAACATTTTTTATGTCAAATGCATTTTCTGCTAAATTTCTACCTGCCTTTCCCATAAGATTTCTTTTATGTGGATTTTTTATTAATTCTTCTATTGCATCCGCCAGTGAGGTCTCGTCTTTAACAGGTACTAATATACCAGATACTCCGGGCTCAATTGCATCTCGACAACCTGGAACATCTGTTGTTATAACAGAACGGCCACATGCTGCGGCTTCTATTAGAGATTTTGGAAGTCCTTCTCTATACGAGGGTAAGCAAGCAATATTTGATTGAGCATAAACAGTTGCAATATCTTCTTGATAGCCCCACCACTCAATTAACCCTAAATCTGTCCAGCTATCAATCTCGAATTTTGATATGCTAGTTTTATTATCTGTATCAATATCACCTACCAAGCACATCCTTGCTTGAATATTTCGTTTTTTAAGAATTTTTGATGCCTCAACAAATTCTATCACGCCTTTATCCTTTAAGAGTCTAGCAACTAGTGAAACTACTGGTACATTATTTTGTTCCTTTTGTACCTTATATTTTTCTAAATCTACTCCAGAGCCTCTTATTAATATTGATTTTTTATTAGAAAAACTTACCAAATTAGATAATGTAACTATGTCAGATGTATTTTGAAATATAATCTTTTGATTTTTATGACCAAAAGCTAATTTATATAGAATCCAAAGAAATGATCTTATAACTTTATATTTAAATGAGTTATCAATAAAAATTGTCCCCAAACCTGGAACTGCAGAAACTACTGCAGCGATTCTTGCGATTCTTGCTGCAATGCCGCCATAAAGATAGGGTTTAATAGTAACTAAATGAACTAAATCAGGTTTTATTGTTACGAATAGTCTATATAAAGAAAAAATTGATGCAATCTCTAAAACTGGGTTCATGCCTTTTCTAGAAAGATCTAAAGAATGAAATACAAAACCATTATTTTTTAGAATATCAGGACAATCTCCAGGTGAAATTATGTGTACCTCATATTTCTTTGACATTAAAGCCAGTCCAATTGGTAACCGATGAGTAACAAAATAATTTGCATTATTTACAACGAATACAATTTTCTTTGCTGGTTTCAATTAGAGTTAGAGTAGATTTGCTGAAGTTCCATAAACATACGTTACAAACTTGCGTCAGCTTCTTGACAATCTCCCTTTACGTCAAAGATAGCCTGATTTCTGGAGGTACGAATTTTAACTTTGCTAAATTTATCATGAGGAACAGCTAAAATTATAGCTCCATATTCTTCAAATTTTGGTAAACGATCTTGAGGTAAAAGAGAAATGTTATGGTTATTTTTTACTTCGTTTGGATCTGCTAATGGATCGTAAACACTTACATGTGTACCAAAATCTTTGAGCTCCTCTATCATATCTATTACCTTAGAATTTCGAATATCTGGACAGTTTTCTTTAAATGTTATTCCCATTACTAAAACTTTATTACCTTCAATTTTTTGTTCTTTTTCTATCATTACTTTGATAACTTGTTTTGCTACATACGCACCCATGCTGTCATTAAGTCTTCTTCCAGCTAATAAAATTTCAGGATTATATCCAAGCTCCTGAGCTTTATGGGTAAGATAATATGGATCAACGCCAATACAATGACCACCAACTAGACCAGGCTTAAAAGGCATAAAATTCCATTTAGTATTCGCAGCTTCTAAGACATCATTTGTATCAATTCCCATCTTGTTAAAAATAATTGATAATTCATTAACAAATGCAATATTTACATCACGTTGTGAATTTTCAATAACTTTTGCAGCCTCAGCAACTTTTATACTTGGAGCCATATGAGTTCCCTCAGTTATAATACTTGCATATATATCATTAACTTTTTTTGCAGTCTTCGCGTTTGATCCTGAAGTAACTTTCTTGATTTTAGTTAAAGTATGAATTTTATCTCCAGGATTGATCCTCTCAGGCGAGTATCCACAAAAAAAGTCAACATTAAATCTCAACCCAGAAAACTTTTCTAATATTGGTACGCAATCTTCTTCTGTAGCTCCTGGATACACAGTTGATTCATAAATTACAATATCTCCTTGTTTAAGAATTGACCCTATCGATTTTGATGCATTTAGCAAAGGGCCTAGAACTGGTCTTTTACTTTTATCAATTGGAGTTGGAACTGTAACAATGTATATGTTGCATTCATTTATATCATCTATACTTGAGGTAAATTTAAGATCATATTTTTTATTAATTTTAGAAAAATATTCATCATCTAGCTCCATGGTTCTATCATGGCATTCTTTTAATTCATTTACACGAATAGAAGAGATATCAAATCCAATGGTTTGATATTTTTTTGAAAATTCAACCATTAATGGCAGTCCAACATAACCCAAACCTATTATTGCTATCTTTAAATCAGACATTATATTTCTTAAATAAAATTAAATATTTAAATAACTATACATTAAAATATTCACGATACCATTTTACAAATTGATTAATGCCATCCTGCACAGATGTATTTGGCTTATAATCAATATCACTTACAAGATCATCAACATTTGCATAGGTTGCAGGAACATCACCAGGCTGTAATGGCAGAAAGTTTTTATCAATTTTTTTACCAATTGCATTTTCAATGGCCGATATAAAATCTAATAGTTTAACTGGATTATTATTTCCAATATTATAGATTCTGTATGGTGCAGAAGAGCTTGATGGGTTGGGGTTTTTACCATTCCATTTAACATTAGATTTCGCTGGATTTTCAATTATCCTTGTCAAGCCCTCAATAATATCATCTATATAGGTAAAATCTCGAAGCATTTTGCCATTGTTAAATATGTCTATTGGTTTTTTTTCTATGGCCGCTTTAGTGAATAAAAACAATGCCATATCTGGTCGACCCCAAGGACCATAAACAGTAAAAAATCTAAGGCCAGTTGTTGAAATTCCATATAAATGCGAATATGTGTGTGCCATTAATTCATTAGATTTTTTAGAAGCAGCATAAAGACTAATAGGATGATCAACATTATCTGAGGTAGAAAATGGATACGATTCATTAAGGCCATAAACAGATGAGCTTGATGCATACGAAAGATTATTTACATTGAAATGGCGACAAGCCTCAAGGATATTCATGAAACCTGATATATTTGCATCAATATACGCTGTAGGATTTTTTAATGAGTATCTCACTCCTGCTTGGGCTGCAATATTACATACTGCATCAAACTTTTCTGCCTTAAAAAGGCTATCTAAATTTTCTTTATCCTCGAGTTTTAATTGAATGAATTTATAATTCTTATTTAATGAGGATTCGATTAATAAGTTATACCCAATTTTTTTTCTATCTATTCCTGCATAGTCTAAGCGACTATATTTTAAATTTATGTCGTAATAGTCATTAATTGAATCTAAGCCAACAACGTCATAGCCACGCGCGATTAGTTTATTTGCCAAGTGAAAGCCTATAAAACCAGCTGTTCCAGTAATTAAAATTTTCAATTTATGCCTCCATGCTAATTTTTATCAAGCCAAGATTGAAATATTAATACATTCCATAATTGATGGTGCCAATTATTTTTACCATTTAAATGTTCATTCCATTTTTTTTGAACTAAATCAACATTGAAATAGCCTTCATTATGCAATCTTTTTGCATCTATAAGTTCATGACTCCATTCTTTTAAAGGTCCTCTCAACCATTGTGCTAGAGGCACACTAAATCCCATTTTAGGACGTTCTATTAATTTTTTTGGTATATGTCTATACAACATTTCACGAAGTATCCATTTTCCAGTCCCATTATGAATTTTATACTTCAAAGGTAAAGATGCAGCAAACTTTATAACATCAGTATCTAAAAAAGGAGTTCGAGTCTCTAATGAAACTGCCATTGAGGCACGATCGACCTTGGTCAATATATCTGTAGGTAAATAAGAAATGAGGTCATATGCCATCATTTGTTCAATGTCATTTAAGCCATCAAAACGATGATTATGATCATTTAAAGGTATTTCATGTTCGTTGGCTTCAAGGATCCATTCATTTGGATGATGTACTTGAGAAGACAGTTTTAAATGTAAATTACGCAACGATGTTGATGATAATATGTTTGCCGTTTTATGAAGCTTACCACCAACATCAATAAAGTGTTTTTTAAATAAGGCCCCTACAAAAGAATTTATTTTATCCTCTGAAAAACTTAAAATTGTGCGAGCAATTAAATTTCTTAATGCAAGAGGTAATGTTCTTAACTTACTATAATATTGATCGCTTAATATGTATCGATTGTAGCCACCAAAAAGTTCATCACCTGCATCGCCTGATAATGCTACTGTTACATTTTTTTTTGCTATTTTTGAAACTAGGTATGTAGGTATTTGTGATGAGTCAGCGAAAGGCTCATCATATATATGTGGCAATAGAGGAACAACATCTAATGCATCCTGATCTGAAACATACATATCAAAATGATTTGTTCCTAAATGTTTAGCAACTAAATTTGCGTGCTCAGCTTCATTAAAATCTTTTGAGTTGAAACCAATTGAAAAAGTATTAATTTTTTGAAGGGATTGTGCTTGCATAAGCGCAACAATACTACTTGAATCAATCCCTCCCGATAAAAATGCACCTAAAGGCACATCTGCCTGCATTTGTTTTGCCACTGATTTAGATAAAACATCTTCAAGACAAGTTATTGCTTCTGAAGCTGAACCAAGAAAGGGTGAAGACTTACCCTGAAGAAAGATCTCTTCAGTTGACCAAAAAGATAAATTTTCAAAATCTTTATGATTTGATTTAAATCTTACTAAACATCCTGGACATACTTTATAGATATCTTTATAAATTGTATGTGGCGCAGGTATCGAATTTAAGCGCATAAATAAGGATAAAGAATCTTTGTTAATAGAATTTTTAAAACCAGGAAACTCTTTTATTGCTTTGAGTTCTGAACCAAAAACTAAATTATTGTTCACCCAGCCATAATATAATGGTTTTTCACCCATATTATCGCGAGCCAATGAAAGTATATTTTTCTTTCTGTCCCATAAAGCCAAAGCAAACATTCCTTGAACAATCTTTAGGCTATCAAAAAGACCCCACTCCTCAATTGCAGCCAATAATATTTCTGTATCTGAATGGCCACGCCATTGTCTGTGATTTATAGTTTCTAACTTCTTACGAATTTCAATATAGTTATAGATTTCTCCATTAAAAACTATGAAGTAGCGTCCAGATTTTGATTGCATAGGCTGATGCCCCGCTTCACTTAAGTCTAGTATTGATAATCTAGCATGAGCAAGGCCAGTCTTGGTAGATTCATCAAACCATATACCTAGATCATCTGGGCCACGATGATTAACAGCATTAGCCATACTTGATAGCAATTTTTTAGGATTTTCGACACTTCCAATGAAGCCAGCAATACCACACATTAAACAGAATCCTCTGAAAGAATTTTTGTTGCTTTATTGCCTTGCATTAATTCAGAAGAATAAAAAACATAGTAAAAAAATACAGCTAACTCTACCCAAAAAAAGAAATGTCTACCTGTAAAATGAAAGAACCCCGATACAATAAAACCAGCTACAAATGCCGCTTGAAAAAAATGACGTTTTTGTATCCTATCAAACAAAAATAAGAAAAATAAAATATATATAATTGTTGGAAACAAGAGTCCAAATTGCATTGAAAGGTCAAGAAAAGTATTGTGTGCCTCCATGTAAGAAAAGGCTGAGTCAATGCCACTAAAACTTCCAGCGCCAAAGCCTATTATTGGTGATGATAGACTAACAATTAAAGCATTACTCATTAGACTTTGTCTTAGATTGCCCTCATCAGCCGCAAGCCAAAGGAGGCCGATTTCATTTGAATAACTTATTAAAACATAAGATGCCAACAGTACTAATATCATACTAGAGTAAATAAGATTTAAACTAAAAGTGAATTTCTTTCTAAAGAAGATTACTAAAAAAATATAACAAAAAGCAGTAACAAATAATTTTAGCAAGAATGCATCGCTTCCAGATTTGAGTGTTATTGCTATAACTATAGGAATAAATATGAATGCCCAAAACCGCTGGTATATTGCTAACAATAACGTAAGGCTTGAGGCATAAAATAAAAGCTGGTTTGGATTGCTAGCTGCCCCGGTATATCTTAGCTCTTCTGAAGCTGAAGGAAAAAGAAAAATTGATATCAAGTTAGTAAATATAAAAGATACCGCAAACCAAAATGTAACAACTTTCATATCGAAATCATTCCTGAGAGCATTTATTAATAAAAAAGTTAGCAAACCCCCTAATACAAAAGAAATGATATATATTGGACTTGAATTAAAATTAGTACTCCACGCGACCAAGAGTGTAGTTATTGGCAAAACAATTAAAATACTAAATAAAAAATATAACTTAATAAATCCTGGTAAATTAATTTCAAAACGAAACACGCCAAGACCATATCTTTTTAGTAGCATAAACACAACTAATAGAATTAATAATTCTGATATTCCAATAGGTCCAAGGAAACGCAAAGAGGTCATATAACCAAGACCTAGAGCCAATCCAAGAAAGAACTCAGTAAGTTTTTTCATTTTTTTAAAATCCATAAACTATTTCTTAACAAGAAGTAGCATGAAAATATTATGGCGCTAAAGACTCCAAGGTATTTGATCCTTACATAAACATTTTCTGCAAGCACATTATAGACTTTTTGTGAGCTAGACCTATCAACAGATAAGCCAGGATCTGAATATTCAACAATTATATTGTCTATAGATAAATATTTCTCAAATTTAAAAACTTTTAACTTAATTTCTAAATCTGCAGCAGTATAAAATGAACTATTATATTTATTTGATTTAGCAAATGTATTACTAAAAAACATTGCTTGATGGTTTGGGTAATAAGATTTTGTTATCTTGTTAGAATTCTTTAATTTCGACAATCCATATATACATGCCAAATTATGATTAAAATCTATCTGTGAAAGAACATCATTTATGAGAAAATCTCCAGCGTTCATAAAGTTAATCCAATCTCCAGTTGAGGTTGCAATGCCTTTATTCATTGCATCATAAATACCAAAATCATCTTCAGAAACCCAGTAATCTATCGCATGCTCATATTCACGAATTATATCCAGCGTTCTATCAGTTGAGCCACCATCGATAATGATATATTCGACATTGTCATATGACTGATTGATAATACTGAGAATTGTATCCTCAATAAAATTTTCTCCATTAAAAACAACTGTTACAAAAGTTATGAGTGGTTTTTTGTCTAAACTCTTCTTAAAGTAATCTTTTTTTCTTAATCCGCCCTCTCCTTTTCTACTTTTGTTGTCATTTAAAAAAAGAAGGGTTTCATGACTAGCTTCATAATTTTCTGATTTTTTTATAGAATTTTCTACATCTTTGGGATTAGCATTTAAAACATTTCTAGTAGTGCTAAATTTTTTATTAATTTCTATGATATTGTCCATTCTTATAAATCACGTTTAATAGTTAATGCAACTTAAAAAATTAATCTTCTAATTTTTTCCATAGTGCAAGACGCTTAGAGAAATTTTTTAGCTTCGTGAAAAAAATACTCTCGGCATGTTTGCGCTCATCATTTATTTTATTTAATCTCAATATGCCATTTTTAACAAGGCTATCGTATCTGGTTCTTTCTTTGATATTGAGAATCGCATTTGCAATACTTTCAGAATCATCATAGTCAATAAATTCAGCGGCATCTCCAGCCTGTTCAGAAAAATTTCTTGAATAAATAAGAGGTACTTTTGCAGCCCATGCTTCTAGAGGTGGCAGATTAGTTTGGCCAAAATAAGTTGGCACTATTACACCTGAAGACCCTTCATATAGAGATTTAACTTCGTTAGAAGGAACAAAGCCAAGGATTAATACTTGCGAATCTAGCTTTCTTTTTGTTATATATTTTTTTATCAATGTTAAATTACCATAGTCTTTACCTGACAAAACTAAGAAAACTTTTAATTTATGCACATCCCTTAAAATACACAAAGCATCTAAAATGCGAATGTGATTTTTATGAGCCCAAAATTGAGCCGGATAGTATAAATATTGTGACGGTAAATTATATTTGATTTGAATTTCTTCTAAAGATTTTCTTTCTCTTGTATCATGTAATGGAGATGCGCCAAAAGGCATTGGTACAAACTTTTCAATATCAACTCCATATCTAAAACTTGCTAACTCGGCAAGTTTTTTTGAGTCACATATTACCAAAAAAGCAAATGATAAAAGGTTTCTGTAAAGATACTCTCTGTTGAAAAACTCTCCACGCTCTCTTATTTCTGGAAACTCAGGATTGTCTCTGTGACAAAGGTCCCATACAGTCGTAATAAAATTTATTTTTTGTAAAGCTAAACCAAGACTGGAGGGGGTAACAAAATATACAAGATCGACGTTATTATTAATTAATTTTTTTTCAAATGGTCCAATTATATTGACTTGACGTTGAATGAAATGCCAAATATTGCTCTCAACCATCTTTGCAATAAATTTATCTATAAAGTTCCTTTTATAAAATATTACATTTATATTTAATTTTTTTAAGATATCTATATTTCTTCTATCTTGAGTGAGAGCAATTAAATCAAAACTATCCTTACTAAGACGATGTATTTGTATTAAAGCATTAAGAGCCTGATCATAACCTCCTCCAGCTCCAATTGAGTTGTCAATTACAACAGCTAATTTCATTTTAGGCTCCGGGTAGAATTTCTTTCAATTTCTTAACAACAGTAACAATTTCATCGTTTGAAAGACCTAGACCACTTGGAAGGTAAAACCCATTTGAATATAGCTTCTCTGAATTTATGTGTTTTTCACCTTCAAAAAGATTCATATTTTTAAGCACAGGCTGCAAGTGCATTGGGTAGAAAAATGGACGTGTTCCAATGCCATTTGCTGCAAGCTTCTTCATAGCAGATTTAGCAGAAATATTTACTGAATCTTTAAGTATTACCCCATATACCCAATATATATTTTCAGCATATTTTGTTTTCTCAAGGGGTAACTGAAGACTTGTTACACTTGAAAGAAGTTCGGTATATATTTTTCCAATCTCTCTCTTTCTTATAACAAACTCATCAAGTCTTTCTAGTTGAGCTAAACCAAGAGCTGCTTGTAAATTTGTCATACGAAAATTCCATCCCAGTTTCTCATGTACAAACCTGTTATCTGACTGAAAACATAAGTTGCGCAAGCTCCTACATGATTCTGCCAAATCATCATCATCTGTTAAAATCATACCGCCTTCACCTGTAGTGATATGTTTATTAGGATAAAAACTAAATGTACTGATGTCACCAAAACTTCCGCACGGTTTGCCTTGATATGTCTGGCCATGAACTTCTGCAGCATCTTCAATTATTTTCAAGCCATGTTTTTTTGCAATATCAATTACCGGTTTTAAATCAGTAGGAATTCCAAATATATGTACAACCATTATTGCTTTGGTTCGAGGAGTTATCTTCTCCTCAATTTCGTGAACTTTCATATTCCAAGTCTGTAAATCACAATCAACCAAAACAGGTGTTGCGCCACTCCGAATAATTTGTGATACGCATGAGATAATTGTAAGTGTAGGCATAATGACCTCATCACCAGCGCTAATACCTAATGCCTCGACTGAGGCATCTATTGCAGCAGATCCATTACAAACTGCAATACCATGCTTGCGCCCCATTCTTTTAGCAAATTTTTCCTCAAATTCAGTAACAAATGGACCTTCAGAAGATATCCAACCAGTATCTATGCATTGATTTAAATATTTTTTTTCATTACCGTCCAGTATTGGGGTATTAACTGGAATAAAATCTGACATAACTATTATATTTTTTTTAATACTACACAAACGCCCCATGTATTTTGGCTTGGTGCTTGAGCAGTTAAAAATTCGTTTGCCGAAACTCTTGTGAAGCCAGAAATATTTGCAAGAACATCTATTTCTGGTAATGAAAAGTGGCGCATTTCGTGACTTTCTTTAAAAGAATTAATTTCACCATTTTCTAAGTTTTCAGAATATATAGTATAGTTCACATCGACCCTATTTTCGTTTACATGTATATCTGGCTCAGCTATGCGAGTAATTTCTGTCATATCATCTTTCATTCTCTTAACACGAACTGAAGGATTAAAATTGTACACAGCAGGAGTATACCAAAAATCAAATAAAAAAATTCCTCCTGGGTCTAAATGATGAGAAGCGTTTAAAAAAACAGATTCAAGATTTTTATTACTAACCTGATAACTCATAACATGAAACAATGAAATAACTGAGTCAAACTTTTTGTCTAATTTAGTGTTGCAAATATCTCCTTGCTGACATGTAAATCTTTCATTTGTATCGGCAAGATCAATCATTTCTTGACTTAATTCAATGCCATGAACATTGTAGCCTTTTTCCGCAAGCAAACGACCATGCTTACCAGTACCTGAACCAAATTCAAGAATATCTCCTTTATCAATACCATTATTAATTAACTGCTTTTCTACATATTTTGCTTCACCAACATAATCTTTATCAAGATAAAGCAAGTCATAATATTTACTATAAGCGTTAAAAACTGATTCGTTCATTAGGTACTCCTATATTTTTAAATTTTAGATATCACTTGGTTTAAACCTTGTTTTATCATCATTTCCTGCATAAGGACCTTGTTTAATTTCAATAATCTCAGAATCTTCCAAAATTTCAAAACCATGGCCGCCATATGCTAACAAAATAACATCTCCACCGTGCAAGGTATCATTTTTTATATAATTTTTATGATCATCATAAAAATTAACCCTTACTTTTCCTGATTTTATATAAAGCACTTCAAATGTATAAAATATTTCTCTTTTTAATTTATTATGAAGATGAGGAATTATTTTATGGCCTTTGGGATGTTTCATATAACCTAACTGTTGAGGAAAATCGTCAGGAGTAAAAAACTTAATTCCATCCGCACTATAATTTGCCCTAATTATCATCGCCAAAATTCTATCATCGTGCTTTATTTCATTAATCATGATTTAAAATCCTCAAAATTTGGTCTGCCTCTTTTGAAAGAGATTCAACACAATAATTACTTTTTATAAGCTCATGGCAGTTTTCTTTCAACAAATTTCCTAAGTCTTGATTATCAATAATTTTAATTATAGCTTTTGCAAATTCTTCTGCACTATCTGCAATCAAAATTTGCTCTTCATTTTTTACTGGTATGCCCTCTGCACCCAAAGTTGTAGAAACTATAGGAGTTTTGCATGCCCCAGCTTCTAAGATCTTAAATCTAGTACCAGATTCAAATTTTAAAGGAACAAGGGCAGCTTTTACATGAAAAAGATAAGGCAAAACAGAATGAACTCTGCCGGTTACAGTAACTCTATTATCTTGTCTGTCACCAAATTCTGTATCAGATGCCTTGCCAACAATATACAAATGTACATCAGATCTCTGCTCATAAATAATTGGCATCACTTCGTCTAACAGCCAACTAGCTGCCATATTCATTGCGCTATTAGGCCCATAGGAACCAGCTAAAAAAATACTTGGTGTTTTAAAACCCTCAGGAGCACATGGGATATTTATATAATCATCCATATCAATTACATTTGAAAAAATTTGTATTTTATTTTGATTTTTTGCAATTGAGCGGTAATAATCAGCATCTACTTCAGATACAGCCGTAGTGATATCACATATATCTACCCACTGTTTTTCTTCTCTTTGCTTGACATAGGTATCGAGCTTTATTATTAATCTCCTAATGCCTGAGGTATATGGCAACTCGCGAGAAATAAACCGAGACCAAACACTATCTGTATCACAAACTATTTTTATATCTGGTAATGCTCTCTTTATAGATTTAATTAAAGGGTACGAAATATTTCCATAACCAAACCAAATAACATCAATATCATTTGATAATACGAAATCTATAACTTCATTAGATACATTATTAGGCTCAAGAGAAAAAATTCGACGTAAAATCTTATATATAATTTTTATAAAAAAATTGTCTGGAATCCTTTTAAATACTTGGTGATATTTCTTAGTATATTTATTAAAAAATGATTTTGTGGAATCTATATTTTGTTGAAGAGGATCATTAATTTGATGGATAATATATAAATCAGAGGTTCGTGATAGAGCTTTGATAGTATTTGCTATTCTTAATTCAGGACCCCCATGTGCAGGAAATTCAATAATTGGGCTTGTAAATAAAACTCTCATTATGCGCCTTTTAGAATCTCAATATCATGTTCTACCATCTCTTTTACAAATTGATCAAAGCTTTTTGTTGGTTTCCAACCCAATACCTTTTCAGCTTTAGATGCGTCACCACACAAGCTTATATTTTCGGTTGGTCTTATATAAGATTTATTTATTTTGACATGCTTTTTATAGTTAAGCCCAACAACTTCAAATGATGTTTGCAAAAAATCTCTTACTGATCTAATTTTTCCTGAAGCTATAACATAATCTTGTGGGGTATCATGAAGAAGCATTAAATGCATTGCATGCACATAATCTGGAGCATATCCCCAATCTCTTTTAGCATCAATATTTCCTAACTCAACATAATCTGCCTGACCTAGAAATATTTTTGCAACAGAATGTGTTATTTTTCGAGTGACAAATTGGTGGCCTCTTCGAGTTGATTCATGATTATATAAAATTCCAGCTGAAACATATAAATCATGGTGCTCTCGATAATTTCTAGCAATATGAAAAGCAGCTAATTTTGAAATACCATATACCGATCTTGGATTAAATGGAGTTTCTTCATTTTGTGGACTGATACGAGCATCACCAAACATTTCGCTTGAACCTGCAAAGTATACTCTGCATGAAGGTGAATTTTCTTTTATTGCAGATAGTAACGAATGAGTTCCAATAAAATTGTTTTCAAGAAATGATGCTTCGTCCTTAAATTCGTAACTTACAAAACTAGATGAAGCTAAGTGATAGCATTCATCTGGCTGAATATCTGCAATTAAATTAAACATACTTTGATGATTATCAAGAGCAGCTGTATGAAGATGTATTTTTTTCAGTATTGATAAAATATTTTTAAGTCTGTTATTTGAATCTTCTAGCGCTTCACATCTTACTAAGCCATGTACTTCATATCCTGATTTTAGAAGCAGTTCTGCAAGATATGAGCCATCTTGTCCTGCAATTCCAGTAATCAAGACTTTTTTCATAGACTTGCCTTTTCACATACTAAAATTTTTCGAGTATCCGGAAAGGAACTTTCTATGGTTATACTATAATTATTGGCTTCAAGTATTGAAATTAATTCATCCAAGTTATAGTTTTCAGATATAGATGAATCTTTAAAAAAAGCTGGAAAAAAAGATGGTTCTCCTTGAATCATAGAATCATTTAAATCTATAAATTCAATAACAAGTTGTTTTCTTGATAATGCATTTAATGAACTAACGATTTCATTAAGGCTAAGTCCAAGCCCCAAAACAAGATGATGGATTATTCCAAGTGCAATTACGCTATCTGACTTAAATCTAGACTCAGCACTAAATAAAACTATATTTCCATCATGTATTGAAAATCTATCTTTGGTTAACTCAGTAAAGTTCATGACCAAGGGCAGCACATCTGATTTATTTTCTTTGACGTGCTTATATAGTTCTTCAATACAACCTTCATCTATATCAAATGCTATAACTGATTTGTTAATCTTTTCAGCCATAATTGCAAACCAACCTGTATTACAAGCCACATCCAGAATAGTTTTGATATTTGATTTATTTAATGCTTTATGAACAGATTTTTGTTTTAAATTCCAATCGTCAGAATAAGTCCATTCTTGATCCTCTCCTTTAGAAGAATAATAAGAAGAGTAATCACTTGAACCAGCATCAAGAGCTATGTTCTTTATTAGATTTTTTATACTGATTAAAAAGTCAGGAACATTTTTATTTGATAATAATCTTTTTTGAAATGTGAATTGGCGAAAATATAATATAACTATTTTTAATAATTTCGGTAATTTAGATAACTTTATGTTTTTGGGGAAACAGTTTTTTAAACTCATGCAATGCGAGGATGTATTTAAGGTTGTATTTTCAATATCTTTTCGAACGTTTAAAGAATCTTTGGCTACATAAGACAGCAAAGGATTAAAGAAATATGGTTTAAACATTCGTTGGTAAATTTCTTGAATGCATCTTGAGATCTGATCATTGGTGCTAATGTTCATTGAAGCGTTACTATCAAGAAAGTCTTCATCGAGCAAAGCTTGATCATTAACAACAGAAGTGAAATCTACAAATACAGGACTTCCTTTTTCAAAAAGAATATTCCAAGGATGAGCGTCTTTTAAATACAATCCCTCTTTATAAAGATTTATTGAAAGGTCTAATTGAAACAATGCAGCATCTTTTAGCATAAGAGCACACCATTCATGTGGATATGATATTGGAGAAATTTTTTGATGTTGCAATATAAGCTCATCATTTTTTTTTAGTTTTAAATTAATATTTTCGTCCTCACAGATTTTAGTTTTTACAATACCTTCTATTTCATTGTTTAATTTATTTAAAATCTTAATAACGCTATCGATATGCTTTGTTGGAACTATTCTAAAGACATTGTCCTCACCTATATAAACAGTTCCTTGATCGTCACAACTTGAAATTTTTTTTAGTTCCAATTTAATATTCTCCTCTCTTGAATTAAATAACTGCGTTAAACGCTTTGATATATTGTAAAGTTTCGTATCATAATCTATTCCCTTTAACTAAGCTAAAAAATTTTTTTGAAATAGTTTTTGGTAATATTGTTATTATAAATTTTTTTATATTGCTTTTTAGATAGGCTTTAAATTGAAAATAACCTTTTGAATCTTTGTATCTTATATTTGGTTGAATATTTGATACATGCTCTCTAATTTGATTTGCAATCAACTCACCATATGAGACATTTAAATCAAAATTTAATAGAGAATTCATGTTATTGTCTTTTTTAATGAGGCTGTGAAATTCATCAGAACTTAATGAAACTAAATCTTCAGCGGGCACATATTTCACCTCGCTTGAAAAAGAACTTGCATCGTTAGGTCCATCACCGCCACCAGTCTCAATTGAAGTGCCAAAAGGTAAAAATTCAAGCAAACATGATGATACATCTGAAACTGCAACTGAAGCTTTTGAATGAATAAATAATTCAACAATATTCATTTTTCTGGGTGCTATTATAAATCCCAAACTTTTAGCTTCCTTTTCCATTTCTTCTATTGCATTTAGTGCTTTCGTATATTCTTCTTCTTGACCGATTGGTAACTTTTGACCTTCATCAACCAATGGATGATTTTTTATAATGATATTAAGATCTAAGTAAGAGAAATATCTTAATAACATTTTCCATTCATCATTAATGACCCATGAGGGCGCATATATTAAAGTTTTTTTATATTGAGAAAAGTTTTCCATGAAATCCCATGAAGGATTTCTCTCTACTAAATCATATTTTGACCATCCTGACCTTATAACTTTGTTAGATTCATATCCATTATCAATACATGCTTGATAATGTTTCATTGTCGGAACAAAAATAAGATCGAAATCATAAAGTTTATCTTCTTGATATAAGTTAGTATCTGCTAAATCATGCGATAAATGAAATAAATATTTATATCCCTTCCTAGATTTGTACAAATTATGATATGCCCTATGATCCAACATAATTGCTGCATCTCCTTCTCCACCCTCTGGTTCAGTAAATGGTCCTATGACCCATCGGCATTCAAAATACTTACTAAGATAATTAAAAACTGACTGTCCGCATTGGGCATGTATTGAATGATATGCAATGAAATCAATTTTCATTTTTTTTACTTTTTAGAAAGATATGTTTGAGCAATTGAGGAAAGAACTTTACCTCTTAAAATTGAACTACTTATGCCTGGCGTTCTTGGCAAAATGATTAATCTGTCTTCTGGAATTAAGTTCGTATTATCACTGCCATGAATCAAAAAATCTATATTATGTGTGTCTAGAAATTCTTCGTTTAATAACCAATCTGAGGGCACCACATCAGATACTTCTGAAATAGCTAATAATATTTCTTTTCTAGATGAATAATCCAGTTCAGGAGCGTAACCTTTATTTTTTACAATTTCTTCATCAGTTGTAAGTGCTATTGTGACTTGTCCATATTTTGCTGCTTCTTTTATCAGCCGTATATGTCCATGATGAATAAGTGTTGCTGACATATCAACCATCACTTTTTTCATTATAAACCTCTATATTTTTATATATTTCACCTTTTGCATCCTTGCCCAAATGCACCTCACCCAAATGGCACACCACACTGCCAGTCTCAATAGAACGTGGATAGTATAAAATTGTATTTGAATTCATTGCCCTAACATTTGCTGTTGTATATGTACACAAATTGGGTTGAAATTTTCTTGGTTGAACCAACCAATCTGATGCCATTTGTAAAAATCTCTCTTTGTTTTCTATAACAGCCTCTTTAAAATTTTCATGATCTTTCAATACATGAAGAAGTGAGCAAATTGAATGATATGGCCCAGTCATTTTTTTTTCTAAATGACTTAGGATACTCAAATAAAATGAGTCAATCTGATTTGATGGCATTTCATTAAATGCTATAAAAGATGCTCCTGTAAGTCCAAAAAGCCCCTTGCAAGAACTATAAGCTATAACATCTGACAAGTCATGATTTGTTTCAAGCCCAATTGAAGCTGTTGCATCTAACATTAGTTTTCCATTTGTTCTGACTGATAAAGATTTTAGTTTATCTATTGGGATGAGTATTCCATTACTAGTTTCGGTATAACAAGAAATAATCCAATCATAATTTCCGTTAACTTCATCTATTTTAGTCCAATCAACATGACTGATCTCTAAGATATTACCATACTGTTTTTGAGCTGAAAGACACATTCCATAAAGGCGATCAGAATAATAACCTGAGTTTACAATTAAGACTTTTCCATAAACAAAATTAGTTATCATGATTTCTAATGCCAAACTTGCGGAACCCTGTAGGCGTGCGATTTTTGAATGACCGCTCATTTTTAGTAAAAGTTTAAGAACAGTGCTTTCTGTTTCATCATAGTCGTCATCACCTCGTCCAAAACAATTATTAAGACCTACAATATTTTCATACATCAATGATGCAGGACCTGCAGTGAAAATGGGTTTATTGCTGTTAACTTCACTTACTAAATCTAATATTTGCTTATCTTTTTTATTCATAGTTCTTCCATGGATTTTAGAAAGTTATGCTTATTTTCTTGAGGGCTACTTTTGGGTCGTCCTAAATCTTTACGAAAACCTTTTCTGCACCTAACTTCAATTAGAGCACTTCCATCTAAGCTTAAAGTATTTGGTAAAATTTTGTAAATATCTTCTTTTACAAAGCACTGAAAAGTATTTTTGTAGCCAAAGGCCTTTGCCAGTCCTAAAAAATCAACTTCATTACCTTTAGTTGGTTGTCCACCGACAGAATCATGAGCCTCATTATTTAAAACAATATGAATAAAATTATCTTGATCTGATGTATTTGCAAGCGCTCCACTGTGCATTAGCAAAGATCCATCCCCGTCTATACAAAAAACTTTACTTTTAGGTCGTGCTATACATATGCCAGATGCAATACTACTAGCATGCCCCATACCACCAACGGTCAAAAAATCTAATTTCTTATCTTTAGGATTTAGATTTCTATATTCATAAACTTCACGAGAAATCATACCTGTTGTTGAAACAACAGGAGAGTTTTCAGGTATATTATCTAAAATGTAACCAATTGCTTGTTCTCTTGATAACTCATAATCTTGTTTTTTTATAGCTTCAGTTGAATCAAATTTTTCAAAAGTACCTTTTCTAACTATAAGTGCAACTGGTGCTTGTTCTTTCATAGATTTATCTTTTAACTCTTTTAAAATCATAAAAATATCTTGTGTAGTATTATCTATAATGCGATATGAAATACCTAAAGTTTTTAAAATATCTGTAGTGATTTCACCTTGTTTAACATGCTGAGGTTCATCTTTTAGTTGATTGCCATCTTCTTGGATTTCTCCTCTCCACCCAATCATTAAAATCATCGGTATAGAGTAAATAGCATTATCAGCTAAAGAAACTAAAGGATTGATAGTATTACCTATGCCTGAATTCTGCATATAAACTAAAGAAGGCGTCTGAGAACCCAAATAATGGCCTATTGCTAGAGCAACTGCAGTGCCCTCATTTGAGGCTATTACGTGTTGATCTTGATTAAGAGAGGTAGTTATACACGCACAAACTTCTTTTAACAAGGAATCAGGGACACCCGTAACAAATCTAATATCAATTTCATGAAGAGCATCTACAAATTCTTGGGGAGAAATCATTATTTAGTACCTGGAATAAACTCTAACAATTCTGAGATGCTCATACATGCTTTTTCAGACTCTAAACTTCTTCCATTTTTTAAAATATTTTTAGCTACTTCTTGCATAGCGGGATAAGCTGATCTCAACATGTGATTTGCGTATATAACTACATTTACTCCCATTTCCTCAAATTCATCTATTGTTACTGAATTAAAGCTTGTTGGAACAACAACAACAGGAGTTTCATCATCATGAGTCCTAAAAGATTTCATAAATATTTTTATCTCTTCTGGATCCTTATTTCTTGAATGAATCATTATCGCGTCCGCGCCAGCCTTGACGTATGCATGTGCTCTCTTTAGAGCATCTTCCATTCCTGCTTCAAGTATAAGAGACTCTATTCTAGCCACTATCATCATATCATCAAGAACTTGAGCTGCCTTTCCAGCTCTTATTTTATTACAAAAATTTTCAATACTATCTTGCTCCTGAGAAACGTCATTACCGAATAAAGAGTTCTTTTTAAGCCCTTTCTTGTCTTCAATTACAACAGCACTAATTCCTGCTCTTTCTAAACTCCTAATAGCAATTTCAAAATGTTCAATTTTTCCACCAGTATCAGCATCAAAAATCATAGGTTTGGTTGTCACTTCAAAGATGTCGTTTACCATTGCAAGCCTAGAAGTTAGATCAACAGCCTCGATATCAGGCTTGCCTTTTGCCGTTGATTCAGTAAGAGAGCTTGACCAAAAACCATCATAGCTAATTTTTGCATCATTTGAATCAATGGATGCATTCTCAACAATTAGTGCACTCAGTGCGTTGTGAACCTCCATGATTTTCACTACTGGCTTTAATTTCAAAAGTTGTTTTAATCTTGCTTGACGTGTATGACCTGTAAGGCCAAGTCTTAAGAGTTGATTTTTTAGGCTAATATCACTTATTTCTCTACTATAAGGTATTTCTTCAAGTGAGCCGTTCCATTGACCTAATAGTTCAATAACCTCTTTTCTAATTTCTTTTTGATGACCTGTTATCCAGTCATCGCCATGAACAACATAGTTGGGCTTTAATTTAGTAAGATTTTGTTTATAGCTAGATTCAGTTTGAGGGATAACTTCTTTAACAAAGTTCAATGACTTTAGAACTTCTTCTCTTTGTGAATATTTTAAGAAAGCCCTTTCTCCAAGCTCTTCAATTGCTTCAGTGGTTAATAAACCAACAGTAACCTCTCCTAAGCTAGCTGCTTTTTTTAGAACTTTTATATGTCCAGCATGCAATAAGTCACAAATCATTGAAACATAAACTATTTTCATATTTTTATCCCATGAATGTTCAGTATAATTTTTGAAAACTCAACTAAACAATGTTTTTTTTAGGTACATTATAGAGGAAAATCATCATAGTCATTAATTACACTGACTAATTTATCAAAATCTGAATAAATATTAATTTCATTAGGTCTCATTAAAAGAATATTGTCGCAATTCTTTAGAGTATCAATTCGGTGAGCTATGATTATAAGAGTTTTTTGTTTGGCTAAATTATCAATAGCCTTCATTACTGCTTGCTCTGTAGCGCTATCAAGCGAACTAGTTGCTTCGTCAAAAACTAATATTTCAGGATTGTTGTATAAAGCTCTAGCAATTCCTATGCGTTGACGTTGGCCTCCGGATAAACGTATACCTCTCTCTCCAACGAAAGTTTGATATTTATCAGGAAGATCTTGATCAATAAAGTCATGGACTTGAGCTAATTTTGCACATTGCTCAACATGCTGAATATTAATTTTTTCGATAGGGACTCCAAATGCAATATTTTCTAAAATTGTACTATCTGTTAAAAAAATATCCTGAGGAACATAACCTAGTAACTTTTGCCATGACTTTAAGTTTCTTTCTGTAATGAGTGTTCCGTCAACACTAATATTCCCATGAGTTGGTCTCAGCAGTCCAAGAATAACGTCGATTAAGGTAGTCTTACCTGCTCCAGTAGTACCTGCTATTCCTGTTGCACTTCCGACTTTAATCTCTAAATTTAAATCTTTAAAAGTTGATGACGATGAATTTGGGTAAGAATAGCTAAGATTTTCTAATGAAATATTTTTTTGAGCCGTCAATAAGCCTGAGTCTTCATATTCACTAATTTCTTCAGATGCTACTATATTTAGTTCATTATATATATCTTCAACAGCTGCTCTGCCGTATCTTAAACTTACAACTCCTTGATAGACCCACGCAATTGCTGGTTTTAAACGAAGAGCTGCCAAGGCATAAAGTCCTAATAACGGCAATATATAGCCCAATACATTACTATCCAATCCTCCTGAGGTTGAAATTACAATTACTGAAAGTAATAGCATGGCTCCAAATAAAATTGCTTCAATTAAATAATTAGGGACTTGTTGAATTGTTTCTCGACTGGCATGAGTATGAGCAAACTCAATAGATGGCTTTTCGAATCTATTAATATAATTTTGTTCAAAACCTCGTAATTTAATATCTTTAACTCCACCAAAAACCTCTCCTGCAGCCATAAACCTATCCTTATTTGACAAAACCTTGATTTCTCCCAAGTCTTCTAATTTATTTTTTTGACTCTGAAAAACTAGCGCATAAAGACCACTCATTAACACCGCTGCAGCAAGTGCAATTGTTGGATTAATGATTATCAGTAAAGTAACAAGTGTAACGATAACAATCATATATGAAATCATATGAACTGCCGGCCTAAATACATTACCAATTAGTTGATCAACTTCAGAAAGTATAATCTTAGTCATATCATTGCTATTGCGATCAAGAAAAAAAGAATATGGCTGTCTCAAATATACTTCCAGAAGTCGCTTACTTATTGAATGTCTTCGCATTTCAATAAATCTATTCATAATATATTGTGTTGCAGAGCGATAAATTGCTGAAAATATAATAATGCTAAATGCAGTTATGCCTAAAAGTACTAAAAATTCATCAGGAGTGGTTATGCCAAAGTTATTTGAAAAGCTAAAAATCTTACTTAGAATCATGTTTGTATTTAGCATATCTGGATTGCCTAATACTGCTAAAAATGGCATAACAGAAGCAACCCCTACCGTTTCTAAGATTGCCATGCCCACTACCATAAGCAAAACGATTAATCCTTTTTTTCTTTCTGAAGGAGTAAGCAAATAAATTGCTTTTTTAAGGGTACTCACTCGATACTCACATTTACATCATAGCCATTATCAATCAATAATGTATGGCGTTGAACTTCTTTATAATCTTCAGCAACCATTTCTTTGCACATTTCCTGTGCTGAAATTTCAGGGACCCAGCCAAGTTTTATCTTTGCCTCACTCGGATCACCTAATAATGTTTCAACCTCTGTTGGTCTAAAATATCTTTTGTCAACACGCAAGATGATTTGCCCTACATCTAATGCTGGAGCTTTATTACGTTCAATACTCTCAACAACTGCAACCTCATCTAAACCATCTCCTTCAAACCTTAGAGAAATACCTAACTCGTTAGCAGTCCAGTTTATAAAATCTCTAACTGTATATTGAACACCTGTAGCAATTACAAAATCCTCTGGTTGTTTTTGCTGTAACATCATCCATTGCATACGAACGTAATCTTTAGCATGACCCCAATCCCTAAGTGCATTTAGATTGCCCATAAATAAACATTTCTCAACACCAAGAGCTATATTAGATAAACCTCGAGTAATCTTTCTAGTTACAAAAGTTTCACCTCTTCTTGGCGACTCGTGATTGAATAGAATTCCATTACACGCATACATACCGTATGCTTCCCTATAATTAACAACAATCCAATATGCATAAAGTTTTGCAACCGCATATGGGCTTCTAGGATAAAATGGAGTTGTTTCTTTTTGAGGAACTTCCTGAACTTTACCATAAAGCTCGCTTGTGGAAGCCTGATAAAATCGAGTTTTATCTTGAAGGCCTAATATACGTATAGCTTCTAAAATTCTTAATGTCCCAATTGCATCAATATCGGCAGCGTATTCTGGGCTTTCGAAGCTAACAGCTACATGACTCATAGCTCCAAGATTATAAATTTCATCTGGCTGTGTTTCTTGTATTATTCTTATTAAATTACTTGAATCACTCAAATCTCCATAATGCAGTTTAAATTTAGCATTATCAACTTGAGGATCTTGATATACATGATCTATTCGCTGAGTATTAAAAAGACTACTTCTTCTTTTAATTCCATGAACGATGTATCCTTTTTCGAGCAGAAACTCTGCAAGATAAGAGCCGTCTTGACCAGTGATACCTGTTATTAAAGCAACTTTGTTTTTTGATTTCATTTATTTTAATTCCTGTTTATTTTCTGAGTGTTTTATCATTTGTAACGAAGTCATTATACGCTTTAATTAATCCCTGATTAAGTGAAATCTTGGGCTCCCATCCCAATCTTCTTATTAAATCAGAGTTCATCATTTTTCTTTGTGTTCCATCTGGTTTAGATGAATCAAATACAATTTCTCCATCAAATTTAACTATTTCCTTAATTTTTAGTGCTAATTCTTTTATTTCAATATCTTGACCACTTCCTACATTAATGTGGCTCATCATTGGCTTGACCGCACTCGAATATATTTCATTATTTAAATTCATTATATGTATACATGCAGCTGCCATATCATCAACATACAAAAATTCTCTTTTAGGAAGTCCAGAGCCCCATATTTTTACTGAATCTAAATTCAATTCTTTTGCTTCATGAAATCTTCTTATTAATGCTGGAACAACATGGCTATTCTCTTTATGGTAGTTATCTCCGGGTCCATATAAATTTGTTGGCATAATCGATCTGTAATCTATGCCGTGACTCTCTGAGTATTGACGATTATAACTTTCACATAATTTTATGCCTGCTATCTTAGCAATAGCATATGGCTCATTAGTGGATTCAAGCTTTCCTGTTAATAGCGCTTCTTCACTCATTGGCTGATGAGCATTTTTAGGATAAATACAACTTGAGCCTAAAAAAAGGAGTTTTTTTACGCCTGCCTTCCATGCATAATGAATGACATTTGACTCTGCCATTAAATTTTCATAAATAAATTCAGCAGGGTATGAATTGTTTGCATAAATACCACCTACCTTTGCGGCCGCAAAATAAATTTGATCAGGCTTATTTTCTTCAAGGAATTCTTTGACTTGATTTTGATTTGTTAATTCGAGTTCATTGTGCGTTTTGAAAATTATATTATTGAATCCATTTCTTTTTAGTTCTCGAACAATAGCTGAACCAACCATTCCCCTGTGGCCTGCAACATAAATTTTTGGGTCATGTGTGATCAATTTTTTTCTTATGAAACTTATATTTAAATATCTTTTTATTTAGCTCTAAAGTGATTAATTAAAACCACAACAATGCCAAAAATACCACCAATAATAGCACCTAGTAAACATATTAATGCTCTGTATGGCTCTGACTTTCTTTCCATGACTACTGGAGGGTCTATGTAATCAAAAACATAAGCCTCATTTGCTTCTATTAAGGTTAATTTTTGAGTCTCCTGTTGAAGTAATGCTGCAACTACTTGTTTAATTTCTGTGAAACTAGTTTTAACTATTTGTGTATTTAGGTATGCAACTGATTTTTCAGCTTCATTTCTATCTTTTTCTCTATAAAATGCATTTATCTGATTAATTAATAAATCAACCCATTCCCTAGCAACATATGGGGATTGATGTTTGATTGAGACGGTAATGAACCCAGTTTGTTTATTTTCATTAAAACTTAAGTGCTGTGAAAATTCTTTAAAACTTTCTTGGGCGCTTGGGACTTGTTTTTGAGGATATTTATATTCTCTCACCCAAGTATTAGATTTAGTATCGTAAATATTTTCATTGAACTTAAGTTCATTTGAACTTGGATGCCATGATTCAACTGCCATAAGCTCTGGAAGATAGATGTTTGGCAATATATTATCTTGAAAAAAACTTAAAGATCTAATTTTTTCCATAGCTTTAGTCGCATTACTTTCGACAGCCTGTGGAGGCAAACTTACTCCAGCAAGACTGGCCAAACCACTATAGCTTTTTAGTGCTCCGTTTATACCATCAGAGGATTCAACTGGAACCAATATTGCTGTTGATTTGTAGATATTAGGTAAGTACAGACTGTATGTTACAACCAATATTGATGCAATTGAAGTAATTAAGCCAATAACCCATTTACCGTCATAAATTATAGAAAAAAGTTCCTTAAGATCAATTTCATCATTACTTAATTTTGAGAACTTGTTATCACTGTCTTGCATATAATTTCTATTTTACTCTATTTATGTTGATACTGGCGTATCTTATTGTATGAAGTTTTTGGCAATAAATAAAAATATTATCAATTGGTACCCGAGGCCGGACTTGAACCGGCACGATATTGCTATCGAGGGATTTTAAGTCCCTTGTGTCTACCAATTCCACCACTCGGGCAAGTTAATAGAT
>MDTG01282446.1_pt1 | contig 38562 bp, 40 predicted proteins | sample 811421 | NCBI WGS metagenome assembly MDTG01 (sample SAMN05326645, study PRJNA326480) | marine metagenome | isolation source: seawater | place: Pacific Ocean: South East | collected 2011
GAGGGGATGAATCAAGGGACTACCACCCAGTCCGACAGACGTCCCGGGGTGGGTCAGGTGCTGGAGCATTGCAGTGAAGGCTACCGTTACGCCCCGGGGCACACTTTACTAACTAGAAATTAAAATTAGATTCATCGGTGAAACGAATATGTTCGATGTCGGTCTGATTGGAGGCACATTCGACCGATTCCACAAAGGTCACCTACACCTAATTTCCGAGTCTCTGGAACACTGTGAAAAATTAGAAATTTGGATTATTTCAGATAGTACGGCTAAGAAAAAGGACACAAGGGTACTGTCATGGGAAGAACGCCTCCATGACCTAAAGAGATCTTTGGACAATGAATTGTTGTCAAGGGTCTCTTTCGGCAAATTAGAGGACAGTTTTGGCCCTGCCCCGATCCATGAAGAAGCACGTGTTATCTTCTGCACGGAAGATACAAGGAAAAATTGTGAAGAGATAAATGATTTGAGAATCAAGAACGAATTAACTCCATTGCAGATAGTTACCCTAGATCTACAATATGCATGGGATGGAAGGCCAATATCCAGCTCGAGGATTAGGGAAGGAACGATCGATAGGGACGGCAACCCATGGATCCCTGTAAGCATAAGATCCGGAACCATCGTTATGACGCCAGAGGTCGAAGGAAATCTCAAAGACCCCTTTGGGACATTATTCCCCGGTCCGGAGGGAAACCCTGCAGAGGCAATGAACAATGCACTTTCTCATATTGAAAATCGGTCAGGCCCTACAATTGCAGTTGGTGATGTCACCGTTCTAACTATGCACCAACTGGGAAAGGCCCCCGACATCTCCCTAATCGATGGTATGACCAAAAGAAAGGAGTGGGAAGGGGCGAGCAGTATTGATCAGGAATACTATGACCACAGAATCGACTGTTCAAGCCCCCCTGGGTCATTGACAACTTCTCTGCTAGAGGCGTGCGAGGCTGCCATTCACTCTTGGAAGAAGGACGGGTCTTCCACAATAATAAATGTCGAAGGAGAGGAAGACTTGGCCCCACTACTATTGCATCCTCTGTCTCCAATTGGGGCTGTAGTCCTTTATGGACAGCCCGGAAAGGGAGTCGTAGTCAGAATATGTGGCGAGGAGTCCAAGGGCAGATGCCGCCAACTACTGGAGTCATTCGTCAGTGCTGATTAGGACTCTGATTCCGAGAGGATGCCAATCCCAACTCCGAAAGAAATCAGTACCACTGCTACCGAGTAGACGCCCGGGTCGACCCAAGTCGACTCATTAACGCTCCAAATCAGATAGAACAAGACGCCCAATGCAACCAGCCAACTGGAGGCTAATTTCTTGAATCCACCATCAAATACAAGCAGGCGCGTCATAATGCACGCAGGCAGTCCAGACACCCAGGAAGCGAAGCCCCCCTCATGCGTCTTATTCAACCCTAGAACTCCAGCTGCTAAAATTGCAACACTCAGGGCTCCGAAGATCGCATCATCAGCCACAAATGACATGTCTGTGGTCGACGAATTCTTTACGCCAGTGAGGAATTTCATCCAAAGCACCTTTCTCCCCTCAGAATAGGCCCCCTGTGTTAGATTCACAATTGTCAGAAGGGCTAGCCATGCCCCTAGAAGGACCGCAGATGCGGAAAGGGCCTTGCTAGGTCGAGTCAGGGACTCCATCCACGTTGATTCACTCATAGTAACGGGCGGGCGACCTAGATGTTTGGTATAACCATTTTCAGAGCTGGCAGACTCATCGAAGATGACTCTGCAACACATACTTGCCCGCTGCAGCCTGTGCAATGAGTGGCTCTGACTCGCTAAGGGCATCTATCGCATCTATCGCCTTGGGTATTGCTGAGTTAACCTGCTTGCTCCTTCCGCCTCGCCCCTTACTGACGTTCCTGGCCATGATTAGTCCGAGTGTATCCAACTCATTCAGCAGGGAAGAAATCCTTCTCGGAGTAAGGGGTTCAACCCCTACTTTGATGCACGCTTCAGAGTACGTCCTGTAAACTTCTCCCGTGCTAATATTTCTGAGCCCGTTACCTTCATTCAACCTGATGGAGAATAATACTAACTTTTGATGTAGCGGAAGAGTTCTCAGAACAGGGGTCACCTGGTCATACTCCAACTGACTTTGTGCCATCTTGACATGAGCAGTTCCTACAAGGGCGTGTTCGTCCTGCTCAGCCTTCTGGATAGAGATCCTAAGGAGATCCAGAGCCCGCCTTGCATCACCGTGCTCTTGGGCAGCCAGAGCAGCGCATAGTTGGACAACGCCGCCATCCAAAGACCCCTCTCTCAGTCCGAAATCAACTCTCTCCTCTAGGATATCCTGTATCTCCAATGCACTGTAGGGGTGGAAAACCAAATCCTCTTGGCTCAGCCTGGAACTAACTCTGGGGTCCAGATGTTGAGTGAAGTGCAAGTCATTACTTATTCCGATGATGCAACATCTTGAATTATTCAGAACTGTATTGATGTTGGTCAGATTGTACAACAGGCCATCCCCGGATCTTGAGACGAGATTATCGATCTCGTCCAGAACAATGATGTGAACCCCGCCCTCTCGATCCATTCTGGAAATCAACGTATCGAGAACTCTGTCGGTAGGCCATCCGGTAAATGGTATGGGGGCATCACCTCTCTGCGAGAGCTGGGTTGCTATGTTTTGAACAACTCTATATTTGGTATCCACGTTTCTACAATTTATCTCGTAGCACCTAACCGACTCGCCCATCTCCTTTCCCTTGTCTAGTAGCTGTGAAAGTACGAATCTAGTCACCACCGTTTTACCAGATCCTGGAACTCCATATAGCAACATATTGGATGGAATGTGTCCATTCAAAGCATCTACAAGATTCCTAACCAAAGAGTCAACCTCGTGTTTACGATGAGGGAGTCTGCTTGGCTCGAAGGCATGGTCGAAAGCCCTCCTATCCAGGAAGAGACTTTCCTGTCCGAGAATTTTTTCGAAAATATTCCCGTCCATTTTTTTTCACTTCTCCATATCCCGTACAATTACAGCAACTAAATCCTCATCAGAGTTAGGAACTGTCTTACCCGGATTCCTAGCGAGTGAGCCAGAGATAATAAGACTCTCTGACGATTTCCACTTGTGATGCCAGTTGGTCGACATAGAGAAAGAAAACTCACGATGTCAGATTTACCGATCTATCTTCTCTCTTAATGCCTCCAGGGATAGCGTTTTCTACATAATTTACAGTTACAGATAATATGCTCATTAATGATACATCCCTAGTTGCCCGGACTCCATAGTCAAAGCTCCATGGCGGAACAGATAATTTCTTGATTCAGTAGCTAAAAAGAACTCCCAATTTTCCTGAATAATTTGAAGCCAACTAAGATTAGTATAAATAAGTTATATTTTTTCTATGATTTTCCTATCATGATAAAATTCCCATTTCGATCTATTTCAAGAGTATCGCCATCTTCCAACTGATGTATCGAATTGGGCAAATTGGGGATTGGGAAACCGGACTCATTACCCTTTCCAGAAGAGTAATTGTGAGTCACCAGAATCTTGACTTCCGGGTGCCTCTCTTCAAATGAAATAACATCAGACGGCCTGTGGTGATGGGGAAACTCACCTATGTCCGGCATGCCCATTTCTAGAATCACCACGTCAGCACTTGACGCCCTCTTCTCTATCTCCTCGCATGGTCCAGAATCTCCACAGTGGAGTAGCCTGAATCCGGTTTCGTGAATCAACTCGTACCCATGTGGGTCAGTCTCAGGAGTATGACAAACTGGAAACCTCTCATACCTCCAACCTGTATCGCTCAATACCCCTGACTCTTCTTCGTCCCAATGCACCCTTTCATTCAATGAATCGGCCAAGCTCCCTGGGAAGCCCATTTCACAGAGAGAGGAAAGAAATTCTCTACCTCCCGGCCTGAGGTGAACAGACAGATCGTTATTTCCCGAGGGGTCAGAAATGAATTTCCTATCCAATAAGAAGAATGGAAATCCAAACGTATGATCAGCGTGCCAGTGTGTAATGAGTAAGTGCCTAACATCCGAAGTACCGTATTCAGCCCTCCTTAGTTGTGCAAGTAGTGTCGGAGGGGCGTCAATGAGTATTTTTCCATCAATCAATGCGAGGGCATGCATTCTCCCATGGGGTGAGAAAGCATTGCCAGTGCCCAGGAAGTCGACTCTCGCCACGACACTCGAAGTCGGGCCTATGACTTGACCTCATCGCTCCAATCATCAATAATTCACAGCCTCCCTTCGGCATTTCTTCATAAACAGAACTAGTCTCGCGGGACCGAAGGTGACTGAATGTCCGACTGGAGTGCCAAGAATCCGTATTCGTCCACCCTTACAGACAACTTCATTTTGAACGGAGAGGGCTCAGGTAAAGAGACTAGGCATATCGTTTTCGATATGGGCGATTCAGGGATGACCTACAAGTCAGGAGACGCATTAGGGGTCATTCCGAGATGCCCTCCCGAAATAGTTGAGGAATTGCTGGGACTCTGTGGATTCTCAGGCGATGAGATCGTCGAGACCCACGTTGGGGACTTTCCGATAAGAGAGGCGCTTACTGACAAATATGAGATTCACCGAGTCTCGAAGAAGTGGATAGAGGCATTGGGATCTAGGCTGATATCCGATGACTCAGAATTGGAAATCCGGATGGTTAGCAGGTCTCGGACATCAACCAGAGATGGCTCGTTAATGGTCGATTGGTCTGGTAGTGGTGAAGAGGGAGATTTACCGGAGGGGTATGTCGAGATTGGCACATTGGCCGATCCATCTGAAACGCTGTGGAGGGAGCTGACATCAGATTCAGACGCGATGGAGGACTACATGTGGTCAAGGGATTACGTCGATGCCCTTTCTGACTTCGGTCATTTGGGATTCACACCTCAGCAGATGGTCGAGGGAATGGATCGGCTGAAGCCAAGATTGTATTCCATAGCAAGTAGCCCAGATTTTGAGCCAGGCACTGTTCATCTAACCGTTGGAATCGTCAGATACAACCACCATGAAAGGGACAGGGCCGGACTTTGCACGGGATATATGGCCGATAGGTGCGAAGTCGCAAATACCGAGATTGGAGTGTTCATGTCACCTACTCGATCGTTCGTCCTTCCCGAGGACGGCACAACGGACATGATCATGGTTGGGCCAGGGACTGGGATAGCTCCATTCAGAGCATTTCTGCAGCAGAGGGAGCTTGATGGGGCGACTGGTAGGAACTGGCTATTCTTCGGCGATTGGACTGAAGAAGGGGAGTATTACTACAGGGAAGAGATGGAGGAATGGAAGGACAAGGGCGTACTCAATAGGCACGATCTCGCATGGTCCAGGGCAGGCGCCGAGAAAGTCTACGTCCAGCACCTCATGGAGAAGAATGGCGAGGAAATCTGGGAATGGATTAGCGGTGGAGGGTATTTTTACGTCTGCGGAGACAAGAATTACATGGCCAAGGACGTACATAAGATGCTCATTTCCATTTGCGCCAAATATGGCGAAATGAGTGACGAAGAGGCGAAGGACTTCGTCGAGACCGGACTTATGAAAACCGAAAAGCGCTACCTCAGGGATGTATACTGACCCACTCAACGATGTGTCAATTGCCGATTTAATCATAGGGCTCTTTCCTCAGCAGCACATCAGATGTTCAGGAGGGTGCTGATCGCGAATCGCGGTGAAATAGCTCTCAGGATACTAAGATCCCTGAGAGCAATGGGAATAGACGCTGTCATAATTCATGGTAAAGAGGACAGACTTTCGCTCCCTGTAAGGCTCGCCGATGAGGGAGTCCATATCCCCCGTTCAGACCCACTAGCCTCGTATCTTGATATTGAGGCAATCGTAGAAGCGGCGAAGGAAGTCGGCGCTGATGCCGTACATCCTGGATATGGTTTCTTGGCAGAGAATCCAGTCTTCGCTCAGAGGCTCGAGGATGAAGGCATTACTTTCATCGGCCCAAGTCCAGATGTTCTCAGATTACTTGGAGACAAGATTACTGCTAGGGATGCAATGACAAAGGCTGGAATACCCGTTGCAAGGGGCTCGGATGGACCGATTTCCGAACCGAAAGAAGCCTCCGAGCAGGCGGAAGAGATTGGCTACCCAGTAATCATCAAGGCCGCTGCAGGAGGGGGTGGCATCGGGATGCAAGTTGTCGAATCGCCAGATGATTTCGACAAAGCGCTGAGGCTCTGCCAGGGCCGGGCACTTTCTGCATTTGGAGATGACAGGGTATTCTTGGAGAAATTCATCAAGGGCGCCCAGCACATAGAGTTCCAAGTTCTCGGGGACGGGAAAAAGGCAATTCACTTCGGCGAGAGGTTCTGCTCCATACAGAGGAGACACCAGAAGATTTTGGAAGAAGGGCCATGGCTTTCTGAGGAGGTCAGATCGGAACTTGGCTCCAAAGTGGTCGCCGGAGCAGAGGCGGTTGGCTACAAAGGACTCGCAACCTTTGAATTCCTGCGTGATGACAATGGAGAATTCTTCTTTCTAGAAGTCAACCCAAGGGTTCAGGTTGAGCATACAGTGACTGAGATGATCACTGGATATGACTTAGTCTCACTTGGAATCAGGATCGCCGCAGGAGAATCTTTGCCGATCTCTCAGGATGAGGTGGAAATCAAAGGGCATGCCATTCAAGTCAGAGTCAATGCCGAGAATCCATCTACCTTGACACCCTCTCCAGGAAGGCTTTGGGAGTGCCATTGGCCCGGTGGACCGGGAATCAGGATAGACTCCCATGCTCACACGGGTTATGACATGCCTGCAGTTTTCGACTCGCTCCTATCGAAGATAATTTCGTGGGGATCCGATCGTGATCAAGCCATCTCCAGGATGGAGGCCGCTCTTTCGGAAACAATACTCCTTGGCGTAGATACTCTGATCCCCCTGCATCAGGAGATTCTCAAAGAGGAGGACTTCCTAAATAGGGATGTCACAATAAGGTACCTAGAGGAACATCCTGATTTGGTAGGTGGAGGCAATTGACATGGAGATGGTCATCGTTGGGAGCATAGGTTACGATGACATCCAAACGCCCGAAGAGAATGGAAGTGGCATTCTGGGCGGAGCCGCCTCACACTCTGGCTTATCTGCCTCCTTCCACATGCGACCACTCCCTGGAAAACCTCCCCGTATAGGCATAGTTAGTGCGGTTGGAGAAGACTTCTCGACATATCACCAGATGGTTCTTGAGGATGCGGGCATGAATCTTTCTGGAGTCGTAGTTGTCGATGGTAAAACGTTCAGGTGGTCCGGCAAGTATGATGACTCCATGGACAGGGTGACAACAATTTCCACAGATCTCAATGTATTGGAAAACTTCACTCCGGTGATTCCAGACGCATGGACAGAACCAGACGTACTTTTCTGTGCAAATGCACACCCTAGAATTCAGCTTGCGGCATTGAATCAGTGCCCAGGTGCCAGAATAACAGTTTTGGACTCTTTCAGATTGTGGATAGAAGACGAGTTCGAACTACTTTCTGAAGCTATGAGAAATGTGGACGTTGTGATAATTAATGAGGAAGAAGTCTGCTCTATTGCCGATGAGCAGGTACTCACAAAGGCGATCTCATCGGTTATGTCAGGGAGCTCTCTTCATGGGGGCGAGTCAGCAGGCCCCGGCCCCAGAAGTCTCATTGTAAAGAGAGGCAGTAGCGGGGTATTGGCGCATTTGCCTTGTGGCACTATAGCACTGCCTTCCTATCCGACCGAGAATATGGTTGACCCAACCGGATGCGGAGATACATTTGCCGGCGCATTGTTCGCTTGCCTGATTGGTCACGAAGGCCCCTTGAATGACTCCGAGGTCATGAGGAATGCACTGGTTCATGCCACAGTCACAGCATCCTACTGCGTCGAGCAACTGGGTACCAAGGGCGTAAGGAGCCTGGGAAGGGGGGCCTATCATGCTCGTGCGGATAGGTACAGAAGAATAGTTGGAATATGATCACTCGAGTCTACGTACCCCGGGAATGTGATGCTGCTCATCGCTCGGAGAAGATCTCCTCAGTTGTGAGAACCTAAGCCCCGAGTCAGGCTCTGGTGCTGAAGTAGTCACTTCATCTCCTCCTTCCAAGACACTCCTGACTCTACGATCAAGGGCGTCCTTGGCAGATGATGGGGGATTCAGGGCCCTCCTGCTTTCCATCCTCCTAACCACATCTGCCTGGTGATCCTGGTCACTTCGCAACCTGAGGTATTGTGATGTTCTGAATCTCTCTTCTTCAGAATATTCAGCTCCATCAGGATCTCCATACTGGGAAGAGTAGCTTTCCTTTTCTCTATCCCTGGCCCTGCTTTTCGGCCTAAGAATGGAAACAATCCAGCTCGGCTTACCCCTAGATCTAGCTATACCTTTCGTATTGACGCGACCGCCGTTCATGGATGTCGCCAACTTCGAAATCCCCGGATAGTCCTCGAGGGCGGAGTTGTCGATTGGTGGGGCCGTCAGTGCCTTTCTCGATTGTGCCTGTCTGGCCTTGGCCATCTTTACCAAACCAGGCCTACACTCCTCCCTTACGGCTTCCACTGTTGGCTCGGGCAGTGATTGAGCGTTGAATGGTAAAGCCGGCTCTCCGAATCTACTATGAGCAGACTTGATCATTTCTGAGCTTGATGAAACCCTGGAGAATGCCTCGCTAGGCTCATTGAAAATCTCTCCAAAGACAGGCTCTTCGTCTTCGAGGGGACTGGCCTGCGCCGGGGAATCGTCATCATCGAACATGCCTCCGAAACCGAACATATCGGCTGCACCAGAAAGAGCCGACTCAATCCGGCTTTCCGAAGTAGGCACAGGCTCCTTCTCCCTGTACCAATCAGGGGACTCCTGCCTTCCCCAAGCCCTTTCGTAAGCCGATATCGACTTCTCTGACTCATTAGTCGCGAAGTCTGGTATTTCAGGAGATGGAACCTGTTCTTCTTGGAATGACCTCCAGTTGAACTCAGGCTGAATTCCCTCAGGTTCTGCCTGAAACGCCCCATCTATTTTCAAATCTGGTGCCGATGGAGAAAGATCTGCAATTGCAGGTGGTGCGGGCATAGGGAGTGCCATTGTCGTGGGCGCTGCCCCTCCGGCATCCATGTATGCTGGGAATATCGGTAATTCAGTCTCTATGTCTTCCAGGCCAATCCTGGCATCAATGACGCTATCTCCGCTCCTTACGCGATCTACCATTAGGCATAGTCGCATCAAGGCCCCGTCGCTTCCACTGATCATGTGACGCTCGTTGCCATTCTCGATGACCAGTGTCGATTTCCTCAGCGAGAGATACGACATTATGGAGATCCCTCCGGCTACAGAAACCGCCCAACCAACAGGGGGGAGAAGTACAGAGTATCCCAACCCCATTGCAACGGCACCAATTATCGGAGTCCCCCCTGGAAGGCTCGGGACCTTCATGTGCCTCATTTTAGATATCGATTCCAAATCCATTCTGATTCCATACCCATCGAACCTCTCGAGGGTCAGCTGACGCTCAGTAAGTATCGCGCAGAATCTACCTCTGATCCCGACCAAACTCAGGTTTCCGATTAATTCGGCTTCTCCTTCCGTTCGGCCAGGCCTAAGCCCGGCTATATGCATCCCAGATGTCGAGCGCATCTCTACCGGTATAAGTTCTAGGGGCGGCGTCCGCCTCAGGACCCATCTTATTGGGTGAAAAAAATCAAGCCGAGGACAACCTGGAAAGACTTCCGATTATCCTCATTGGGAGCGCATCAAGCTGGACCAGGATCACTCTGGATTCACCACTCTCCCTTACTAGTAAGGGACTCTCCCAATTTATTCGAAGCCCACCTTCCATGATTTCATCCACCCTGCCTACTCTGAATTGCATGTCCACAGATGCATGAATGACATCACCGACCGAGAGCTCCCTCTTCTGAAATGGGGCCTTCGATAGTGATCCCATGGAGGAGGTGTGCGCCGTTACAGAGCTAGAACCCTTGTGAACGATAACACTCCCCTTCCCCAATACTCCTTCCTTCAGGCCTCTGAATGCTATTCCCACCCTGTCTCCCGAGTTAGCTTGCTCGACGTCCTCGTCCATCACTTGCAGACTCCTAACTATCGCGGAGTTTCCCCCTGGCAATTCCTCCACTTCGTCATGCTTGCGGATGACCCCCGATTGGACATACCCTATTCCAACAGTTCCAATTCCCTGTACGTTGAAGTGCTGGTCAAGAGGGACGATTAGGGAATTCTCGACTGAGCTTTCCATCGCCATCTCGAAGAGAGAATGTCTGATTTCGTGGGGTTCGGGACAATTCTCCAATATTTCCCAATTCAATCCCGCCTGGGGCAGCAGCATCTTCACCTGTTCTGGATCTACCCATCCACCTTCTTCCGGCTTGATTATGACAATTCCCCTTTCCACGCCGGCGCAGCCAAAAGCCACCAGGCACTCCCCGAGAGCAGCGTCAATTTTCGATACCTCGATTAGACCGACCCTTGAAACGTTCAGAACCGAAAGAAGTGGCCTGATGCTATCTGGATGTTTCAGGGGCCTCAGGATTGATAGTACACGGGACTCATCGCCCACAGTTTCCTTGTGGACATACGAATCAACATCTCGTGAATCACCCTTCTTGGCAAGAGTACGAGCAAACTCATCGGTACCAACGAATCCGACGTTCAGTACCGACATCATCTCACCCAGTCGATCTCGGACTCAAGGAGTTCCACGCATAGCGTCACGTGCATTCTGTGCACCGTCCCAGAGAGATTTCTCATCTTCATTGGACGGAGTGAATTGAGGAACCGAGATAGGCTTCATGGAATCATCTATGGCTACCATAAAGAAATAGCCAGAGCAAATCTCCTCGGGTTCCCAGTCTGATCGTGTCATTCGGCAGGACCTAACTTGGACACCGACTGTTCGGGGGGAAGTCCAGACAACGCGTGCTATGGTCCTAATCACATCTCCCTGATATGCAGGCCTCTTGAACTTCAAAGCATCCACGGAGACAGTAACGAATTCCCTATGGGCAAACTTGCTCGCTGCCATTCCAGCAGCAGTGTCCATGATGGACATCAACCGTCCCCCAAATAGGGTATCAAGTGCGTTTGTATCGCCTGGAAAGACCTCATTGAGTAGGACTACTGGCTCAGTAGAGCGTGGCTCACCCATGTTCCTCGATTAGGCGCCGAGGTCGTTCCCCCTTGAATCCATCACCCGGATTTACTCATCGGGAAGCGAAAATGACCGCTTAGTTCAATCGAAAGAGGCCACTCGCAACTCCATGGTTCGTTTGGCACTGAGAATCCGGAACTGGCTCGCCGGCGGGCCGGTCCACACTTCTGAAACCATAACAGGGCCACCCACGAATGTCCCAGAACTCGGATGGAGGGAGAAGACTCTCGACGATCCGGATGGGGGCAAGATAGTTTTGTGGCCACATCTTCCTTGTGTTAGGATGCCCCATGGCCTCAGGTCTAGGAGAGTGTGGGACGGAGTAGCATTCCTATTGAGTCATAACGATATTTCTATGATGAAGGAGGAGGAGAAACAGGACAGGGCTAGTCCAGGGGTTCACAATGAGGCTGCGATGGCCTCGGGGACCACCCTTGGCAGATTGGTTAGGGAACTAGAGGGACTGGATATTGAGGGGCCCAGGATCCCAGATCCCGAGCAGATCAGACATATTCTCCATGCTGAGAATTCTCGGGGGGGACTCCCAGTTTTCCCCATAGAGCCCGACCTAGATGATGCCGAATGGTCAGATTGGCTAGAGCGCAGTGCCGAGAAGCAAGTCAATGTCGCAACTTTGCTATCCACGCTAACTCTTGGTAGGCGATGGTCTAGGAATTCATCATCAGCCATTTCCAAGATTCTCCCCGACAAGGAGGTCGGGGTCGATCTAGGTGCAGCTGCAGCGGCATGCGCAGCTTGGTGGTTAGAGGAGGAAGGGGTTCTTGGTGACTCCCTATACTCCGAGAGAGACTTGCGCTTCGCTTCTAGGATAAGGGGTGCCCTGGCCGACTTGAGGGACAGTAGGGTTGATGATGAGAAAGCACAGGAGCCCACACTGATGGTACCTGTTCACCAAGCCAGACTCCCCTCAATCGAGGCCGCGATTTCCAGATGGCCAATGCCTGAGGCCCTCCAGAAGGAGGAACAGAAATGACTAATTCTCCATCATTCGTAGTGGAGACCCAGACATTCAGATTCAGTCCAACTGCCCCTATTGATCTTGACGAGGCAGTATCGTTAGCCGGCGGTTCCAGGAGCGGGGATTATGTGGTAATCTCTCATGAGAAACCAAGGGCTACCTATGTGGTGGAGCCCGACGGATCAGTCCTTGTTCATGGTCTGGCGAGGGCAGAGGTGGCCGAGCTCGCTGTTCAAGAGCTACTGCTGACGCTGGGTCAAGCTATCGACGGTCTTTCAATGGAGTCAGGGGAGATGTTAGTTAGCTTTTCAATAGGGAGGGCGGTGATTGAAGACATCGCAATCAGGAGATTTGAGGATGTTTCAAAGGACGAGAGGTTAGGGGCCCTCAGGATAGACGCCTCGTTACACAGATCTACATTGATCATTTACGATAATGGAAGAGGAGTTGTGATCGGCCAGTCGTCCAGGAGAATAGCTGAGATGGCCGTCCGTCATTGGGTCGCACAGCTTGATGGAGAGGGAGCTTTGGCGTGAGAAAATGCTGGAAAATGGCATTTGGACAGGGCCAATAATGGATCAACATATCCATTTAGATCGGAGCAACAGGTTCCTTAGCGCCATAGAGGAGTTTTCTCAATCCGGCGGAACGGCGATAATGCTTGTACACAAACCCGGGTTCTCAGGGCAACTGCCATTAGACCTGGATGGTTACAGAGATGCGTACTCACAAACCGTCTCAATGGCGGAAGTGGTCAGGAAAAAGACCGGGATAGAGGTAGGAGTGACCCTTGGCCCCCACCCAGTTGTTTGGGACTTACAAGCCAACCAAATGGGCGTAAAGAAGTCAACCGAGTTACATATCGAGGCTGTGGGATTGGCCTTGGACATGATTGAATCCGGCACGGCTTCTTGTCTTGGAGAGGTCGGCCGTCCACACTATCAGGTCGATAACGAGAGATGGGGCCATGCAAACGAGGTTCTTCAGGAGGTAATGTCAATGGCCGCAGTCGAAAAAGTACCAATACAGCTCCATGTTGAGGACAGGGGCAAGGAAACTTGCAGAGAACTAGCTGAAATGTGCGATTCCGCGGGCCTTCCAAGGTCAAATGCAATCAGACATTTCTCTCCTGCTGACATAAGCACGGAATTCACTAGTGGCCTCTCTTCAACCGTCAACATGGGAAAGGGGAGTGTGACTGGACTGGTAGAGACTATTTCCAAATCGGACTCCAAGTGGGGGATGGAGACAGACTTCCTGGATGATCCGAATAGGCCCGGTGCAGTACTGGGGCCCAAGACCGTCCCAAAGAGGACCCAGAGGCTATGCTCAGCATTGCTCGAATCGGGTTGGGAAGAGGATGATGTAGTCGCCCTATTACTAAACATCCACGAGGTATGGCCGAAGCAGCTGTACAGTTGACTACTCAAACTTCGTTTTGGGAGTAAATGTCAGTATCCCTCCGCTAATGAAAAGTAGAATTGAGTACACGAAGAAACTAGACTCGCTGAATTGATAATCAATTCCAAGAGCATCAATTGACATAGTCCAGAACGGGCCGTTAGCAGGCATGAAGACAATCATCATGACAATACCAAGCCTCTGCCTCCAAAGCATGTCAGTGCGAAGAGCACCCCTCTTTTCAAGGAGAGTCCCGTATCCCCTGCAAACCGAATCGATTTAGAGAGGCCCTGCGCTCGCGAAGCCACAGCGCCTGTAGTGAAGGGGTTATCACAAGAGGTTTCCAACCTCTTGTCCCGGGTTCAAATCCCGGCGGGCGCACCAACAATGAGGATATGCCAGTGAAGCATTCAAACGCACCCGTCTCTCCCCTGCCCCATGGATGAAGAGAATGTTTCTCCCGGAGAAAAGGGAGCGTCCATTACAGCAATCAGTAGGGACGATTCTGATATCTCCGACCAGAAGCAGTTGGTAGGGAGGAAAATCTGGAGAATTTTTCCCTATGTGAAGAGGTACTGGAGAAGGGCTCTGGGGGGGATACTGGCCAATGGCGGTGCAAGGGCCTTCGACCTGATACCTTTCATTGCCATAGGGATGGCAGCCGATTACTACAGGGACGGAACATTCACCGATTCGAGGATTCAATCCATTGTGACCTCCGAATCGATCCCCTCCATAGGCGTGATTAGTTCGGAGGAACTCGGTTTTGGCCTCCTAATCCTCTCATGCTTCACCTTCCTGGCCTTCTTCCAAGGGTTGAGCAATCAACTGTGGCAGTCCACTGCTTACAAGGCCCAGCACGATATCAGGATGGACGCAACTAACTCTCTGATGGCTATGGAAGCTTCATACTTCGAGACCAGGCAAATAGGAAATCTGATGTCAGTTCTTTCTGCTGACGTAGCCCAGTTAGAGGATATAATTTCGGACGCGAGCACCAGCATGATAAGAATCGCAATTACATTCTCCACGGCCTTTGGAATCATGTTTTGGATGTCGCCAACATTGGCGTTGATCCTGTTCATGCCACTAGTTCTCATCGTTCCAATGGTCGTGTGGTTCTCTACCAGAGTCCAGAGGAAGTATAGAAAGCAGAGGGAGAGCACAGGCGGAATCGTCGCGATTCTCGAAAACGTACTTTCTGGAATAACAGTAGTTCAGGCATACAATGCAACCGGCTTTGAAGGATCAAGGATTGATAGGCAGAGTGGTAACTATCGGGACCAAGCAATTCATGCAGCCAGTCTGAGGAACAGATTTATCCCCGGAATTTACGTTGTGGCAGGCTTGTCTTTCGGACTCCTAGTTTCAGCAGGAGGGTGGGTACTGCAGTCAGGAGATATTACAATTGGCCAGTTCGTAACGTTCCTCCTGATTTCAACCAGGATGACTATGCCCATGTTCATCCTCGGAATGCTACTAAACCAGCTTCAGAAAGGCGAGGCGGCCTCTAAGAGGGTGTTCGCAATCATCGATTTAGAACCGTCTATTTTCGACCGCCAAGACGCCATTCCGTTAGACGGCCAAATAGAATCAGTGACGTTCGAAGATGTCACATTCTCCTATCCAACGTCCGAGTCAAATGTCCTGAATGGCATATCGTTCAATGTCGAATCCGGCGACTTTCTCGGTGTCATGGGTCATACAGGTGCTGGAAAGAGCACGATACTGAAGCTAATCGAGAGATTCTACGAACCACAACATGGAAGGATCCTGATCAATGGGGTGGACATTAATGAGTACTCAATAGAGTCGATAAGGGCGAGAATTGGATTTGTGTCACAGGACCCCTTCCTATTCTATGGGACCATCCGTGAGAATGTGGCATACGCTAGGGGCTCAACTGAGGATGAGATTAGTCATGCCCTCGAAATGGCTGGGGCCGCAGAGTTCGTCTCCGAACTCACCGATGGAATGGACACTATGGTCGGAGATCGAGGAGTGATGCTTTCCGGTGGCCAGAGGGCTAGGGTGAGCTTGGCTAGGGCCTTATTGAACGATCCCGATTTACTAATTCTCGACGAAGCAAGCGCCGCTCTAGACGCTGAGACTGAGAAGAAGATTCAACTGTCCCTCTTCGGGGGTTCCAATGGAAGCAAGAAGAGGATAACCATCGCGGTCGCTCATCGCCTAGCAACCATCAGGAACGCCAACGAGATTGTGGCAATGGTGGACGGAGCGATAGTAGAGAGGGGAGGGCACAAAGATCTCCTGTCCAACGAAAACGTATACGCATCTCAGTGGTCAATCCAGACAGGAGAACTAGGCGAGGGGTGATTCCTTGGGCGAAGTAGATTGGGTTTGGGTGGAGCCGGGATCAACCTATGTCGGATCGGACAACCGGGCATTGTTGTCAGGTGGTCCACAGCCCCGACACGAGTCCAGGATAGACTACCGATTTCAAATTTCAAGAGAAATGATCGGCCGAGACGTCGCCGAACCAATGGTCGAGGATGGCGATTCGCAAGTCGCCTCAGAGTCGGAATGGCAGCTGGCATTTGACAGAGGCGCGATATCAGGGGAAGGCGGAGGTATCGAGGAACTGGCTGATAGGATCAGGGGGAGCTACTGGGGCAAGATTTGCGACGGCCGACCGTGGTTAGAGGATGACTGGATTGCATTGGCGTGCAGAGGCTGGTTTGGAGGCAAGCCTAGGTCACTTTTCTTGAATAATAACGCAAAAAGACCCGATTTCATTCGACTTGTCAGGAGACAAAATGACCCCAGCCCTCTTGCTCCGAGACTTCCCATAATTTCCCCAAACCGTTCTTCGGTCCTGGTCGAGGAGATTTTGATCATCATGATTATTGGAGTGATCCCCTCATTCATCTGGGCATACTTCAATGCCAGTCCAGGATACATCAGTGAGGGGTGGCTCAATCTGGTTATGGGCGGTATTTTCATTGGGGTATTCAGTTCAATTTTCTGGAGGCCCCGCCAGAAAACATGGTGGGCAGAGGGCTCGCAGATGTTTCCAAGAAAGTAAAGGCTCGCTAAGAGCCCCTATTCCGATCGTCTATCTGCAACCCGGGACTCCCACTGAATATCCTCCATTTGCCCTTCAGGACTCCCATTCCGTAGTTCCAGTGAAGGACGAACGTGACTATGGAAGACAGGAAAATAGTCTGGGGGCTCTTGCTCGGAGAAGCGCCTCTTGAGGACCCAAGCCATGCAATTAGATTGTAAATCACAATCAGCGATGGAAGCACGTGAACCCCTGCCCTTGGCCACCCCATGGGAACTGTGGACAGCCTGATGTCCCAGAATTCCGGCCAAGCTAGGCCTCCGTTCGCAAGGCCCCAGAAGAAGAATGCAAAGGCTACCATGACGATTGGAGGGAACGCAGCAACCATTGTGTGTGTGGGGGCGTGAAGTTCTGGGTACCTGTTGCTGGCAAGGGTCCTCACCATCCCGTAGTTCCTAATCTGCTGCTTAACTCTCGAGAGCCCTCTCCGACGATGCCACATAATCGCTTCTCTGTCCGTCCACAGGATATGGCCCGAGGAGGTGATCCTATGATCGAGCATAACGTCCTCAGCCCCTATCGCACCTTCGTCAAATCCTCCGACTTCAGTGAGTACCGATCTCCGATAACCGGAATTCACCCCGGGCAACTGAGAAGTCCTCTCAAGTTCGAATTTACCTCTCTTTCCATAGTTAGTTCCTGCTGTGAAAATCGTGCTACTGAAAGCCACATCAATAACTCTCTGTGTAAGGGTTGACTCCTCAACAGGAGCGAAGTTAGGCCCTCCAACACCCGCTACATCATCCCTATCAAACCACCTGATAAGATTGGATGCCCATTCCTCTGGGACAATTACATCATCGTCCGTGAAGAGGACTATCTCAGATTCCGTCTCCTCTATTGCAATGTTACACGCATCGGCACGTGTCTTGGATCCACGGTCGTCTATATGCCTAATTCCACGAGATTCAGCCTCTTCCTTACCCGCATCTCTCGACGGGCCAACTACTACGATTTCCATGTCCGGGTACGTCTGGGAAAGAAGCCCATCCAAAGTAACCCCCAGTTCTTCCGCGTTCCCAATGCTGGGTACGATTACGCAGACTGAGCGGGTCATGTGCTGCCGTCGCCCCATTAGCCTTCAACGCAGCGCATAGAAGTCAGGGGTCATTTGTCACTCTTGGAGCGAGGAAGTAGGTCCAACTTGCCCCTCCCTCATTGCTGTTCCACGACATCTTGAACGGGAACTTATCCTTGAATTCGACAGAGACGTCCTCAGTTAGGCCAGTGGCCAACTTCTTTGCTAATGGCTCTAGAAATTGCAATGAGTAAGTGGAGCTTGTTGGACTTGGTGCGTTAAGCTCGCTAAGCTCACCAGACTCGAAAGAAACAGTCACGCTCTCGCCAGCTTCCTGATCCGCGGAAACAGTCAACTTGTTCTCTTCGATACTGAGCTTTACTAACTCATTCACCATCTTTGATGCCCTCAGGGCCCTGGAGAGCTTATCCGCCCCTATTTTGGCACCATGCTCGTAGCTAATTCCCGGTTCCGTTGCGGAATTCATGGTCCCTACATCGAGCCCACGGAGGATTCGATGGACCTCCCCAACTCTGACGTTTATCGCACCTACTGCGTCATCATAGTCAATTTCCACCAAGTCCCCTGGTCCTGCAAGGCCCAAAAGGTCCCTCATCTTGCTGAGCTCGATTCCGATTTCAACCGGCTCGACCTCATACGTTTCAAAACAGGCATCGCCGATGGTCGCAGACAAAAGTGCCACATGCGACCCATCGACGACTGTTGTGTGTAGGCCATTCTCGCCCCAGACTAGTTTCGCCTCCTCGGCCAAAACAGAGAGAAGATCAATGATCTCCCTCATCAACTGGGTGTTAGCAGTCACTCTCAGCATCTCATCACTCGCACTGGTCTGGGCAGGGGGGGTTATTCATCATTCGGAGACTGAACCTGCTCGTTCATTGATACTCCCTGAACCTCTTACCACAGTTTTTGCACGTACAAACCTTGGTCTCTGGCTCATCGGAGCTCCTTGTCTGCATCAGTATGACGTATATCTCATTCAGATCGCATTTAGGGCATCTTATGTCCCCTACGCGCAGGACTCCCTTGCCACCTTCATCCTCAACAACCTCGGTCAGGTGCTTCAGGTCCTTTGACTCCCCGGATGACCTTGCAGTGCTGAGATCGATCGTCTCACCTGTCATCGGGTCGGTGAACTCAGCTCCTTTGCCATCCATCCCGGTAAGCGGCCCCTCATATCCACAGGTGTAGTTAGTGCACCTAATATTGCCGTTTGGCTCCATGAATCCAAGGGTGCCACATTCGGGGCAGAACATTTCTCACATCACCTGTCAGTTTACACAGACATAGCAGGGCTGAGTCAACAGACTATTCAACTATTCTACAAAAAGGGCCAATTTTGGCCTTCATTATGAAGCAATGGAAAGGGCTGCACGATATCCAAGCCATGCCAAGATCAGGCTTCCAGCGATACTCATGGTCACATATGCCGCAGCCGTACCCGCCGAATCCTCTGACAACCTAACCGAGTCCATAGCAAAGGTCGACATAGTCGTGAAAGCACCTAAAATGCCTGTCCCCAGAAGAACCACACTACCCTCACTCATAACCGTCCCAGCTGCGATGACGCCAAAGAGAACACCAAGCATGAGTGATCCAACTAGATTGATCGCCAGCGTTGCATACGGCTCTGAGTCAGGCCCAGATACGGTTTGTAAGACATATCTCAGAACCGCTCCGACGGCCCCTCCAATTGCTACCAAGGCCAGTAGCTTGGTGTCCATGATGGTACACGGAAACTAGACGTTTTCATCCCTTCGCTCATTTCCAATATCTTCCGCACCGTTGAAGCGGGGTGACTCAACGCGTAAGGCGTGGAAATACGGTTCGACTGGAGGATGGCGCGAGTCGTCGACCAACAAGGCTCGGTCCTCGATCAATTGGATTGGGGCCCCTCTAGGTCCCCTGCCGCCCTCGCTACAAGGCTCTCCGATCTCCAATCAGGAAGGATGAGTCCCGAGGCAAGGGCTCTCCGAGATAGGTTTCCAGATGCCGAACCAAATCCACTTGGTGCCATGGATGACCCAGAATGGCCGGAAAATACGCCTGAAGAGCAAGATTTGTTCTCAGATGCCACCGCGATCCTCGCCCGTAGGGGCGTCGCTGAATCTGCAGCGGACAAGGATAGGAGATTGGACATGCTTTCCTCCTCCTCGGTGGAGCTGCGCGCAGCTTGGACCACACAGGAGGCACGGTCAGTGGAGTGGGCTGGCCTTTTCCTCCCCGACCTCGATTTGGACGGAATGAGGGCGGAGATACCCCAAGCAATCTCCGGGGCCAAAGACATTGATTCGGCTGCAGAGTCCCTGGGAGTCGATGAACCAACTCACAAGCCCTCGGGGGCTGAGTGGGAGGCAATGAAGTCACAAGCCAGAGGTGTGGTGGAGATATCCTCCAGGCTGGAGTCGAATGAGGAGGCGACAAAGCAACTGGCCAGGGATTACATTCCAACTCTGAGCTTGCTGGTCGGGCCTCTAGGCGCGGCAAGGATGGTAGTTCTGGCCGGTGGTAGGGAGAGACTGGCTAGGATGCCAAGCGGAAGCCTGCAGGTCCTGGGGGCCACCGGCGCCATGGCCGCACACAGGAGAGGAGCGCCGCCCCCAAAACACTCCCCGATTCTGTTCTCAATGCCCCTGGTAAGCCGCTCACCTAGGTGGGTGAGGGGCAAGGTATCTCGCTTCCTGGCTGGAAAGTGCTCAATCGCAGTAAGGGTCGACCACTTCGACGGAGAGCCATGGGACGAGGAACAAATAGCCGAGATTCACAGAGAGGCAGAGGGGATCAGAGATAAGTTCCCAAAGCCCCCAAAGAGGGGCTGACATGCCTCGGAAGCCCATCCTCCTGGGATGGGGGATCAGGAAGGAAGGAAGGTCACTATGGACCAGAAATGCAAATCGTGGAGTCTCCTTGAGGGGCGAGAGGAGGAAGAGGGACGGAAGAGTCGAATGGAGGCAGTGGAGCCCGAAAAAGTCGAAAGTCGCTGCCGCATTGGTCAGGACCAAGGGAGATCCCTCCGAATTGCTTCCGAAGACTGGCTCTACATGCCTGTACCTAGGCGCATCAGCAGGAAGCACCGTGAGCCACATACATGATCACGTATGCGGCTCTGGGAACCATCATGGAGGACAGGTCGTCGCAGTGGAGATTTCGCCTAGGATGATGAGGGAGCTTGTACCTCTGGCAGACTCCAGGCCCGGACTGATCCCTGTCCTTGGAGATGCCAGGGATATTGCGACAGTAGCGCCTTACCTTAGGGCAAAGGCCGACTGGCTGCACCAGGATATCTCCATCGCAGATCAGGCCGAGGCCTTCGTTAAGATGTCCGAAGCGTTCCTAGCTCCCGGGGGCACGGCTCTGCTGAGCCTCAAGGCCGCCAGCGAGAGATCGGCAGAAGGAGGGGATATCGAAAAGTTCAGCCACGCTGAGAAAGTAATATCAGAGTCTAAATTGGAACTGGTTGAGAGGATAGACCTGAGTGGCCTAGAAGAGCAACACGCAGTTTTCCACACTAGGATATGACTACATTCCCAGTGCGCCGGCGCCAATTAGTCCAACACCAGCCACGACAGCGATATAGGCAAATATCGACAGGTAGTTCATCACCAGTCCGGCTATCGCCATCCCCTTGTTCATCCCATTCATCTCCTTCGCCTTCCTGAGTCCGATGTGGCCGAGAATCACTCCTGCGACCGTCGTTATTGGGGCTAAGCACGCAGTGACGCAGAGGAGCCCTGCAGTGATGTGGCAGAACCACGTGACGAGACCCATGACCATGCTGATGGTGGCTTCGTCGTTGCTAGGCTGGACCATCATCATCGGCTGGACATACGGCCCGCTCGATACCTGTCCAGCTTCTCCAACGTTAGGGGTGCCTGACAGGACCACAGTCTTGGGCGCCTCATTGGACTCCATTGGCTGGCCGCCAGACTCTTCCATGACCATTCCAAGAGACTCTGGGATATGAGTCTTGAGGGCCCATCCCGCGGCATAAAGCCTCAGATATCCTCTTTGAGCTATCTGCACTCCGAAACTCGTGCCAGAGCTTCCAGAGGTCGAAACGGTCCGTCAGGGACTAATCAGGCACCTCGTTGGCCGAAGGGTCACCGAGCTCCAACTGAGGAGGCAGGACCTCAGATTCCCCTTTCCGGATGGATTCTCTGGAGCCATCTCCGGAAGGAGGGTAGTGGGCATCGATAGGAGGGCTAAGTACCTCCTGATCAGGATGGAGGGGGATATCACATGGCTTTGCCACCTCGGGATGAGCGGACGGTGGACCCTAATCGGAGGCGGGCGTGAGGGAAGGCCCGGGGCATTCTCCCACGGGGCTGCAGTAGGCAGTGGAGACGGGCCACATGATTGGGTAGTGGCACATCTGGACGACGGGGGTACAGCAGTTTACTCTGACCACAGGAGATTTGGCATTATGGACTGCTTCCCGACGGAGCAGGAGTCAGAACACAAGCTCCTGTCGCACCTAGGACCGGAACCCACCCCCGATCACCTGACCCCCTCGGAACTGGCTGACAGGCTGAGAGGCCGCCGGATGCCAATCAAGACCGCCCTCCTGGACCAGAGGATAGTCGCCGGTCTCGGTAACATATACGTCTGTGAGATACTGCATCGCTCCGGCGTCTCACCCAGGAGGCTAGCCCACGGCGTCGCTGGAAAATCGGGAGTGACCAAGAGGGTCGAGAGAATCACCTACAACACGCATGCGGTCATCACCGAGGCAATTGATGCAGGTGGCTCAACTTTGCAAGACTTCAGAGGTGTAGACGGCGAAGATGCGCTTGGATACTTCCCTCTCAACTTCGGCGTCTATGGGAGAGAAGGTCAAGATTGCGTAAAATCAGATTGCTCGGGTACAATAAGTAGAATCGTCCAATCCAATAGGTCGACTTTCTTCTGTCCAAAATGTCAGAATTGAGGCTATGTTTATGAGCCTGGATTTTGAGCAGATAGTCCCGCCAGTAATTTTCTGATTCCCCAGTATCGAGACAGTTCACACTGTTACGTGAACGTTCGACTAAGATTCGGAATTTGTAATGGCAATTCACGCAAAGAAGGAAGAAAATTATGAGAAAAGGAACAGAATCAGATGGCATTTGGAAATTGATATTGATTAGAGACGGAAGTCAGGACTACACGCACGTACTCTGTGAGGCCGATTTCAAGTACGGAAGAACCTCCGAAGAATTGGAATTATTTGATGTAAAGAGACTGCCCTCGGGCCTCATTCAGCTTGTTGAGGAGCACCCCTTTAACCTCTATGAGGAGGCCTTGGAAACTGGATTCATCGTTGAGATGACTAGACGAGGATCAAGGGGCGGCGGCTGGATGAAATTCACATCTTCATTGATGATGATTAGTAATGTGCCATTCGAGGCTCCACGGGGACTCTATGCCAATGAAATCGGCAGCACCCTTGAGTTCCAGAGAGTTGGATGTCCGGGAAGTAGTGAGGAACTACCAGATACTATCTGGCTAAGAGTCAAGGAACTGCCCCTGAATTACGTAGCATGGGCATTCGAAAATGGAATATTTTCATCACCCGGAGGTCATCAGACTACCTTAGATTCATGGCTCGAATTGCCAAAGTTAGTGAATAAAGTGCCATTGCTAGTTCTTCCGGGAGAGTCGAAAAAAACCCATCGTTTCATTTGAGGGCCAAAAATATTCATTTGCCAATCACGCAGGAGAGTTTCCATGACTGAGTACAGCCTACGAGCCAAACTGATCACTGAATTCATCGGGACCTTCTTCCTGACCCTCACTATTTGCACGGCCGCCGCGTTCGGGACCGCCGGGAGCTACGCGCCGTTCGCGATAGCATCCACCTTGATGGTGATGATTTACGCAGGGGGACACGTCTCGGGCGCCCATTACAACCCGGCTGTGACAATCTCGATCTACATGAGGGGGGCATGCGACGTTTCGGATGTCGGCCCATACATCGTGTCCCAGGTGGTCGCAGGCATCGCAGCGGCCGTTGTCGCTGCCAACGTCTTAGTTCCAAGCGGCGAAGTCGGCCCTCTGGTGATGGACGCAGCCCCCGCATTCGGGGCCGAACTAATGTTCACCTTCGCACTCGTTTTCGTGATACTCAACGTCGCCACCTCGGAATCCACTGAGGGAAATGGGTACTATGGAGCGGCCATAGCCTTTGTTGTACTCGCAGGGGCCCTAACAGTGGGTTCGATTTCAGGGGCCTCGTTCAACCCAGCGGTAACGGCTTCCCTGGTCTCTGCAGGGGTGATGGAAGTCGCGGACTTGTGGGTCCACATTGTTCCCCAGTTGGTCGGCGGTGCTCTCGCCGCGCTCGTTTTCAATTTCCAGCAGAATTAGCGGACTACATGTTCCGACGGAATTTCCCGCCGCTCTCGAATAGAGCCTGCGTGACTTGTCCAACTGAGCAGTGCTCCACAATGTCCATCATGACCTCGAACAGGTTGTCACCATCCCTCGCAGCCTTCTTCAGCCTCTCTAATCCTGCCTCGGCCTCAGCAGTGTTAGCATCCTTGAAAGCTCCATTTCGCTCAATGACCATTCTCTTCTCAGCCTCGTCTGAACGTGTCACTTCGACATCAAAGTCCTCTGCAGAGACCGACTCTTCCTCTGGATCGGTGAAGGTGTTGACGCCCACTATGGGGGTCTCGCCAGTGTGCTTGCGGTGCTCGTAGACCATCCCCTCGTCCTGTATCCTGTTCCTCTGGTAGTTGACTTCGAGTGAGCCCAGAACTCCTCCTCTGTTGTGCATCTCCTCGAAGATCTTCAGAACCTGCTCCTCGACCTCATCGGTCAGAAACTCGGCTATGAATGAGCCCTGCAGGGGGTTCTCGTTGCGCAGCCATCCGTACTCCTTTGCAAGGATCAGCTGGATGGCGACGGCGTCCCTGACGGTGTCCTCTGTGGGTGTGCCGAAGGCCTCGTCCCTACTGTTGGTGTGCAGGCTATTGGCATTGTCTGCGAGAGCGTAAAGTGCCTGAAGGGTAGTCCTGTAGTCGTTCCATGTGAACTCTTGGGAGTGCAGCGACCTTCCACTGCTCTGGATGTGGTATTTCAGTTTCTGGCCACGCTCACTCACTCCGTACAGGTCACGCATCGCTATGGCCCATATCCTCCTTGATACCCTGCCTATTACGGCGTACTCTGGGTCCATTCCGTTGGAGAAGAACCAGGAGAAGTTTCTGAGGAACTTGTCCGCATCTAACCCTCTCGCTTTGAACAGCTCGACGTAGGTAAGGCCGTTAGAAAGCGTTAGGGCAGACTGAGTTATTGGATTTGCACCAGCCTCGTCGATGTGGTAGCCACTGATGCTCACGAAGTAGTGATTACGAACGTCGTTGTCAACATAGAACTCAGCCACGTCGCCCATCATCTTGAGTGCAGTATCGAGGTTGAATACTAGGGTGTTCTGCCCCATTGCCTCCTTTAGCTGATCAGCCTGCACTGTTCCACGGACGCTCGATAGTGTGGCTGATCTAATCTTGGCGACCTCCTCTTCTGTGGGGTCCCTGCCTTTATCTTCAGCGAATTTTCTAGTTTGCTGCTTGATTGCCACGTTGAAGAATGCAGCCAAGTGCCACCAGTAGTTGCCATTTATCGTCATGCTCACCGAAGTATTGGGGGCGCATAGATCGAAGCCCTCGAAGAGCCTGTCCATCTCTTCTATCGTGCTAATGCTGACTCCTGATTCGCAGACCTTTCCGAAAATGTCCAGTCTCTCCTGGGGATCATTTCCATAGAGGCTAGGCGAGTCGAATGCGACAGAGAGGCGGTTGAAACCCTGGTCCTGTGAAAGGAAGTGATACCTCTTGTTTGTCCTCTCCGCGCTCCCCTCTCCTGCGAACATTCTGACCGGTAACTCATCCTGCCTCCTGAATGGGAAGACCCCTCCTGTGAACGGAAATGACCCAGGTGCGTTCTCCTTGCGGATCCACTCCAGTCTCTCGCCCCAGTCCTCAGATTTTGGGAGAGCCACTCTGGGTACTTTGGTCCCAGACATCGTCTCATGAGTCGTCTTGACAGGAATTTCCCTGCCCCTGACTGAGTAACTTGCCTGGCCAGAGCGATACGCCTCCGCCATTTCCTCGAAGCCCTCAAGGGCATCCCATGCTGCTTGGGGTACGCTTGACCTGACTTCGGCTGCCTCGGCCAACAGGTCTTCTGCCGCGCTGGTCTTGTCGGATGACCTCATTTGTCCTGCCGCTGCCTCTAACTGCTGGACTAGTCTCACTGCTCTGCTCGTCCCATGGGTTCTCTCGTGGTAGCCGCGGATGGAAGATGCGACTTCTGCCAAGTACCCCTGACGCTCAGGGGGTATCGGAGGCTCCCTGTTTGGAAGCCCATCCTTGCCCAGCCGTGGCTCCGACGCTGCGAACTCGGAACCGAAGCGATCGTTGAGCAGTACTGCCATCCCCTCCCATAATTGGTCCACTCCTGCATCTGCGAACTGGCTAGCTATTGTCGGTACTACTGGCATCGACTCTGGCTTCTGGTCGAAAGCCTCTCTGTTCCTCTGTAATTGTTTACGGATTTCAGTCAGAGCATCTTCCGCTCCGGGCCTGTCGAACTTATTCAGGACCACAATATCGGCGAAGTCCAGAGCTGCGAGCTTCTCCAGTTGACTGGGCGCGCCATATTCCCTCGTCGTGACGTATATGGATACGTCAGCTACTTCCGTGATGGCATCGTTTCCTTGTCCAATCCCACTGGTTTCGACAAGTACTAGATCGAATCCTACTGCCTTGCATACTTGGACAGCACGACCTATACAGTCCGCTATCTCTCTGCCGCTTTCTCTACTTGCAAATGAGCGCATGAACAGGTTCGGGTCGGTGAGAGAGTTCATTCTGATTCGATCCCCAAGTAATGCCCCGCCCGTCTTCTTACGTGTGGGATCCGTTGCCAGAAGGGCGACCTTGGCACCAGGGTTATCTCTCCTGATTCTTAGCATAACCTCGTCCATGAGGCTGGACTTACCAGCACCACCTGTCCCGGTTATTCCCACTACTGGACACTCCACGGAGGGATCCCTGGAACGGGTCCTCGTCAAGGCGTCCGAGAATTCTTCCTCTGAGCTGTTCTCTGCCATAGTAAGTAGCTTGGAGACGCCCCCATGGTCGTCTGCAGACACGGGCCCACTAAGTGACTCAAACCTGGTCTTCTCAAGAAGGTCGATCCCATTGGCCTTCTCCATTGCGTCCTGAACCATTCCGACGAGCCCCATCGAGCGACCGTCGTCAGGCGAGTATATCCTCGCTATCCCCTCGTCTGATAGGTGCTCGATCTCGTGCGGCAGTATTGTTCCGCCACCGCCTCCGAACAGGAATACATGCTCGAAGCCAGCTTCATCCAGTATCTCTTTCGTATGGGTGAACATCTCTACTGCTCCTCCTTGATAGGAAGTGATGGCTACAGCATGCGCGTCCTCCTGAATGGCCGCTCTTGCGACCTCATCGGCCCCTCTGTCATGGCCCAGGTGGATTACCTCGCATCCCTGGCTCTGTAGTATCCTCCTGAATATCCCTATGGCGGCGTCATGGCCATCAAAGATGGCCGCAGCCGTGATTACGCGGAGTGGCATAACGCCTGCTGAACCCCCCTCTGCCATGATTCGCGGACACTAATGGCACCCAAGAAGGCGCCGGATGCCCGCAAATCATGGATTTGGCAATAAATCGACCTTATTGCACAACATTCGGATATTTCCGGGTGATAATTCAAGACCCCCCTGCATAGTACAAGTTTGTGCGCGGCGACGACTACAATCTTCTCTGCCCCAGGGATGGCACTCCACTATCTAGGCCAGAGGGCTACAATCGATCCGCCTTCTCCGATCATGGAATATTCCACTGTCCAACTTGCTCGGGAATGCTACTTAATGCCGAGGCAGCGGCCAACTCGATGTCCGAGAAGAAACTCACCAAGATGCACAAGGCATTCGAGTCCGACTGCGAGGAGGTCGATATTGAATGCCCCTGCTGCGACGCTCATATGAGGGTCAGGAGCATAGTCTTCACACGTGTCAATGGAACCGACATGGAGCCCATAGAAATCGATGGATGCCCCGTTTGTAGCACCTTCTGGTTTGATTCGGGGGAGCTTCAAAGGATAGCCAACCCAAGCGAGCTCCCATTTGATGAATCGGGAAGGGAGGCAAGCGCGTTGCTCCTCGCTCTGGAGATTCTGATTCTCCTGCCATACAAATTCGTCTGACTAGATCGAACCACTCAGTAGCAAACCCGCGAATACGAACATCAGGACGCCCATCGCACCATCGATAAAGTGGGACTTCGAACGGAGCTTCTGAACACCGTCCCCCCTAGTCAGAACGGTTGCCACGGTTACGTACCAAGTCCCATCGATGGCCATGCCAAGAAGCCCCATGCCCATCAGCGTCTCCATGCTAACATCGGCTTCGATGAATGGAGCGTACAGGGCTAGCATCCATGCTAGTATCTTCGGATTGAACAACGCTACTAGGAATCCCTGAATGAATCCGGCCATATCGGAATTTCCTTGGCCATCATCCTGACCATCTTTCTGAGGGCCCTTGGAGGCGTGCCTGAGAAAGGTCATTCCAAGCCAGATAAGAATCAGTGTTCCGCCCCACTTCAGGACTAGCTCCGTACCTTCATGGAGGGATAGTGCCGTGGCTATTCCCAGTGCAGCGAGGAAAGCGTACACTCCGAAGCCTATCCCGTGACCGACTCCCGTGGCGACTCCCTGCCTACGCCCGCCTGACATTGTGTTCCTCAGTACCACTGCCAGGGAGGGTCCGGGACTCATCGCTCCCAGCATGAACACACTGGCCAGCGCCGCCCAGGCTTCTGGCGTCAAGCTGATCACTCTCAGGCATCGGAGTACATTGCTTCGATCTCTGCTGCCCAGTTCTCTCGGATCTGCTTCCGCCTGATCTTGAGGGTCGGCGTCAGCTCCCCTTGGTCCACGCCTAGGTCGCGCGGCAGTACTGTGAACTTCTTGATCTGCTCAGGGTTGCTGAACTTCTGGTTGAGCTCCGAGACAGCCCCCTCGAGCTGGTTGTGTATGTCACTTCCAACGGCAGTATACTCCGACAGGTCGTGCCCAAGCTCAGCGAGCTTGGCCAACTGCTCTGAAGGGTCCTTCGGAACCTCAGTAGCCCCATCGAGACCGTGAACGTCCCTGAGTATTGCACCGACGTCAAGCGTGAAAAGGGCGCTGCAGTACTTCCTGTTGTCACCGACCAGCATGCACTGGGAGATAACAGGAATTGACTTCATCGTCTCCTCGATGACGAGGGGCGCGATGTTCTTTCCTGCCGAGCTGACGTAGATCTCCTTCAGCCGCCCCGTTACGTAGACGAATCCGTCAGAGTCGATCTTCCCGAGGTCGCCAGACTTTAGCCAGCCATCCTCCGTCATAGTCTCTGCAGTCGCCTCGGGGTTCCTGTAGTAGCCGGCCATTACGTGCCTGCCTCTGAACTGTATCTCTCCGTTGCCGCCCTCGTCTGGGTCGGCAATCCTGAGCTCAGTGCCCGAGAGGGGCTTCCCAACGGATCCTATCCTGTTCGCACCGGCGTACCCGAGCGTGGCCCCGGCTGAGGTCTCTGTCATCCCATATCCCTCGTAAATCGGAATTCCGAGGTCATGGAAAAGGTGCAGGATATCTGGGTTGATGGGAGCCGCACCGGTGATCGCGAACCTCAGGTTCGTGAAACCGATCTTCGCCTTCGCCTTCTTCCTGACTATGTTGCCAAGGATCGGCAGCTTGAGCCAGCCGACCTTGCTCCCGAGTCCCGCAACTAGGTTGGAGTACACCTTCTCGTAGATTCGAGGCACTCCTATGAACAGGTGGGGGTTGACTTCCTTACAGTAGTCTATCGAGTGGAGTGGGTTGTCCACTACCCTCATGTGTATTGCGTCGCGGATCCAGATGTGGTTGTCAGCTAGTTGGCCGAAGACGTGGGCGCATGGGAGCCAAGAGACATACCCCTCCCCCTGGTTGAAGGTGACCAGCTTGTGGACCTCTCCGATCTCGAAGTCCATGTTGTCATGGGTCAGGACAACTCCCTTGGGGTTTCCAGTGGTGCCGGATGTGTAGATTAGCGAGGCGACGTCATCGGGCTTCACAGCAGCGATTCTCTCCATAACGGCAGAGTCTTCAACTTCAGCACCCATTGCGATGAAGTCGGACCACGAGATGGCTTTCTCGTGATCCATCTCCACTCCGTCCATGATCACTGCCATCTCGACCTTTTCCAGTCCATCAATAACTGCATTCAGCCTGTTTGAGCACATCTTGGACGGGTCTCCGCCATCCATCGGGTTGTTCCCTACGAATACCACCTTGGAGTCGGAGTTCCCGACCACCCAGTCCACCTCCTCTGGCGAGCAGGTGTGGTAGACCCCTACAGCAGCCCCTCCTGCCATGTTGGCAGCGGCGTAGGCAGCGTACCACTCCTTTCGATTGTAGGAGTAGATGCTCAGGTTGTCCCCGCTCTCGAACCCCATTGACATTAGCGATTTCGCTACGTCCATCGTGTAGGCACTGAATTCGGACCATGTGGTCGTGTGCCAGTTGCCAGCAGAGTCTTTCGAGGAAAGAGCTGGCTCGTTGGCGTATTTCTCGGCGTTTGAAAGCAGGTACTCCGGCGTAATCATGGCGGACATGCACATCGACGAATCATTTGCCGACTTAACTCTTTACTTGACCTTCAGAACGCGGATTTCATTGTTCAGGGCAGTACGGATGAAACATTCTCCCTCCAGTCCCTGCCCCCATTTCGATTTGCGAGGGGAGATGCAGGCGAGGGATGCCAGCACCCCCTGACTTCGACATCCATGCCCGCAAGGGCCGCACTCGCTCTCCTCTCAGCGAACTTCCCTATCCCGATCACGGCGTCCGCATCCAGTATTCTGACGACCTCGATCAGATGCTCGTCGCACCTTTCCAGAAGCGACCTCGCAGTAGGCCCAGATATCTTGTCAGGGGTCACGTTCGTGGCCCTCTCGCCATCCAGGAGCATCAACGGGCAGTGATTGACGAGGAAAACCTTCTCGAAGATCGAGTCCGACCCTCCGTAGGTGTCCGATAGGAGCCCCCAAACCCTGGTTCCTGAGACCTCCTCCCTCGGGTATTCAAGTCCAATGACCGGCCTCTTTGGATGTGGTTTGGATGGCTGTCCCACGGGAATCCCAGAGATTCCCAGAAGGTCTCTGACCATGCTCGTGGCGGCGAATGGGATTCCCATCTGGCCCATTCCATGGGGGCCCGGATTCATTCCGAGCATGACCGTCTTGGCGCCCCTGTCACCTGATATCTCGATGTACCTCTTGTGGACGTCCCATGCATACATCAGAGGGTTGTAAACGCAGTCCACTGACCCCTCCCTGACGAGATCCACTGCGAACTCCTCGGAGTCATCCCTTAGGGAGGAGGCCGAAACCAGCAAATCGGCCACCGACATAGTATCACTACTGCCTCACGTCAGCCAGGGCCGCACCGGAAATCTCCAGAAGTTCCGCGGGACTGATCGGGAAGACCGTCTGTGCCGTACCCCCCGCGCCCCAGATGGTTTCGTACTGCATCAGGTCTTCATCCATCAGGACACTCACATCTCTGGTGTGTCCAAAAGGCGGCACTCCGCCGATCTGGTAACCGGTGCTTTCGAGTACGTACTCAGGAGTTGCCATGCCCGGCTTGTACCCTAGGGCCCTCTTGAGCTTCCTCTTCCTGTCCACCCTGTTGGCGCCAGATGCGATTACAACCACCGCCCCCTCTTCCCCTACGAAAACAATCGACTTGGCGATATGGGCGACATCACATCCGAGCTGGTCAGCGGCGTCCTGGGAAGTCCGGGTTCCCTGCTCGTACAACCTAGCCTCTGGGGAGAAGCCAATCCTGTGGCACTCGGATAGCCACAACTCATGCCCGTCCACGCGGCTCCAAGAGGGGCATACGACTTGATGGTTAGGGAGCCCATTCAATACGCGATGCCCCATGTCGTGCCGTGGAAGGGACCTGCATCGAGGAAGCCAGGCTCCTGTCCATTGAACCCTGATGCAATCACCCCCTTGTGCAATGTTCATGACTGAGTCCCTCGGCACGAGGTACGATGTGGTGGCCAATCGGACCTTACGGGACGATCATGGCGTTCATCCTGGCCTCCACCATACCCCTGAGGAACCTGCTCACCAGGGACGAGCCCGATGAGAGGCTGAAGATATCAGATCTACCGGGGGAGATCAGGTCGAAGGGATACAAGTGGCACATCTCCCTCTACCTGGCGATGTACCTGTACAAGGCCGTGATAGACCACCACAATGAGCCCCTCAAGAGCAGGGTCGGGGGCTACACGCACTGGATTCACCAGATCGAGGGAGACTTCACCCTGTGGGCCCAGGAGTCGTTCAGAAGCGATCTGCTGACCGAGGTGCTGTCGTTCCACTACCTTTTCGTCTACCTTTTCATCATCTGGTTCGTGCCGATATACTTCATACTGGTCAAGGACCATGTGATGGCCGACAAGGCTGCGCTGAACTACTTCGTGATATACATCATGGCCGTCCCTCTGTACCTATTCTTCAACGTCGAGGTCACGAGCTCGTACATCCCAGGAATGGACGCGCTCCTCTACCACGACTCTTGGTACATCGAGTTCATCACGAATAACGACCCCATGGATAATGGCGTCCCAAGCCTGCACTTCGGACTGCCTCTGGGGCTCCTCATCATCAACAGGCTGCATTGCAGGGAATTGGGCATCCCGCTCAAGGAGTGGAGGCACAGGGAGCTCGATACATTCCTCATCGCCAACCTCGCGATATACCTGTTCAGCATCCAGTACCTGGGCATACACTGGGTCTCCGACATTTTCCCGGGCATCGCCCTGGGGGTCATATGCGCCTACTTCTGCCACCACTGGCAGCCAATCCTCCGAGACAGGCCATCCAAGGGCTGGGCCAGCATCCTGCCGTCTAGAAGGGGGGCGACCTTCGCACTGGCCTTCACCGTAGTCTGCACCTCGGCAATCGCCTTCGTGGCAGTGGACGGCCCAGGCTCTAACGACGATATCCCCAACTTCAGGCTCGGTCCCGAAGACATTGCCATAGACACGGTCGAGGTTCACAGCCTAAGCCACCCGGTCCAAGTGGAGATCAGCAACGTCGGGGAATTCGGATCCCTCTGCATCATACTGGAGCGCAGCCACGTAGTATCGTATTTCGAGGGTGGCAGCTTCAAGGACGGATACAATTTCTACGACCTGTTGGAATACCCTCACCAATCTGCGCCCCTGTTATCCGGCGAGTCGTGGACAGGAGAGGTGGAGACCCCTTCCATATTCGACACGCACCTGGTAATATGCCACTCGCCGGGCGGCCTTTCCGAGCTCAGGATATCCATGGAATACGTGGACGAAGAACTGCTATTCACGGGCATCCTGGCATCCCTTCCAGCCTTCATCATCACAGGCCTCGTCGTCGACGTGGCATCCAGGTCAGAAGGAATTGAAGGCCAGGATCGAGCCTAGGTATATGCCCGAGGACGCCCCGAGGCCGAGCCATATCCCGATTCGGAAGAGCGGGTAGCTCCTCCTCCACACGAACACCGACTGGTGGAACCAGATCAGCACCACTGGGACGAACCAAACGAAGAACAGCATCTGCGGCAGCAGCGCGAACAGCATCGCGGCCCACGCCCCGATGATGGTCTCCGCACCACCGCCCTTCTCAGCAGGGAGAAGAAGAAGCAGTAGGAACAGACTCGCCACAAGGGCGAATGGGGCCAAGATTGACCCCTCGGAGAAGTAGCTGGACTCAGACAGGTAGGGTATGAAACTAGCAGCGAAACCAGTCACGCTAGGGACGGCCACAGGCCACACCGGAGGGGAGTCCCATCTCATGCCCGTGCGACCAAGCACACCCCAATGAAGGCTACTGGCCCTTCCGGAAGGTTTTCTTTAGATTGGAGCGTCTCAAGAGTCATGGCAAAGGGAGAGATAGTGCTGGGGTGCCTCGCACCGCACCCGCCTCATGTGGTGTACGCGGAGAACCCCGAGCAGAACGAACCATTCGCAGAAGGCGGCTGGGAGGCCCTAAGGTGGGGCTACCACAGGCTGGCCAGGAAGCTCAAGACAATCGACTACGACTGCATAGTGACTCTGACGCCCCACTGGCAGACATATGTCGGGACCCACTTCCTCGGCCTCGAGAGGTTCCAGAACATCAGCGTCGACCCCATATTCCCAAACCTCTTCAGATTCCACCATGACATCAAGGTCGATGTCGAACTATCCGAGCTGATGTGTGAGGAGGCTGCCGAGGCGGGCATAGTCACCAAGATGATGCGCAACCCCGACTTCAGGGTCGACTACGGCACCATAGTCAGCTGTCACATGATGAATCCAGACTGGGACAAGCCAGTGGTCACAATCAGCAGCAACAGGTCAACCCACTACTACTCGAACGAGGTCATGAACGACCAGGCAACGGCGCTCGGCGAGGCTGTATTGAAGGCGATCGAGAAGAGCGGCAAGAAGGTCGTCCTCGTGGCTAGCCACTCGCTATCGCACCGCCACTTCGTCACCGAGGCCCCTCTGCCAGAGGATATGAGCAGGGAGCACATCTACAATCACAGCCAGTACGTCTGGGACATGAAGGCAATAGACATGATGAGGAAGGGGGAGATGAGGGAGCTCATCGACATACTGCCCGAGATGATAGAGCAGACGATGGCCGAAGCAGAGGGGGGTGGCCTGACTTGGATGATGGCCGCCATGGGCATGCCCGACTACCCTGCCGAGATATACGGGTACCAGTCAGTTATCGGGACCGGCAATGCCATCGCGGCATGGGACCCGAACGAGACTACCCGGGAGATCGTCCTGTAGGTGATTGAATGAGCGAAGACCCGGAGATCGTGATGGGGCTGTACGTCCCGCCGCACCCCCACCCCCTGCTGGCTCCAGACCAGAACGAGGGATGGGGAAGGCTCAGGGACGCATTCGACGTATGCAGGCAGAGGATAGAGGAAAGCGACGCGGACCTCATCCTCATCTACTCCACAACGTGGCCGAGCATCGTGGGGCACCAGATACAGGCCCACCCGAAGCCCGTGTTCACCCACGTCGACGACGACTTCCACTTCCTGGGGTCCATGCCCTACGAGTTCAGCATGGACACGGAGTACGCCAACGAGTTCAGGGACGCCTGCGAAGCCAGGGGCCTGCAGTCCAGGACCGTCTCATACGACGGCTTCCCCATAGACACCGGATCAGTGGTGGCCCTGAAGCTCCTCAACCCCGACAACAGGATCCCCGCCTGCATAGTTTCCAGCAACGTGTACTCGAACCGGGCCGAGCAGATAGTGCTCGGCAAGGCCGCCAGGGACGCGATGTCAAAGCTCGGCAGGAAGGCAGTGGTCGTGGTGGTCGCGAGCCTTTCAAACAGGATGTTCACCGAGTACATCGATCCCTCCGAGGACAGGATTCACAGCCCCAAGGACGACGAGTGGAACAGGAAGATACTCGAGTTCTTCTCCGATGGGAGGTTGGAGGACATCAGCCAGCTCAGCAGGGAGATACAGGGGCAGGTCAGGGTCAGCAAGGTGGTCGCCTACAAGCCAGCGTGGTGGATGGCGTCCACGATGGGCCAGCACAACAACTACGACGGTGAGGTACTCGCCTACGAGGCGCTCCACGGCGCAGGCGGGGCGGTGATACAGCTGACCCCCTCGGCCGGGTCCATCGGCGACAAGGAGTTCGACGAGGACGACGTCGAGTACTACCACGGCGACAGGGACGTGCTCGGAAAGGGGGCGATATGATGCCTGACCACCCTCCCTTCATCGCCGAGTCAGGGCCATCCGCAGTTGGGGCGTACCCTCACCTCCGTAGGGTCGGGGACCTCATCTTCGTGAGCGGAATGGGCCCCAGGACCCCCGACACGAACGAGATACCGGGGGGGCCCATCAGGGACTCCGACGGCAACGCGCTGGAATACGACATACGCGCCCAGGCCCACTCCGTAATCAACAACGTCAGGCTAATACTCGAGGAGTACGGCTCGAGCCTCGATGACGTCGTCGACGTCCTCGTGTTCCTCGTGGACATGGACCGCGACTTCCCGGGCTACAACGAGGTCTACGCCCAGTACTTCTCCGAGATACTCCCAGCCAGGACCACGGTCTCCGTGAACGCCCTCCCTACGGACATAGCGATCGAGCTGAAGGTAGTGGCCAAGGCCTGATGCCGGGGAAAGGTTAGTCAATGCTTCAGCGGACTGGCCGGCGTGGACCCAATCAACTGCATACACGTCGAGTCAAATGGCAAGACGTGCCGCAGGGTCGCATACAACCGGCTCTACTACTGCAGGGCCCACAGAAAGCTCTACCCTGACGCAGGGCCCAGGAAAGACGCCCCGCCCCGCCCGGAGACCGGCTCCGAGAGGGATGCGAGGATGCGCAAAGGAGCTAGAGCAGCAGACGAGGAACCACCGGCCGAGCAACAGATAGCCGAGGAACCACCGGCCGAGCAACAGATAGCCGAGGATACCCCTGACCCAGAAACCCCTGAAGAGGTCCCGGAGGTGACCGACTGGGACGAGGTCCAGAAGGAAGACGGGTGGTGGGACGACGCACTCCCGGATGCCACTCCCGAGGAGCAGATGAAGGAAGCCCTAGCAAATGCCGAGGCCTCTGGAAAGTCACTTAGCGCCGAGCAGATCTACACGGTGGCCTCCCTCGGGGGGGAGGTGACCACGGAGATGTTCGATCCCAGCATCTCTGCCCGATTTTGGGATACTGTGGGAGGGGCAGTTGTGGTAGTCGTGTTGTGCGTCGTCGCGCCCCTCGCCCTCGCAATCTTCGACGCACTCATATTCATATCGAGGATATCCAACTTCGAATTTCGCAGAGCGTTCCAATCAAACCCAATCGCTTGGGTCTATCTGGGCATACTCCTTGTTTGGACCCCACAATTCGTCATTGGGGCCGCGATACTTGGTGCAGCATGGGGATTCTATGATCACTGGGCCAAGTCAAGGGCCCTGAAGAGGGGGAAGGCCGACTACCTGGACAGTCTGGAAGGCGACTCATGACCCAGCATTGCTCCCACGTCGACAGCCGTGGCAGGAACTGCAGGCGCCCCGTCTCGGGAGACACGGGGCTATGCCACTTCCACAAGCCGCATGTGCCATTCCCAGGGGCAGAGAATCGGCCATGGACTGAAGAATGGGCCACTGTAAACCATCACGAGACCATCGAGGCCCCCAAGAAAATTGGGCGCCAACAGTGGGATGAGGTACAGCAGGAGGAGGGCTGGTGGGACGACGCGCTCCCCGATGCCACCCCCGAGGAGCTCTCCAAGGAGGCACGCACCAAGGCCATGGTGGCCGGCCGTGCCCTGAGGCCCAAGGAGATCTACGCGATAGCCGCCAGCGGAGAGGAGGTCACCGACGAGATGTTCGGGGCCGACCTGCCAGGCACCGTGCAAAAGTCGGTAGGAGGGCTGCTATTGGTCGGGATGGGCGCTCCCCTGGTAATTGTGATGAAACTAGAAATTGACGCCTCATTCCTCCTTTCATTGGACTACATCGCCGCTATCTTGGGTGTCGGGGTCCTGCTTGGGGTAATGGACTTCTCCTCACGCACCGCCCAGCTCAGGAGGGGGAAGAGCGACTTCCTCGAAAGTCAGGAAGAAACCTGACCCTCGATATCCTCGGAGGCGCACCACACCGGTGCGGCCAGTGGGTTGCAGCGGCTGGGAGTGCCTCCGGGAATCTCGATCCAGTAGTCCATCCCGTCCACGGGCCCCGGGTAGTCGGTCGCTATCGTGTGAGCGCCAGAAGCGAGAGCGGCCTCGAACCGGGTGGTGTCGTTGTTGTCCGGCTCCTCGCCACCGCTGTCGGCCCTGGTACGGACTAGGTACCCCTCGCCAACAAGCCTCGAGATATCCTCCCCGCTCCCTATCGGGTCAGTCAGCGAGAATATCGCCGCCTCGCCGCTGCCCTCCGGTGACAGCGTGAACATCATGGCCCCCGAGAGCCCGGGGTGCTCGTCGAGGTACAGGTCCCTCATCCCGCCTGTCGCGAGGAGCACGAATATCGCCTTGCCCCTGCTATCCTCAAGAAGCGGCCAGCCGTCGTTCATGACGCCCTCGTTCAGGGTCTCCCACTCTCCGCGAACGTCGTCGGGCGCTATGGTCCGGTTCCTCGGCCAGAACTCGGAAATCTCCGACTCTATCTCCTGGAGGATGCCAGTCAGCTCTACCGTCGTCGTGATCTCTGCGGCCTGCTCCGGCCAGTCCTTGGGCTCTATCCATATCATCAGCGGGTGGTGGTCCTCGTTCGCCTCCGACCAAGAGAGGAGCGTGCTCAGGCAGTCCTCGAAGGTCGGGCAGGTGGTCCTGGAGTCGTACTGGTTGTGGTAGACCCTCAGCCCCTCCCTGACGTCCCACCACACGTCTATCTCGAACTGCCTGACCCCTAGGTCGCTGGCCTGGACGTCGAGCTCCTCGTGCGTGTACATGTACTCCCTGGTGGGCGAGACGAAGGGCTCCACGTGGTACGAGTTGTGGGTCCCCTCCATCTGGATATGGTTGATTCTAAGGGGCTCACGCTCCTCCTCATCCCCGAACAGGCCGCCCTCGCTGCCAATCCCCATGCATCCGCTGATAGAAGCCGTGACGGCGAGCATCGCCATCAGTGCCGCGACCGCCCTCATCGGAATTGCCAGAGTGCCACTCTGCGATGAACGTTAGGCATGACAATGCGCCAATGTCAGGGACTAAGCCCCGTAGACCCACTTCCAGAGATGCTCAGCTGCAGCAATTTGGGTCACCGCAGCCACCGGACTTCTCCTCATGGCTATGGCCGCCCGGTCCATGCGAGTGCCCATGGGACATCTCATCGGCAGTAGCGGCTCTCACGCCCATTACCTCGACGACGAA